>Ga0272441_10004651_pt1 | contig 24575 bp, 12 predicted proteins | sample SSMProp6N_FD_193582 | JGI IMG/M metagenome (GOLD analysis project Ga0272441, IMG submission 193582) | Marine sediment archaeal communities from Little Sippewissett salt marsh, Falmouth, MA, United States - SSM-Prop-6N | ecosystem: Environmental > Aquatic > Marine > Wetlands > Sediment ...
TCGAGATGAGTTTCGTAGATACCGACGACGTCATCAGCGTCCACGAGAAACTGGTCGCGCGCATCTGGAAGGAAATCATGGGCGTGGACGTGGCGCTGCCCATACAGAGAATATCCTATCAGCAGGCCATGGACGACTACGGGATCGACCGGCCCGACCTGCGTTTCGATATGAAGTTGAAGGACATCTCCGACTTGGCGGCGCAGAGCACGTTCAAGGTCTTCACCTCGACCATCGAGAAAGGCGGGGTCGTCAAGGGCCTCTGTGCCCCGGCCGGCGAGAAATACTCCCGCAGCGACATCGAGAAAACCCTGACGGCCTTCGTGGCCGACTACGGCGCCAAGGGATTGGCCTGGTGCAAGGTCAAGATGGAAAACGGCGAGCCCACGTTCATCGGAGGCATCGGCAAATTCTTCACCGGCGCGCTGAAAAACCAGTTGATCGAGCGCTTCGGGGCCAAAGACGGGGACGTGATGATGTTCGTCGCCGACCAGGAGAACATCGCCAACAAGGCTCTGGCGCCGCTGCGCTGCCGGCTGGCGAGGGACCTGGAGCTGTACGATCCGAACGGCTTCGCGTTCGTGTGGGTGGTGGATTTCCCGCTCTTCGAGTGGAACGAGGACGAGAAGCGTTACGACTCGCTGCACCATCCGTTCACGGCGCCGGTGCCCGAGGATCTGGAGAAGCTCGAGAGCGATCCGGCGGGGATCTGCTCCCAGGCCTATGACATCGTCGTCAACGGCAGCGAGATCGGCGGAGGCAGCATTCGTATTCATCGGCCCGACGTGCAGCAGAAGGTCTTCGACCTGCTCAACATCTCGCGACAACAGGCGGAAGATCGTTTCGGGTTTTTCCTCAAGGCGCTGGACTACGGGGCGCCGCCGCACGGTGGGATCGCCTTCGGGCTGGACCGGCTCGTTATGCTGCTGACCGGCACCGAGAACATTCGCGACGTGATCGCTTTTCCGAAAACGCAAAGAGGCCAGTGCTTGCTCACCGATGCGCCCAGCGAGGTGGACCAGAAGCAGCTTGACGAGCTGAACCTGCGGACGCAGAAACACCTGCGCGCCGTCGAGGAGAAGCCCGAGCAGGCATAGGGCGACCGACAGGATAGGGACGGCTGATTTCGGCCGGCCGGCTCGCGGCGCGACACGCTGCCACAGTCGCCCTTCCGAAATCCGCCATGGATAAGATGTGCCATGCGTATCGACCTCGGCCAGATCTTTCAGAAGGTACTGCGGTTTCTTCATCTGACGGACCTTTCGTTGGCCGCGAAATGTCGGATCATGTTCGGGGCCGCGGTGCTCTTCAGTCTGGTGATCGCCCTGCTGATTCCGTACGTGTGGATGCGACAGCTCACCCGCAAGGGCTTGCTCGACACCAACCGGGCCAAGACCGAATCGATTCTCCTGCGCTCCCATTTTCGCCTGCAGGGCTCGGGCCAGATGACGTGGCCCGTCCTGAACGAGCATGGTCGGGCATACGACCCGAACGAGCCCGGTATCCTCTGGCTGCTTGCCTCGAAGGAACGGACCGAAGATTCTCCGGCCCTGACCGACGTGCAGAAGGAGCTGCTGGAGATGGTCGCCCCGGCCGACGGGCGGGAGGAAGCGCTGATTTTGAACAAGGTGGATGGCTCCCTTCAAAGTGACTACGTACGGCTGTTTCGGGCGACGGAGGGCTGTGTGAGCTGTCACAATCCGCAGGGCACGGCGGGCCCGTTCTCGGTGAACGAGGTCGTCGGAACCGCCCTGGTCCAGACGCGGGGCATCGGCAGCGACGTGCGAAAAACGGTCTTCATGAACCGGATCTGGATTTTCATGGCCGGCGTCATCGGCGGCACCGGCGCCATCGTGGCGTTCTACTGGATCATGCAGCGCGTGATCCTGCGCCCCATCCGCCAGTTGCGCGCCCTGGCCAACAACGTCGCCGAGGGCAACCTGGACATTCGCAGCTCCATCGCCACCGGGGACGAGTACGAGAAGCTCGCCACGGCTTTCAACCACATGCTCGATAACCTCCAGGCGGCCCAGGAGAAGCTGCGCCAGGCCAACCGCCAGCTCGACGGCAAAATCGCCGAGCTCTCCGAGCGAAACATCGAGCTGTTCAAGGCCAACAAGCTCAAGAGCGAGTTCCTGGCCAACATGTCGCACGAGTTCCGCACGCCGCTCAACGCCATCTTAGGCTTCGCGCAGGTGTTGAGGGAAAAACCGGGACTTCTGAAGCGCGAAAAGGGCCAGCGCTACGCCGAGAACATCCTCACCAGCGGAAACCGGCTCCTGAACATGATCAACGATCTGCTGGACTTAGCCAAGGCCCAGGCGGGCAAGATGGAATTGCACATCGAGGAGATGTCGGTCACGCAAGTCTGCGAGTCGCTGGCGTCTTCTTTCTCTCTGCTGACGCGCAAGAAGCGAATCAAGATTCGCACGGACGTCGATACCGACGTTCCCGTCGTGGTGACGGACGCCGGCAAAGTGCAGCAGGTCTTGTACAATTTCCTGAGCAACGCGGCGAAGTTCACCCCCACGCGGGGCCAGATCGAACTTCGCGCCACGATGATCACCGACAACACGGTTCGCATGGCGGTCAGTGACACCGGCTGCGGCATCGCCCCGGCGGACCAGGAGAAAATTTTCGACAAGTTCAGACAGGCCGACGGATCCCTGACGCGCGAATCGCCCGGCAGCGGTTTGGGTCTGGCCATCAGCAAGGAGCTGGCGACGATGCTGGCCGGCTCGATCGGTCTGGAGAGTGAGGTTGGCAAGGGTTCGACGTTCTGGCTCGACATCCCGGTAACGCTCGGGGCCCAGAAGGACCGGCCGGGCGGGCAGCGCAGCGCCGCTGGCGGTTGAGGCCGGCGTCACTGCCGACGCGACGGCGCGCGTCACGAAAACTCGGTTACAAGGAGAAGCTCATGCGTACGACGATTTCTTTCAAACGCGGGATGGTGTTCCTGGCGGTGTTGTGGTTGGCGGCGGTGTGCGGCGGTTCGACCGCTGCGGCGGCGCCGAGACATCCGTTTTCCGTTGACGATATGCTGGCGATGGACCGGATTTCCGATCCGCAGGTCTCCCCGGACGCCGCGCACGTTGCGTTCGTGGTGCGCCAGACCGACCTGGAGGCCAACCGCGGACGGACCGATCTCTGGCTGGTCTCGACCGACGGTACGTCTCTGCGCCGGCTCACCTCGCACGTGGAATCCGACTCGAATCCGCGCTGGGCGCCGGACGGCAAAGCCCTCTGGTTCGTTTCGAGCCGGTCGGGCTCCTCGCAGATCTGGAAGATTCGCGTGGACGGGGGCGAGGCCGAGCAAGTCACCGACGAGCCTCTGGACGTGGCGAATCTGATTGCTTCGCCGGACGGCAAGTCCCTGGCCTACACGATGGAGGTCTTTCCGGGATCGACGCCGCAGGAGACGAAGGAGAAACTCGACGAAATCGAGCAGCGCCAGGCGAGCGGCCGGATTTACGAAAAGCTCGTCGTTCGCCACTGGGATACCTGGAAAGACGGACGCCGCGCGCATCTGTTCGTTCGGCCCGCCAGCGGCGCGGCGGTGGACGTCATGCGTGACATGGACGCCGACACGCCCTCGGTGCCGTTCGGAGGCCCGGAGGAAATCACCTTCACGCCCGACAGCAAGGGGGTCGTTTTCAGCGCCAGGAACGTCGGACGCAAGGAAGCCTGGTCCACCGACTTCGATCTGTACTTCGCTCCCGCCGACGGCGCGCAGGCGCCGCGGTGCCTGACCGAAGACAACGAGGCGTGGGACACGCATCCGGTCTTCTCGCCGGACGGCAAGACGTTGGCCTATCTGGCCATGTCCCGCCCGGGGTATGAATCGGACCAGTTTCGGATCGTTCTGCGCCGCTGGCCCCAGGGTCCCAAACGGGTGCTCGCCGAGAGCTGGGACCGCAGCCCCTCGGCCATCTGCTGGTCCGCCGACGGCAAACGCATCTATGCCCGAGCGACGAACACGGGACACCGATCGCTCTTCTCCATCGATCTCAAGAACGGCAGCGTTCTCACGGTCGTCAAGCACGGCGCCGTTCACGCGCTGGCGGCCGCGGGCGATCGAATTGTCTACAGTCTGAGCACGCTGCGCTCGCCGGCCGAGTTGTATGCGGTTTCTCCGGCCCGGGACAGGCGGGCCGCGGTCGTGACGAAGCTCACCGACATCAACGCCGACAAGCTCGCCGCGGCGCGCATGGGCGAGTACGAGCAGTTCAACTTTCTGGGCTGGAACGACGAGATCGTGTATGGCTACGTCGTCAAGCCGGCCGATTTCAAGCCGGGAAAGAAATACCCCGTCGCCTTTCTCATTCACGGCGGACCCCAAGGCTCGTTCGGCAACTCCTTCCACTACCGCTGGAACCCGCAGGCCTACGCCGGCGCCGGCTACGCCGCGGTGATGATCGATTTCCATGGCTCCACCGGATATGGGCAGGCCTTCTGCGATTCGATTCGCGGAGACTGGGGCGGCAAACCGCTGGTGGACCTGCAGAAAGGGCTCGCCGCCGCATTGCAGCGCTACCCCTGGCTCGACGGCGACCGCGTCGGTGCCCTGGGCGCCTCTTTCGGCGGGTACATGATCAACTGGATCGCCGGCAACTGGCCCGATCGGTTTCGCTGCCTGATCAACCACGACGGCAACATCGACGAACGCATGGCCTGGTTCGATACCGAGGAGCTGTGGTTCCCCGAGTGGGACCACGGCGGAACGCCCTGGGAAAATCCCGACGGCTACGAGAAGCACAACCCCGTGAACTTCGTCAAGAACTGGAAGACGCCCATGCTCGTTATCCACGGCGGCCAGGATTTCCGCGTCGTCGATACCCAGGGTCTGGGGACCTTCAACGCGCTGCAGCGACGCGGCATCCCCAGCAAGCTGCTCTATTTCCCCGACGAGAACCACTGGGTCCTCAAGCCCCATAATTCCATCCTCTGGCACGAAACCGTCATCGGATGGCTGGACCGGTGGGTCAAGCCGTAGATCTTGCTTTTGCCGGGCTGAGAAAGCATAATCAGTGATATGAAACGCAAGGTGTATATCGAGTCTACGATTCCCAGCTATCTCGTGGCGGTTCCGAGCCGGGATCTGGTAGTCGCAGCCCACCAGCAAGTCACATCTGAATGGTGGCGGACACGGCGGCCTGGATTCGATCTATTTGTCTCCCAGTTTGTTCTCGATGAAATCTCCCGAGGGGACGCGGAGGTTGCTATGAAGCGTGTGCGTGCCGTCAAAGGCATCTCTTTGTTGGATATTACGGACGATGTCTTGGACTTGGCCGAAGGCTTCGTGGCGCTGAAGATCATCCCGAAAAAAGCTGGGACGGATGCGCTTCATATTGCTTTGGCGGCGGTCCACAGCATGGATTTCCTGTTGTCTTGGAACTGCAAGCACATTGCGAACGCGGCTATAGTCCGGGCCGTGGAGGGCGTCTGTCGGATGCGAGGTTTTGCGTGCCCGGTGATCTGCACTCCGGAAGAGCTAATGGGAGGTTCTCGTGGCTAAAGATCCGATCACCGACGAGATTCGAAAGAACCGCAGAGAGATTGCGGAGCAGTTCGACTACGATTTGCGGGCCATTATTGACGATGCGCGCAAACGCCAGAAGACGCGGGGAAAGAAGGTCATTTCGTTTGCCCGCAAGAAGAAGACGCGGACGGTGTGACTCGAAGCCGGGGGCAGCACGGGTAGCTATGGCCAGGAAGATCGTGGCGATTGTCGGGACGTACCGCAAGGGCAAGGTGATTGACACTCTTGCCTCGGAGGTGCTGCGTGGTGCGGCCGACGGCGGCGCCGAGACCGAGAAGATTTACCTCGTGGACAAGCACATCGAGTTTTGCGAGAACTGTCGCAAGTGCGCGCAGGAGAAAGACGTGGGCCGGCGCGGCACGTGCGTGCACGACGATGACATGGCGGAGATTCTCGATAAGGTCGACGCCGCCGATGGCTTGGTCCTGGCGGCCCCGACGAATTTCTCCAACGTCAACGCCCTGACCCGCCGGTTCATGGAACGCCTGATCGTGTACGGATACTGGCCGTGGCACGCGAAGATCCCCAGGCTGCGTGTCAAGAAGCCGACCAAGAAAGCCGTCACGATTACCGCTGCGGCCTGCCCGGCCCTGATCGGCCGCTTCCTCATGCCCGGCCCGCCCAAAGCCCTCAAAATGGCCGCGACCATGATGGGAGCAAAGGTCCAAACCAGCCTCTATTTCGGCGCCATCGCCCAAGCCCCCGACGGCACCCTAACCCAAAAAGACCGCCAAAAAGCCCACAAAACCGGCATCCGTCTGGCCGCCTCGCTGGGCTGATTCTCTTCTGCGACTGCCACCGCTCATTCTTGTGTGCCCGGGGCGGCGAAGGCGGGCGTCCACGTCGCCGGGTTGTTTTGTAAGGCCTGTTGTGTTAAAATAGGTGATGTTGTCACGCGGATTTGTGATGTCGGGAATCTCGTGCCGGGAAGGAGGATGGTGTCATTGGAGCAGAGAGGAGGACTCAACTGAGGCGCAGTATGTTTGCATTCTTTCACTTCTACCGTGCTATCGTTATCGCTGGTCTGTTCTGTATCGTTCTTGCCGGGCCACGTGCCTGGGGCGCCGAGGGGGATCTGGTCATTTCGGAGTTGATGGCGATTAACGATACGGCGTTGCCGACCACCGTTGAGGGCAAGAGGATCTATCCGGACTGGATCGAGGTCCATAACCGCAGCGCCGCGCCGGTGAGTCTGACCGGCTGGTATCTGACGGACGATCCGAACGACCTGGAGAAATGGGGGCTTCCCGCGCTGACGTTAGGGCCGGGCGGGTATCTCGTGGTCTTTGCCTCGGGGGTCCCGGAGCAGGACCACCCGGAGAATTGGCCGTACCGCGATGAAGCGGGCTACTACCACACGAATTTCCGCCTGGAGGGCAACGGGGAGTATCTCGCTCTCGTTTCGCCGAGATTGGCGGTGGTCCACGAGTACGGCACGCGCGCCGGCGAACCGGACGAAGGGGGCTTCCCGCCTCAGCAGGCCGACATTTCTTACGGCCTGCACGGCGACCAAGAGCAGTACTTTACCGAGCCTTCGCCCGGCAGCGCCAACGGCAGCGGATACGCGGAAATATCTGCCGAGCCGGTCTTTTCGCAACCGGGCGGGACGTTCACGGGCTTTTTCCTCATGGAGTTGAGCTCGCCCAATCCGGAGGCCGAGATTCACCTCACGCTGGATGGGCGGGCGCCCACGACCTCGTCCTTGAAGTACGAGGTGCCCCTGCCGATGGTGGGGACACGCGAGATCATGGCCCGCGCCTACGAGCCGGGCAAGGCCCCCAGCGCGGCGGTGAGCCGGACGTACGTCGCGGTGGCCAGCGACCTGCTGAGGTTCAGTTCCGACCTGCCCATCGTGGTGGTCGATACGGAGAAGCGCGGTGTCGGCAGCGGTTCGTTCACGCGGGTGCAATCGGTCTTCATCGACCGGAGCGATGACGGCCGCGCTTATATTCTCGGTGAGGCCGACTTCGCCGGGCGGGGCGGTCTGCGCATCCGGGGCTCCTCCACCGCCGGAGTGATCAAACATCAATACGCCTTCGAGACGTGGGACGACAACGACCGGGACAAGGCCGTTTCGCTGCTGGGATTCCCCGCCGACGGCGACTGGGTTCTCTACGCGCCGTTGGTCTTCGACCGTGCCCTGATCAACAACGCCCTGGCCTATGAGCTGAGCAACCAGGTGGGACGCTACGCCGTGCGGACCCGCTTCTGCGAGGTGTACCTCAACAAGAACGACGCCACGGTTTCGGCCAGCGATTACGTCGGGCTGTATATCTTCATGGAGCGCATCACGCAGGGGCCGCAGCGCGTGGACGTCGAAGAGCTTCATGCCTGGGACAGCACCGAACCGACGCTGAGCGGAGGCTACATGCTCAGCATCGACCGCACCAGTTCCGGCAGCACGTTCCACACGTCGCACGGCACCCCCCACGGCGGCACATTCAATCTTCTGTATCCGCAGGACAAAGACGTCACGGTCGCCCAGCGGAACTGGATCAGGGCTTTTCTCGACGAGTTCGAGGACGCGCTCTACGGGCCGAATTTCGCCGATCCACTTCACGGCTACGCCGGGTACATCGACGTCGATTCCTTCATCGATCACAACCTGATCAATATGCTGCCGATGAACGTCGATGCCTTTCGCCTCAGCGGGTACATGTTCAAGAAGCGCGGCCGCAAGCTCGAGCTCGGTCCCGTCTGGGATTACGACCGGGCGATGGAATCCACCGACGGACGCGACAACAACGCTCAGAGCTGGAACGGCACCGGCGACGGAACCGACTACTTCGACCACCGCGACTGGTGGTACCGCCTCTTCGAGGACGCCAATTTCTGGCAGAAGTACATCGACCGGTGGTACGACTTGAGGACCGGTCCGTTCAGCACGGAAAACATCCACGCCACGATTGACGCGATGGCCGAGGAGGTTCGCGAGGCGCAGGCGCGCAATTACCAGCGTTGGAGCAGCCACGGCCCGCGCTTCGGCGGCTTCCAGGGCGAGATCGACCACATGAAGGATTGGTTCGCCACGCGTACAACGTGGATCGACAACCAGTTCGCCGCACCGCCGCGGCTCTTCCCGGAGGGCGGCGTCGTTGAGACGTCGAGCCCGGTGGCCGTTTTCAATCCCCACGGCGCCGGCGGGGTCGTGTACTACACGCTCGAGGGTTCCGACCCGCGTCTGCCCCAGACCGCCGGCACGCTGCTGGACTCGACGACGCTCGTGCCCGAGAGCGCGGCCAAGCGAGTGCTCGTGCCGGCCGGACCGGTGGTCGATGCCTGGAGAAGCGATCTGTCTTTCGACGACTCCGCCTGGACCCCGGTCACAGGCGAGCCGGGCGGCGTCGGGTACGAACACGGCTCGGGATACCAAAACTACCTCAGCATCGATCTGGAAAATCGAATGTATAACAGCCTGACGAGCTGCTGCATCCGCATTCCGTTTGTCCTCGCCGACGATCCCAGCGAGTTCAATTACGCCGCCTTGAACGTTCGCTACGACGATGGTTTCGTCGCCTACCTCAACGGCGTCGAGGTCGCCCGGGCGCTGTTTAGCGGCACGCCCGCCTGGAACTCCAGCGCCAACGGCAATCACGACGATTCGGCTGCTGTGCGCCTGGAGGAATTCGACATCTCGCTGCAAGCGAACCTGCTGCGCCGGGGCCAGAACCTGCTCGCCATCCAGGGCCTGAACTCTTCGACCACGAGTTCCGATTTTCTTATCAGCGCCGAGCTGATCGCGGGTCACAGCACGTCTCCTGGTGACAGCGGCGTCTCGGAGACGGCGCAGCAATACGTTGGGCCGATCGTGCTGACCGCCAGCGCCGAGGTCACGGCGCGCGTGCTGGTGCCCGGCAATCGGTACAGTCCGTGGAGCGGTCCGGCCCGGGCGGTCTTCGCCGTGGGTCCGGTGGCCGAGTCGCTGCGCGTCAGTGAGCTGATGTACCACCCGGCCGATGGGGATGACCCCAACGATCCGAATACCGAATACGTCGAGCTGACCAACGTCGGGTCCGAGGCGATCAATCTCAATCTCGTCAAGTTCACCGACGGGATCGACTTCACCTTCAACGGTTTCGAGCTGGCCTCGGGCGGCTATTGCCTGGTGGTTAAGGACGTCGCCGCTTTCGAGGGCAAGTACGGCCCGGGCTTCAACATCGCCGGCCAATACGACGGCAAGCTCAGCAACGCCGGCGAACGCCTCGCGCTGCAGGACGCCGTCGGGCAGCCGATCCTTGATTTCAGCTTCGACGACAACTGGTACGATGAAACCGACGGCGACGGCTACTCGCTCATCGTCACGGACCCCGTCGGTACCGACCCGAACGACTGGGGCCTGAAGAGTTCCTGGCGGGCCGGCCCGGACATCGGAGGCTCGCCCGGCGCAGGCCAGTAGCCTTTCGGCACACACCTTTAAGGGAAGATCATGCATTTAACTTCTCGAATAATGCTTGGGGCCTTCCTGCTGGTCTTTTGTCCGGCTTCCTTCGGTATCGCTGTGGACGGTGGCGCGACGGCGCGAAGCCCCAATCTGCAATCCCCAATCCCCAATCTTCAGGTGGTGATCAACGAGATTCACAGCGATCCGGACGTCAAGACCATGCTGGTCGAGTTCGTCGAGCTGCACAATCCGACGGGGGTCGATATCGACCTTTCCGGGTGGTCGTTCACCGACGGCGTTTTCTATACCTTTCCGCCCGGTTCGACGCTGCCGGCCGGCGGGTACATCATCGTGGCCCACAATCCCGACAACGTTTACGCCAAGTGGAGCGCCGGGCGCACCTCTTTGCCGGAAGGTTGCGTCTTCGGGCCTTTCGTCGGCAAGCTGGCCAACGAAGGCGAGCGGGTGGTCCTGCGCGACGCCGACGGTGCGGTGGCCGACGAGGTCGAGTATCAGCTCGGGTTTCCCTGGCCGACCGTGGGCGATCCGGTGTCGCGCGTGCAGACCGGGACGGGGGCCTCGATGCAGTTGGTCAATCCGGCGTTCGACAACGACCTGGCGGGCAACTGGCGCTCATCGCTGCCGACGCCGGCCGAGGTGAACAAGCGCGTACTGGCCGACAACATCGGGCCCTGCATTCGGCAGGTCAAGCACGCACCGCAGCAGCCGCAGTCCGGCCAGGTCGTGACGGTCACGGCCAAGATCACCGACGACGACGGCGTTGCCTCCGTCCGTCTGCAATGCCAATTCGTCGATCCGGGACATTACATTCGCTACCAGTACTCCGACGGAAACAACGAGCGTCTCGCGGACCCGGAATACGAGACGAACTGGGCCGATATGGACATGAACGACGATGGACTGGCCGGCGACGAAACGCCCGGCGATCACATCTATACGGCGCAGCTGCCCGCGCCCCTTCAGGCGCACCGCTGCCTGGTGCGGTATCGCATCGTCGCCGAGGATCAGGCGGGCTTTGCGGTCCAGGTGCCCTACGGCGACGATCCGCAGCCCAATTTCGCCTACTTCGTGTACGACGGCGTTCCCGCCTGGAGCGGGGCGATTCGCCCGGGCAGCGCCAACGCCGCCGAGCGGCAGGTCGTCACTTACGGAACCGACGTGATGCGCTCGCTGCCCGTCTATCATCTGATCGCCAAGAACGAAGACGTTGAGGACTGCCAGTTTCACCCCATACCGGACGCCCGGTGCAATGAAAAGGCCGGTTGGTACCAGTGGAGCGGCACCCTCGTCTACGACGGTGTGGTGTACGACCACATCTGGTACCGGGCCCGCGGCGGGTGGGCCGCCTACGAGTTTGGCAAGAACCGCTGGAAGTTCGATTTCAATCGCGGACATTATTTCCAGGGGCGCGACGACTACGGCAACGAATACGGAACCACCTGGGACAAGCTCAATTTCTCCGCCTGCTTCCAGTTCTCCGGGACGAGGAATCGCGGCGAGCACGGCATGTACGAAGCGGTGACCGCCCGGCTGATGAATCTCGCGGGCGCTCCCTGTTTCTACACGAACTGGCTGCAGTTTCGCGTCATCGACGACGAGCGGGAGTCGGGCCCGACGCAATACGACGGCGATTTCTGGGGGCTGTACTTAGCCATCGAGCAGCCGGACGGACGCTTCCTCGACGAGCACGGCCTGCCCGACGGAAATCTCTACAAAATGTACTTCCCCTGCTCGGGCAACACCGGCAACAAGAACAACCAGGGACCCACGCAGGTCACCGACCACAGCGACGTCGTCGCCTTTTGCAACGCGTATCATGGCTATCCCTCAAGCCGGCAATGGTGGGAGCAGAACACCAATCTCGACGCGTACTACAATTATCGCATCGTCTGCGACGCGGTCCATCACTACGACCTGACGGATCGCTGGAACTGCCTCTACTACGCCAACCCCGAGACCGAGCGCTGGTGGATGCTGCCCTGGGATTTCGACCATTCGTGGGACTCGGACATCTACACGGACGATTCCGAGTATTGGAAACAGGTGCTCGACCGGCGTCTCTTTCAGGGTCACAACGTAGGGACCCCGAGCGCCTACCATCGCTTTCCAGACTGTCTCATTGCTTTTCAGAATCGCCTGCGTGAGCTTTCGGATCTGCTGCTCAACGCCGACGAATGCGGCCGGCTCATTGACGAATACGCCGCGATCATCGCCGACCCGGCGACCGACCTGGCCTTCGTCGAAGCCGACCGGGCCTTGTGGGACCGCCATCGGCGCAACCGCCATCCGGGCACGTACTATCAAAGCTCGCCCACGCGCGACTTTGCCGGCATGGTCTATCGCATGAAGCAGTTCATCAGCTCGACCGGCTGGGGAGGAAGCAACCTCGCCCGCATGGACGACGACCAGGCCATTCCCGACACGCCTGTAGTGACGTCGCTCGGTCCGGCTGATTTTCCGGCCGACACGCTGATCTTCGAGTCACGCGATTTCTCCGACCCGCAGGGCGACCATACGTTTGCCGCGCTGAAATGGCGCATCGCCGAAGTGACCGCCGGGGCTCGTTACGAAGAGCCCGCCGCGGTGCAGGTCATCGTGCCCGAAGAATCGCAGTGGAAGTTCTTCAAGGGCACAAAGGAGCCGTCCGCCGGCACGGGCCTGTGGCGGCAGGTCGGTTTTAACGATTCGGCCTGGTTGCAGGGCCAGAGTGCGATCGGCTACGGAGAAACATTCGTCCGGACCTCGCTGGACGACATGCGCGGCAACTACAGCACGATCTATCTGCGCAAGAAATTCCAACTGACCGGCGTGGCCGACGTCGGGCAGTTGAACGTGGAAGTGAAATTCGACGACGGGGTGAACGTTTGGATCAACAACACCAACGTCGTTAGTGACAACGTCCCCGGCGTGGATCTGCCCCACGATGCAGTGACGTCCAGCCGGACGGAGAACCACGAGTTTGTTTCTTACCCCGTCGGTGAACCTGCCGATGTGTTCGTGGAAGGCACGAATACCATCGCCGCCCAGGTCGTCAACCAGTCGCTCGGCAGTTCGGACTGCTTCTTCGACCTTCGCCTGACAACGCGCGAGCCGCAGGAAGAACCGCAGGAGCCCGCCCCGCCGCGCGAGCGGGCCCCCGGCAAGTACGAGATCGACGCCCTCTGGGAGAGCCCCGAGATCGACCGGCTCAGCGACGCCGTTCGCATACCGGCCAGCGTCGTCGAGCCTGGCGGAACCTACCGCGTCCGCTGCCGCATGAAGGACAACACGGGCCGGTGGAGCCACTGGTCGGCGCCGCTCCAGTTCGTCGCCGGCGAGCCGGTGGCGCAGGCCGCGCCGCTCGCCTTGCGCATCACGGAGCTGATGTACCACCCCGCCGCACCGCCGGCAGGCGACCCTACCGACAAGGACGATTTCGAATTTGTCGAGCTGCAAAACATCGGCGCCGAGACGCTGGATCTGAGCTCCGTGTCGTTCGCCGAGGGCATCGCCTTCGATTTCAAGGACGGCGCCGTGACCGCGCTGGCGCCGGGGGCGTTCGTCCTGGTGGTCAAGAACGTCCCGGCCTTCGAGTCGCGATACGGCTCGGGCCTCTCGCACCTCATTGCGGGCGAGTATTCCGGCAGGCTCTCCAACGGTGGGGAGAAAATCATGCTGGTCGATTTCTGGGAGGGAACGATCCTCGAATTCGAGTACAGCGACGAGTGGTACGACGAGACCGACGGACAGGGATACTCTCTAACGGTGAAAGACCCCTTCGGCACGGATCCTCGCGACTGGGGAGCCGGAGCCACCTGGCAGCCCAGCAGTAACGTAGGCGGCTCGCCTGGAACGCAATAGGAGCAAGAGGCATATGCGATTCTTTGCAGCACTTGGCGTCGTGATGCTGTTGTCGATTTCCCCCCTGGCTACGGCCCAGGAAACCCCGGTCATCAGCGAGTTCATGGCGATCAACACGAGCAAGACGCCGCTCTCGCGCGGCGAGCTTCTCGACGAGGACGGGCAATCCTCGGACTGGATTGAAATCTACAATCCCGCCGAGACGACGGTGAATCTCGAAGGCTGGTATCTGACCGACGATGCCGATGACCTGACCAAATGGGAATTTCCCGCCGTGGAGATCCCGGCCCTCGAATTCCTGCTGGTATTCGCCTCGGGCGAGGATCGCAGCGACCCGGACGGCGAGCTGCACGCGAATTTCCGGCTGAGCGGCGGCGGCGAATTCCTGGCGCTGGTCGAACCCGACGGCGCGACGATTGCCCACGGCTTTGACGAGTATCCCCAGCAGTTCGCCGGTATCGCCTACGGACGCACGGGCGATGCGATTATCAGCGTGACGCAGACCGAGTTGATTGCCGAACGGGCGGAAGCTACGGCGCTGATCCCTGCCGATGACGCGCTCGAGACGGCCTGGACCGGGGTGGACTTCGACGATTCCGCCTGGCTCAGCGGCACTACCGGCATCGGCTACGACTACGCCTCCCTGGTGGGACTTGACGTGGCAGCCATGCGAAACGTGAATCCCTCGGTGTACGTTCGCGTTGCGTTCGACGTTGCCGACGCCTCGGAGATCGATGAGCTTGTTCTGCAAATGAAGTACGAAGACGGTTTCGCCGCGTATCTTAACGGCCAGCTCGTGACGACCTCCAACGCGCCGCCGGCCGAGCAGCTTGCCTTCGACTCCCTCGCTACGGCCAACCGGCTCGATCTGGATGCCGTCGAGTACCGCCAGTTCGATTTAAGTGACAGCCTGGATGCGCTGCGCACCGGAGGCAACGTGCTGGCCATACACGGGCTCAACGTGACGTCGTCCAGCTCCGATTTACTGATCCTGCCCCGCCTCGTGGCCACCGAGACCGAGACGGCGGCGGCCGCCGATGTGACGGAGGGCTACTTCACCGAGCCGACCCCGGGTGGCATCAACAGTTTCGTCCTGGCGCAGCTCGGCCCGACCGTCTCGGACGTGACCCACAGCCCCGGTCAGCCCACGGCCTTTGAGGACCTCGTCATCACCGCCCGCGTGGAGCCGACCCGCGAGCCGGTCGGCGCCGTGTGGCTTTCCGTACGCGTCAACTACTGGATGGAAAACATCTTCACGCTCGGAGAGATGCTGCCCATGGCCGACGACGGCGCCGGACCCGACGCGGTCGCCGGCGACGGGGTGTACTCGGCCGTGATCTCGTCGCAGTTCTTTCAGCCCGGCAATATGGTGCGCTGGTTCGTGCTGGCTGCCGATGAGCAGGGCCGCTCGACGCGCGACCCGCTGTTTCTCGCGCCGGAGGATTCGCCCGAGTACTACGGCACCGTCGTGAAAGACCCGGCCCTGAGCGGCGATTTGCCCGTTCTCCACTGGTTCACCGAGGACCCCGCCGCCGCCAATAGGCGCAGCGGGACGCGGGCGTCGGTGTTCTTCGACGGCGAATTCTACGACAACGTGTTCGTGCGCCGGCGCGGCGGCTATACCGCCAGCGACTCGCAGAAGTTCGTCTTCAACAAGGGCTTCCGGTTCCGCTTCTCCGACGAGCACGAGCGCGTGCAGGAGTTCAACCTGAACGAGCGCGGCTCCGATTCCAGCTATCTCCGGCAGAGCCTCGCCTTCGAGACGATGCGCAACGCCGGTTGTCCCTCTTCGCTGTCCTTCCTGACGCTTTCGGTTCTCAACGGCGACGTGGACCGCGTCGGCATTTTCATCGAGCAGGTGGACGAAGAATTCCTGACGCGTAACGGCTTCGACCCGGACGGCGCGCTGTACAAGTTCGTGCAGCGCTCTTCGATCGCGCCGGTCTTCAGCGACATCAGCACGGGCATCGAGAAGAAGACGCGCAAGCACGAAGGCCTGTCCGACATCGCCGCGGTGGTGGATGGTTTGAACGCTTCGACCGAGGAGCAAAGAAGAAACTTCGTGTTCGACAACTTCAACCTCCCCGAGATGATGAGTTATCTCGCGGGGCGGTGCCTGCTGCAGGACACCGACGACATTCGCAAGAATTTCTACTTCCACCGCGACACCAACGGCAGCGGCGAATGGTCCATCTTCCCGTGGGATAAGGACTGGACCTTCGGCGTCGTCGGCGACGGATGGATCTACACCACGCATCCCTTCCTGGGCGCCGATTCCCATCCCAAGAACAACGCGCGGCAGTGGAGCATCTACCTGAGCGTGATGTACCACTTGCCCGAGACGCAGGAGATGTTTCTGCGGCGGCTGCGGACCGTGATGGACGCGCTGCTGCAACAGCCGGGCACGCCCGCCGGACGCCTGCTGTTCGAAAGTCGCATCGATGAAATGTTTGCCCAGGGGCGGAGCCACCTTCCCGGTTCCGTTTCGGGCGCGGTGAGTTCGCTGAAGAATTACTTTCCGCCGCGCCGGTCGCAGTTGTACGTCGATCACAGCATTCACAACACGACGAATCCGCCCGTCGGCGGCAACGCGGGCATCCCGGACGCCCAGCCCGCCGATGCGGCGGTGCGGTTCGGTAGCTATGAGTACAACCCTGCTTCGGCCAACCAGGACCAGGAGTACGTCGAACTGATCAATCCGAACGATTACGCGGTGGATCTCTCCGGCTGGACGCTTGCCGGCGGCATTGAGCATGAGTTTCCGTCCGGCACCGTTATCATCTCGGGAGGCAGCCTCTACGTCACTCCTGACGTCCGCGCGTTTCGGCAGAGGGCCGCCAGTCCGACCGGGGGCGAGGGCCGCTTCGTCCAGGGCAACTACCGGGGACATCTCTCCAACTGGGGCGAGACCATCGAGCTGGTGAACGCGGCCGGCACGGTCGTTGACGTCCTGACCTATCCGCCCGATCCGAGCGATCAGCAGAAGTTCCTGCGCATCACCGAGATCATGTACCACGCCGCCGATCCGTGCCTGAGCGAGTACGGCCCGGAGGACCTGGAGTATATCGAGCTTCGCAATACGGGAGGCCAGGCCCTCTCGCTGGACGGTGTGAAATTCAGCGCCGGGATTGAATTTGCCTTCCCGGCGGTGACTCTCGAGCCCGGCGCTTTTGCGATTGTCGCCAGCGACACCGCGGCCTTCGCATCGTGGTTCAGCGTCCCGCCTCACGTTCTGGTCTTCGGCCCCTACACGGGGCAGTTGTCCAACGGCTCCGAGCGGATCAAGCTCGACGACGAGACCAACAGCACAATCGTGGAATTCGAGTACGACGACGATTGGTTTGATATCACCGACGGCATGGGCTTTTCGCTTACTGCCAGAGATCCTGTTGTGACCGAGCCCGGCAGCTTTGGCCGCAAGAGTGCGTGGCGACCCAGCGCCTATGTCGGCGGCTCGCCCGGCTACGACGATACCGGCGCGGTCCCCGAGCTTGGAAGCGTGGTTATCAATGAGCTGTTAGCCAATTCCATCGCCGGCGAGCCCGACTGGATTGAGCTGCACAACACCACGAACCAACCCATCGAGATCGGCGGCTGGTTCCTCAGCGACGCCGCCGACGATCTGACGAAGTACGAAATCGCCGCCGGCACCGTGCTTCCCGCGGCTGGCTATCTTGTCTTCGACCAGGACCATCACTTCAGCAATCGCAACGACCCCGGATGTCACGAGCGTTTCGCCCTGAGCGCCGACGGTGAGACGGTGTATCTGCATTCCGGCGCACAGAGCGAGCTGACGGGCTACAGCGAGCAGGAGCGATTCGGCGCCTCCGATCCGGGCGTGTCACTCGGCCGTCATCTCAAGAGCACGGGCACGTACAACTTCGTGGCGCTCAGCGTCCCGACGCCGGGCGCCGCCAACGCGGCCCCGCAAATCGGACCGGTCGTTATCACGGAGATCATGTACCATCCGGTCGACGCAGCCGACGTCGAATACGTCGAGCTGCTCAACATCAGCGACGCTCCCGTGACATTGTACGACGCGCTGCGGCACGCGTCCTGGCGCTTCACCGACGACCCCGACGATCCGGGCATCGAGTTTCTCTTCCCCGCCGATCCGCCCGTGACGCTCGCGCCGGGCGAGTACCTCGTCTTAGCCAAAGACGCAGATTTCCTCGCCGCAAACTACGCGGTGCCGGCCAACGTCCAGGTCTTCGCCTGGGGCGCGGGCAGCCTGTCCAACGGCAGCGAGAAGATCCAGCTCAGCAAGCCGGGCGACGAGGACAACGACGGCCAGCGCCACTGGCGCCGCGTCGACCGCGTCGTCTACAGCGACGGCTCCCGGGGCGACGATTTCCCGAGCGGCGCCGACCCCTGGCCCGCCAACGCCGACGGCCTGGGCTCGTCCCTGACCCGCATCGACCCAACCGCCTACGGCAACGACCCGGCCAACTGGCAGACGGCCCCGCCATCGCCCGGTGTGGCCAATCCCTGAATCCGCTCGATCCGGGCTCCCGCAGGCTTCACCGGATCATCGTCACCAGCACAACCATGCCCGGGATAGGCACCGGCCGCCACGTTGTCGCGCCGTTCGATTGCGTTTTCCCTGGCCTAAAGAGGTTTGACGATTTGTGTTTGGGCCGGTAGAATGCCCCTCTGTTTCGGAAATTGCAGAGAACCCGGATTTGCGCCTCGTCCGAGAATTACGGTTGTTTGCGCAACTTCGTTAAGAAAAGGGCCCTCGTGGCGGAAAAAAAGGGTAAGAAACCGGTCAATCTCAAAGGCTCTGTCAGCGCGAAATCGAAAGCGCAGGGCAATCTGACCGTGCTGCGCAGCATGCCCGAGTCGCTGGGTGCCGAGGCGGCGGTGCTGGGCTCCATGATCGTGGACCCGCGCTGCATCGGCGACGTCGTCGAGGAGCTCGACCGCGAAGCCTTCTACCACGCCGAGCACCAGCTCATTTTCGACGCCATCATGCACCTCTACGAGCGAAACCGCGGCGAGGGGATCGACGGTTTTCTCGTGCGGGATGAGCTCGAACGCAACGACCACATGGAGGAAATCGGCGGCTGGGAGTACCTCCAGCGTGTCATGGAGACGGTTCCCTCCTCGGCCAACGTGGTGTATTACGCCAAGATCGTTCAGGAGAAGATGATGTTGCGCGAGACGATCGCGGCGGCCACCGATATCCTCAATGATGCGTACGACGAGACCGGCGAAGTGGCGGAGAAGCTCGATGAGGCCGAGCGCCGGATCTTCACGGTTACGGACCGGCGGATCAGCAACGCCGCCGTGCCGCTCAAAGACCTCGTCACAGAGACCTACGAACTCATCGAGAAACGCGAGGGCACCCACGTCACCGGCCTGCCGACGAATTATTACGAGCTGGACGACATGACGTGCGGGCTGCAGCGCGGCGAGATGATCATCGTCGCCGGCCGGCCCAGTATGGGCAAGACCGCCCTGGCCCTCAACTTCGCCGAACACATCGGGATCGTTGAGAAGATCCCGCTCGTCATTTTCTCGTTGGAGATGGGACGGCAGCAGCTCGCCGAGCGGTTCCTTTGCAGCTACAGCGGCGTCGATTCGCAACTGGTTCGCAAGGGCATGCTCACCACCGATCATTACCAGAAGCTCGTCGAGGCCTGCGGGGTGGTCTCGGAGGCGCCGATCTACATCGACGACACCTCGGGTTTGACGCCCCTGGAGATGCGTGCCAAGGCCCGCCGGCTCAAAAGCTCCTGCGACATCCAGTGCGTCCTCGTGGACTATTTGCAGTTGATGCATTTAGGCACCGGCCGGGTGGAGTCCCGTCAGCAGGAAATCTCGACGATCTCGCGGTATATGAAGTCGTTGGCGCGAGACCTCGACCTTCCGGTGGTCGTGCTCAGTCAGCTCAACCGGGCCGCCGAGGGCCGGGAAGGGCACCGTCCCCGGATGAGCGACCTGCGCGAGAGCGGCAGCATCGAGCAGGATGCGGATGTCATCATGCTGTTGCACCGCGAGGACTACTATCATCGGGGCGAGGAAGACTACGAACAGGACAATACGGCGGAGGTGATTATCGCCAAGCAGCGAAATGGCCCGACCGGGGTTGTGAAGCTCGCGTTTCGGGAGAAATACACGCGCTTCGAGAATATGGCACAAATCGAGCAGGAGGCGGTCCCCTTCTAAATGGCCATGGACGCGTGCCGATCGAATTCGCCGTTCAAGAGACAACAGATGCAGGATGCTGTTATTTTGTTTTTTGTCACGCTCGCCTGGCTGGGCGTGGCGGCTCCGTCCGCCGGTGCGGCTGAGGCCGTCGCTGCGCCCGATACGAATGCGGTTGCCATTGCGCCCGACGCCAATGACGTTGCCGTTGTGTCCGACGCGAATGACGTGGCCGGGGCGTCTGATGCCAATGAACCGGCCTCGGCGGCCGGCGAGGTCGAAAGCGCGGCTGCGTCGACCGGGCAGGGCGAGATCATCAAGTCGATCGAGTTTGACGGCAATCGCAAGTTCAAGGACCACGTGCTGCGCGAGCGGCTGGGCTTTGCCCTGGGCGAGGATCTCGATCCTTTCCTGGCCGAGGGAGGCCGGTTGACCATCGCCGAGGTGTATCGCAAGATCGGTTACGCCTTCGTCGAGGTCGCGCTGGACCGGGATCTCCTGGCCGACGGCCATCTGTTCTACTACATCGAGGAGGGGCCGCGGGTACAGATCGAATCCATCGAGTTTGTCGGCAACGAGGCCATCGGCACCGGTACGCTCAAAGCCGTTGTCAAGACCGCCGAAAAGAAATGGTGGCTCTGGCCTTATTATTATACCGAGGACGCCATCGACGAGGACCTGGATCGCCTGCGGGAGTTTTACTACGATCAGGGCTACCTTGACTACAGCATCGAGACGGAGACGGAGATGATCGCCGACGAGGGCCGGGTCCGCCTGGTCTTCGTGATCGACGAGGGCCCCGTCTACCGGGTGGGTGATATTGTCATTACGGGCAACACGCATTTCACCGATGCGGAATTGCAGGCGTCGATGGAGTCGGGCGAGGGGCGGGTATATCGCCGGCCGACGGCGCGGCGCGATGCGCGAAATGTGGCGCGCCTTTACCAGGGTCGCGGTTTCGTCGATGCGGCGGTCCGGCAGAGCCCGCGGTTCACCCCGAAAGCGGGCGAGAACCTGGTGACGGTGGAGTTCACCGTTACGGAGGGCAAGCGTTTCCGCATCGGGCGGATCGAGGTCACGGGCAACGAGGTGACGCAGGACAAGGCCGTCCGGCACGTGCTGGACGAGTACGGTTTCACGCCCGGGCAATGGTACAATGGTCGCATGGCGCCCCGGGAAGGCAACGGCTTGCTGGAGAAGTACGTGCAGCGCAGCGTAGGGGCCCAGCAGGTGCTGATTCGGCCGGTGGATTCGCCGGGGGGCCCGGAGGATCGCAAGGACGCCCGGGTGGACGTGGAAGAAGGCATGACCGGGCTGATCATGCCCGGCGTGGGCGTTAGCAGCGACAGCGGGGTCGTGGGCCGGCTCGTCTTCAAGCAGCAGAATTTCGACATCACCGACCCGCCCGAAGACGTCTGGGACCTGCTCTCGATGAGGGCGTTTCGCGGAGCGGGCCAGCGCCTGAGCCTGACGTTGCAGCCGGGAACCCAATACAGCACGTATTACGTGAATTTCGTCGATCCGTACTGGCGCGACCGGCCCACGAGCCTGGACGTGATGGGCTCGAGCTGGGAGCGGTACCGGGAAAGCTATGACGAGGACCGGCTCAAGGCGTCGGTCGGATTCGAGCAGCGGCTGGAAAACCGCTGGCGTCGCAGTCTCGGCTTTCGCACCGAGAATGTGGACGTGCAGGACCTCGATCCGGATGCGCCGCGGGAAATCATCGATGTCAAGGGCGACAACCAGCTCTTTGGCGTGCGCCTGGGCACCGGCGTGGACATGCGCAACGACCGCTACAATCCCACGCAGGGAGACCGTCTCAGCGGTTTCTACGAGCAGGTCACCGGCGACCACACCTTTGGGGTGCTCGAGGGCGGCTACGTGCGATATTTCACCCTGCACGAGGACATCCTGGAACGCCGGACCGTGTTGATGGCCCGGGTCCTGGGGGCCACGATTCTGGGCGACGCGCCGCCCTTCGAGAAATTCTACGCCGGTGGCACGGGCCACTACGGCATTCGCGGCTTCGAGTATCGCGGCGTCAGCACTCGGGGCTATCAGACGGGGGTCGCCCTGCCGCAGCGCAAGGATCCGATCGGTAGCGACTGGATCTTCCTGGCCGGCGTCGAATTGACCGTTCCCCTGGTCGGGGACAATTTTGCGGGCCTGTTCTTCCTCGACAGCGGGACCATCGACACGGGCAGCTACCGCCTGTCGATCGGAACCGGCATCCAGATCATGGTTCCTCAGCTCCTGGGACCCGTTCCCATCCGATTCGAGGTTTCCACTCCGCTGCTCAGGGACGATGACGATGAAACGCAAGTATTCAGCTTCTCCTATCCCGGGATGTTCTAAGGCGGGGGCGGCATCATATGACAGCACACACAGCAAGAGAAAGGGGTGTTTATGAAAGGTAAGACTACCATCGCGATTTGCGTCGTTTGCATTGTGGCTTTGTTCACGGCGTGGGAATACGGCCAGGCCGAGCCCCAAGCGACCGTTTCGTCATCGAAGATCGGCGTTGTGAGCATTCGCAACGTTTTCAACGGTTCGCAGAAGCACGCACGGTATCGCTCGCAGGTGCTGGCCGACCAGAGCCGGTCTATGGCCCAACTGGAAGATCTCAACAAGGAGATCAAGGCCGAGGAAGCCGGGCTCGGGACGCTCAAGCCGGGGACCGAAGACCATCTCAAGCAATTGCAGACCGTCCTGGAGAAACGGGCCCGACTCCAGACGCAGCAGGAATATCTCAAGCAGCAGCGAACGATCAAGGATAAGGCCTGGATGGAGCGGCTCTACCAGGCGACCCTGAAGATCGTCCAAGAGGTCGCCAAGGAAAAGGGGCTGGATCTCGTTCTGGAACGGACGGTGCCGGAGTTTCCCATTTCCGGCGAAGAGCTGATGATGACGTTCAGCTCGCACAAGGTTCTCTTCGGCGGCGGCTGCGTCGATCTGACCAAGGAAGTCACGACCCGGCTCGACGCCAGTGAAGAGATCAAGCCGTAAGGAGATCGAACGGATTGCCGTGAGTGAATTCGTTGGTTGAGTTCTTGAAAGCAGGGACGCAGATGGGCGTAACGGTTGCAGAACTGGCGAAGCGGCTCGGCGCGCGGATGGTTGGCGCTGCGGCCGATGCAGACCGGGAGATTGTCGCGGTCATGCCGGCCGAGGCCGCCGGTGCGAACGATGTGACCTTTGTGACGGACGCCCGGCACGAGGCCGCGGCGGCGAAGTCCAATGCGGCCGCCGTGATCGTCGCCAAAGCGATCGAGCAGTCGAACGCGCCGCAATTGCTGGTCGACGACGTCAACGTGGCCCTGATCGAGGCGCTGCGGCTCTTCGCCCCGCCTCTGAAGCCCCCGGTCGAGGGAGTGGACGAGTCGGCGCGACTCGGTGCCCGGGTTCGCCTCGGCGCCGGCGTGAGCATCGGGCCCCGGGCGGTGATCGGCGACGACGTGGAAATCGGCGCCAAGACCATCGTTGGGGGCGGGTGCCAAATCGGCCAGAATTGCACCCTGGGGGCCAACTGCCGTCTCGACGCCAACGTAGTGCTCTACCACCAGTGCCGGCTGGGAGACGACGTCGTCATCCAGGCCAACAGCACCATCGGTGCGGTGGGATTCGGGTATGCCTTTATCGACGGCGCCCACCGGCTCATTCCTCATAATGGGGGTGTGGTGATCGAAAACGGCGTCGAGATTGGCGCCAACTGTTGCGTTGACAGGGCGAAATTTGGCAATACCATAATTGGGGCCGGCACGAAGATCGATAATCTGGTCCAGGTCGCGCACAACGTGGTGATCGGCAAATGTTGTCTGATCGCCGCGCAGGCCGGCATCGCCGGTAGTTGCCGGCTCGGCGACGGGATTGTGCTGGGCGGGCAGGTGGGCTTGGCCGACAATATCGAAATCGGCGCCGGAACGATGGTTGGCGCGCAGGCCGGAGTGATGAGCACCGTCGGCGCGGGGGAGAAACTGGCTTGGACGCCGGCCATGGATGTCAGAGAAGCGGCGAAGGCGGTCATTCATATCCTTCGCCTGCCCAAGTTGTCGCAACAATTGAAGCGCTTGACTGCCAAGGTAGAAAAACTTGAAGCTGCAGAAGACCATCAAGGGCGAGGGTAAGGTCGCCGGAAAAGGGCTGTTCGGGGGAGAGGATTGCCGGGTGGTCTTTCGCCCGGCGCCGGAGGATACCGGCATCGTTTTCGTACGGACCGACGTGGCGGACGCGGTGCGCATTGCGGCCGTGGCGCCGCACATCGCCGAACGCAGCCGCCGCACCAGCGTCAAGAAGGGCGAGGTCAGCATCGAAACCGTCGAGCATTGTCTGGCCGCCGTGCGGGCCCTGGAGATCGACAATCTTGTTGCCGAGGTCGAAGGTCCCGAGTTGCCGGCCCCCGACTGCAGCAGCGCCGAATACTTCAAAGTTCTCAAACGCGCCGGTGTGGTCGAGCAGCAAAACGCCAGACGAGAGTTTGTGATCCGAAAGCCGATCACCGTCAGCGCCGGCGACGCCACGCTGTACGCGCTGCCCCACGCCGACGGCGAACTGAATGTTACGTACGACCTGGATTACAGCGGGCATACCGGTATCGGGCGGCAGATCTTCAGCTATCGGCTCACGCCGGACAGCTTCGAGAAGAAC
>Ga0272441_10004652_pt1 | contig 24572 bp, 20 predicted proteins | sample SSMProp6N_FD_193582 | JGI IMG/M metagenome (GOLD analysis project Ga0272441, IMG submission 193582) | Marine sediment archaeal communities from Little Sippewissett salt marsh, Falmouth, MA, United States - SSM-Prop-6N | ecosystem: Environmental > Aquatic > Marine > Wetlands > Sediment ...
ATTAATGAACTATTGGCGAAATATAAAACAAAGATTTCTTTTGATCTAAAGAAAATTAGGTTTCTGGATGAAAGAGATATAGTTCTTATTACTTATGGGGACAATATTAAAATACCTAAAAAAAAACCGCTTAAATCCTTACTGATTCTTATTGATAAATATCTTCGTAACACCATTAACATTATCCATTTGTTGCCATTTTATCCTTATTCTTCAGATGATGGTTTTTCAGTTATCGATTATAAAAAAGTAAATCCTATTTTGGGTACGTGGAAAGATATTAGTGAGATTAATCAGAAGTGTAACTTGATGATAGATTTAGTGGCTAATCATATTTCCGCGCAAAGTGAAGTGTTTAAAGAATATCTTAAAGGTAATAAAGATTATAATAATTTTTTTATCAAATTTAATAATATTCCTGACTCATCCTCTGTTACACGGGCAAGAGACCATCCATTGTTTTCATTATTTTCTAAAAATGACAAAAAGGTATATCTTTGGACAACATTCAGTAGTGATCAAATTGATTTTAATTATGCCAATGAAAATGTGTTGTTAACAATAATTGATATTCTATTATTTTATTGCAGTAAGAATCCCAGGTTGGTTCGCCTGGATGCTATTGGACATATCTGGAAATGTTTAAGCACAAGTTGTATCAATCTTAAAGCCGTTCACGATATCATTCAAATAATGAGAGCAGTGGTAAACGAGATTTCTCCAAAAATATTATTGGTCGCTGAGGCGAATGTGATCTATAAGAAGAACTTGAAATACTTTGGGGATGGCTATAATGAAGCTCAGCTAGTATATAATTTTGCATTACCTTTTTTAGTCCTGCATACTTTCTATACCGGTAACGCATTACGTCTCTTAGAATATATCAATAATATTGGTGAATTACCAGGAAGAGCTACTTTTTTCAATATTTTAGCAACACATGACGGGATAGGAGTGGTTCCTGTCAAGAATATTCTAAACGGGAAAGAAATAAAAAATGTATTAGAAAATGTCATTCAAAGAGGGGGCTATGTTTCTTATAAAGATGCAAGGAACGGGACAAAAAAACCTTATGAGTTAAATATTACTTATTATAGTGCTATTGCAGATTCTGCGATAACGCTTGAAGAGAATATTCAAAAATTTATCACATCCCAAGCTATCATTTTATCTTTAAGAGGGATTCCGGGAATTTATATTCATAGTTTATTTGGAACTGTAAATGACTTAAATAGTGTAATAAGAACAGGTCAAAAAAGATCGATTAATCGTAAAAAACTATCCTATACGAGAATTGAGGAATTATTAGCGGATAAAAACAGCAGGGAATATAGAGTTTTCAATGAACTTATCCGATTAATCAATCTTAGGAAATCAGAGATTGCTTTTCATCCTAATGGCAATCAAAGAATAATATTTATAAAAAAAGAGATCTTTTCTCTATTAAGGATATCTCCAGATAAAAAAGTAAAAATCATTACTTTGATAAACGTTACGAATAAATATCAGAAAGTTCATCTCGATGTAAATGAGTTTCTGATACATGCAAAGAGATATCATGATATTGTTTCAGGGGAAATAATCAATAGAAGGCTTATCATGTTAACACCTTACCAGATAATGTGGTTAAAATTGTTATAAAATAATATTATTCTAGCAAATTGAATATTGATGATAAATTCATTTTACCTAATCTTGGTTTCATCAATATAAGATACCTCAATTAATTTCAAGTCACCTTATTCATAATCTCACCACCTGAATTTTAAACCTATTTAAAGATTAAGCAAAATAATTTAAAAAAAATTGTATTATTTTAATTTAAAAAAAGGATTCGAGGAATTTTTATCGTATAATATATAGAGTATTATGAAGAAGATACAGGGTGGAGGTAAAAAATGTCAAAAAACCTGGGAATTATTTTAATTATTATTTTATTGGTTATCGGTGGATTTGCAGTTTATACCTATAACCAGGCTAATCTAACTAAAAATGAACTTGAAGGGAAAAAAATAGAACTAGCTTCAGTTGAAGAATTCATATCTGAGCTAAAATCAACCTTAGAAGAGAAGGAATCACAGATTGATGAATTAAAAATGTCTTTGGAAAAAGAAAAGGGAGATTTAGAGGAAGAGTACAATCAAAACATATCTGCATTAATTGAAGAGAAATCCAACCTTGAAGTATCACTATCGGAAAGGCAAAATGAAATTACTGAATTGAACTTACAGAAAGAAGAAGTTGATAAAATTATTCTCTCAAAAGATGAACTTATTGTTGAATTAAACAACACCATTGAAAAGAAAGAAGTAGAGCTTAAAGAGTTAATAACTAAGCTGGAAGGGGAAAAAATTGCAATTGGAAAAAAATATGAGGAAGAACTATCAGTTTTAACTGAAGAAAAGAATAAATTAGAAGATCAGTTAACAGAATTAAAGGAATTGCTTCAAGTAAGAGATAAAGAGAAAGAAGAACTTGTATTAAAGCTGGAAAATTATACAGGTAAAATTAAGGAATTAGAAACTCAATTATCGCAGGATAAAGTTACAGAAGAACAAAATTACCAGGAATCTCTCTCCTTATTGACTAAGGAAAAAACAAAAATTGAGGTTGCTTTGCAAACTTCACAAGAATTAGTTTCGAAGAGAGATAATACAATTACTAAGTTGACTCAACAAAAAGAAGAATTAGAAAAACATATTGCCGAAAAAGATTCTATAATAACTGATTTGAATCTGAATATAAAGGATTATGAAAGTAAGTTGGAAAGTTTATCTGGGCAATCAGAAAAAGAAGTGAATAAAACAGAAGAAGAATATAATAAAAGGATTCAAGCGCTCACCGAAGAAAAAACAAAAATTGAATCAGATTTAAAAGCAGCAGAAGAGCTTTTAACAAAAAGGGAAAAAATTATTGAATCCCTAACTCAACAAAAAGAAGAACTAGAGAAAAATATATCTGAAAAAAACAACAAAATGACAGAATTGTCCGGGAACATCGAAGAATATGAAACTAAGATTAATGCATTGAATGAACAGATTGTCAAAGAAGTGAGCGATAAAGACTTGGAATGTGCCGATAAATTAAACAATTTGATCGAAGAGAAGGACAAAATGGTAGCCGAATTATCAGCAGGTATCAGTAAATACGAAACAGAAATTCAAGATTTAAAAGATCAGATTGTAAAAGAGGTTAGTGAAAAAGAACAGGTATTTAGCCAGAAAATATCCGAATTGACCAAAGAAAAAGATAAATTAGAAGCATTGCTGGCTGATGCCATTGAAAAAAGTAAACCTGATTTTTACGAAGTAAAAAGAGGGGATTCTCTCTGGATAATTGCCGAGAAGTTTTACAATGGTGGGGAAAAATGGAGAAGGATTTTCGAAGCAAACAAAGAGATAATAAATAATCCAAGTATTATTTATCCCTTCCAAAGATTTACTATTCCTAAGGAATAAAATATTATCGAGTATCAACATCAGCATTTAGCGAGTTGAAACTCACAAATAATCAAAAATAAGGAGCATATTTCAAATATGCTCCTTATTTTTGATAAAGATTTTACTTCTATTAACCTTTGATTTAATATATATTTTTATTTGCTGATATTTTAAATATTTAATGATCCATTTAAAGTAGTTTCTTTAATATTCTCCAACTACCTAGATACTAAATTTTTTAGCCGCAAATGCTTTCAATTAATTCTTTATGTTTTTTATGAATCTCAAATCGTTTCATCTTTAATGTTTCTGTTAAATCACCTGATTCAACGGTGAACTCATCAGGAAGTAGGGCAATTCCCATAACCGTTTCGTATGACGTAAAACCATCTTTTTTAGAGATTAACCTTTTTTGTTCCCTTTGGAATAGTGCGATAATCTCAGTTTTCTGAATTAACTCTTTGGGATCTGCAAATTTAATATCATGTGTGCGAGCATATTCTGAAAGGGGTTCAAAATCAGGAATGATAAGTGCGCCTAGTCGTGGCTTATCCTGGCCGACAACAATGAGCATGTTTACGTATTGGCTTTCAAGAAGTTTTTCTTCTAGAGGGTGAGGTTCGACATTTTCTCCGCCTCTTAAAACAATAGTATCTTTTATCCTTCCGACCAGTTGAATATATTTTCCATTAAAAGTTTTTTTACCCAAATCTCCGGTGTTGAACCAACCGTGCTTTATGACTTCGTTAGTTTTTTTCTTGTTTTTATAATAGCCTTTCATGACCATAGGTCCTTTAACGAGGACAATACCTGTTTGTCCATTCGGTAATTCTTTTTCAAGGTTATCTTTATCCACAATTTTTAATTCAACCTCAGGCAGGGTAACACCTATGGTAGAAATTGCCCAATTATTCGGATTGCGTGCAGTAAGGCATGGAGAAGTTTCAGTTAATCCATACCCTTCACAAACCATGATACCGATCGTATTAAAAAATTCATCGATATTTTCCTGAAGAGCCCCTCCACCACTGATTGCAAACCTTAATTTGCCCCCAGTTACTGCTCTAATTTTTTTAAATACTAATTTTTCAGCTATTTTAAATTGCAAATCTAATCTTTTTATTGTTCTAATGGAGCGGTTTTTTTCTTCAGGTGAAAAATCAAGACTATCAAATAGTGGTATCTTATTTTTTAGGATGGCATCTGCTTTTTTGTATTTCTCTCCCACCTTGATTGCCCAGTTGAAAATCATTTTTTTAAAGGAACTTTCTTTTTTAATTTTATCCAGAATACCTTTATAAACGCTTTCCCAAATTCGTGGGACACTTATCATGACTGTCGGTTTTATTTCTACTAAATCAGGAAGAAGAACCTGCTTGTATGGTTTGCTATATGCCATCATAGCGCCTAACGAGAGAATAAGATATTCGGCTAAACGTTCGAAAATGTGCCAGGATGGTAAAATAGATAACCAACGATCGTTGAGGTTCAAATTCTGAGTTTTCGGGAGTACTCTCAAATTATGCATAAAGTTATCATTTGTAAGCATAACTCCTTTTGGATTAGCTGTTGTCCCTGATGTATAAATAATGGTTACCAGATCATCAGGCAGAGAGCTAGAGGAAATTTTGCTAAAATCAGTGTTTCCATCAGCTAAAAGATTTTTCCCTCTTTGGGTTACTTCATCAAATGAGAAGATATTCAGTGAATGATTTACATTGAAAACTTTTCCTACCACTAATGTTCTTTTTAATAGGCTACTGTGGATAAATTGAGTAGTGTGCTTTGATTTACAGAATTTTTTTAAGCTGATGATATTTTTTTCCAGGTAATTGTTTAAAAAATCTTTTGCTCTTTCAGAAATAAAAAATATTTTATGTTCGTTTTTTATCATATAGTGAATAGCAGAAAGAAATTTCTTACTTATTTTTCCATTCTCTTGATAAGAGATATGGGATGCCCATTCGGGAACATCTGATTTATCGGAAAAAAATTTAATTTTATCAATTAGGATAATATTTTTTATACCGGGAAGTTCATCTTTCTTCAGAAGGAATTCTGTAAATTGTTTTTCTCCTTCAAGGATAGCTGCAACAGAATCAGAATGTTTAAGTTTGAAAAGAATATCATGAGATGAACTGGTTCCGCTACAGGGAACATCAACCGCCCTTAATCCAATAATTGATAAATCAGAAATAATCCATTCAAAACGATTTTCGCTTACTAATCCAACGTGGTCAAACTGCCTGATTCCAATACTGTATAAACCCGTTCCAAACCTTTCAACCTTATTATAGAATTCATTGAATGTAACTGGTGAAAATACTTTACCTTTTTTTATTTTAAATGCTATTCTTTCACCGTATAATTTTACACTATTTTTTAGCATGGCATGCAGGGTATTCATTTAATTCTCTTACCTCCTTATTGCATTTTGAAAATTAAGTTAATATGATCATTAACATTTAACTTTTATATAGAACGTCACAGAATGACAATGCTTTAATTTTTAGTCAAATTAGCCTGGAAAAAGAAAATAATTAATTAGACAAGTGAATGGTTTATGGTAGTTTCTTTTCATTACTTTCTAGTGAATTGAATCAACTTTTATTGTCAATTCACATTTTTATCAACTACCTGATAAAACAAACTTAGCAAGATGTAGTTAAATAAAGAAGGAAATGATTTCTATATAAACTCGCCTTCACATTATCAAGAATAAATTATAATCTGCGAATATGCTAAAAAAATATTTAAGATTAATAATACTTTCAATAATAAGCAGGATATTCTATTTCTACAAAAATATGTATCATGGATCGTGTCTAAAATTCAATTAAGTATTAAATTTAGTTTTTCTAAATTATCTATTAATATATTATCCAGAGTTAAGAACTGCTTAATATTTCAAGTTAAACTTTTTTTACTGATTATTCGCAAATTTGAAAAATTAAAATAATCCTATCCGCAAATTTTATCAATTTGCTTTTTGTATTTTTTATGTATTTCAAAACGTTTTACTTTTAAAGTCTCAGTCATCTCACCGGATTCAATAGAAAATTCATTAGGAAGTAGTCCAACACCAATGACTGTCTCAAAGGGTTTGAAGCCATTTTCCTTGGAAATTAATCTTTTTATTTCTGTTTGATACAAGGATATAACTTCCGGTTTAGTAATGAGATCTTCTTGATTCTTATATTTTATATTTTTAGTTTTCGCATAAGTTTTTAATGCATCAAAATCAGGAACAATCAATGCCCCTAAACGTGACTTATCCTGACCAACGATAATACTATTGCTAAGATATTTACTTTCTTTTAATTTACCTTCCAATGGAAGGGGTTCAACATTTTCTCCACCTCTTAGTACAATAGTATTTTTAATTCTACCAACTAGTTTTAAATATTTTCCATTAAAAGTCTTTTTTCCTAAATCACCTGTATCGAACCAACTATCTTTTATTACTTCATCGGTTTTTTTCTTATTTTTATAATAACCTTTCATGACCAGGGGACCTTTGACCAGAACTACACCAACCTGGCCGTTAGGTAATATTTTTTTATAATTGTCTTTATCTACGATTTTGATTTTAACTTCAGGTAATGCTGGGCCGACAGTGAATAAGATATTGTGTTTTTCTACTCTTCCGGAAATGATTGGCGAAGTTTCAGTCAAACCATATCCTTCGCAGACTTTAAGTCCGACGATATTAAAAAGTTCATCAGTGACTTTGGTCAATGCCCCTCCACCGCTTATGGCGAAGCGCAATTCTCCTCCGGTTATTTCTCTTATTTTTTTAAAGACAATCTTATCAGCAAGATGATATTGCCAACTTAATGATTTTTTCTTTCTTTTAGCAGAAGCAAGTTCTTCAATGCTAAATTCCTCCCTGTCATATAAGGGAAGAATTCCTTCGAGCATTCCTTCTGCTTCTTTATACTTCTTCCCAATATTAATAGCCCAGTTAAAAATCATTTTCTGAAAATTACTTCCTTTTTTTACATTATCCATAATTCCCTTGTACACACTTTCCCATATCCTTGGTACACTACACATTACAGTTGGTTTTATTCTTTTTAGATCGGGTAGAAGAATTTGCTTGTAAGGTTTACTATAAGCAGTTGAAGCTCCTACGCATAATGCACAATATTCTACAGTCCGTTCATAAATATGCCATGATGGTAGGATTGATAAGAACCTGTCTTCTTTTCTTATACCGACAAAGGAGGGAGCTGTTCTTAAATTGTGCATGAAATTAGAATTAAGAAGCATAACTCCTTTTGGTTCTGCTGTTGTTCCTGAAGTGTAGATGATAGTAACCAGGTCTTCCGGTAAGGCAGTTTTGGAAATATCTAAAAAACTTTTATTTCCTTGTGCCAATTTTTTCTGACCGATTTCGCTAAGAGTATCGAACAAATAAACAGAAAAAGGGGATGTTTGGTTATGGTCTTTTTTGATGACAATTAATCTTTTTAATAAATCATTTTTTATATCATCTGAAGAATTTTTATCATGATTATTGCTGGGAATTTTCTCAGAAGCATTATTCAAGTGATTTTTCAAAAATATTTTTGCTTTTTCCGAGACGAAAATATATTTGTTACCATTTCTTAAAAATGAATCAAGAGCAGACTTAAAATTATCAGTTATTTTTCCTTCACGTTCATAGCTCACTGGAATTACCCATTCCGGAACATCTTCTTTAAACGAAAATACTTTTATTTTATCGAATAAGATGACTGTTTTTATTTGGGGAAGATCATGCGACATACTATAGAATTCTGCAAATTGTTGTTCTCCTTCAAGAATAGTTGCAACCGAATCGGAATGTTTGAGTTTAAAATGAATGTCTTGAGATGAACTGGTTCCGCTACAGGGAACATCAACTGCCCTTAATCCAATAATTGATAAATCAGAAATAATCCATTCAAAACGATTTTCGCTTACTAACCCAACGTGGTCGAATGATTTTATACCGATACTATAAAGCCCTGTTCCGAAATTTTTCACTTTTTTATAAAATTCTTGATAGCTGATAGAGGTAAATTTTCTACCTTTTTTTATTTGAAAAGCAATTCTATCTTTATTTGCATCTACGGTGTTTTTTAGCATTTCAAATATTGTATTTACATGCATAATACTTCCTCCTTCCATATTATTATTTATTATATTACTTACTACTAGTATTTACTATTAATACCAAGTATATGCATAACCATTTAAAAAGTCAAGTGCAATTATAGTCCGCAGGATATTAAGCAGTATCGATTTTTATTTCATTTCCAAGTTAGAAACTTTAATACATAATTCATTTCTTTCCAATGAATAAAAACATAAAATATTATATTCTTTTTGAGTAAAAAATAAAATAAAAACAGTAGATGTTTGACGAGATAAAATGTTAATATTTATTCAAATATTTTTTTTCTTATTTAAAAAATTATGATATAATCACAGCAGGATAATATACAAATTAATTTATAGTATGTTGGAGGGATGGGGTGTGAGGATAATTTCTATTGCTAATCAGAAAGGTGGAGTAGCAAAGACCACAACCACTATTAATTTGGGTGCCAGCTTAGCTTCGATGGGAAAAAAAGTATTGTTAATCGATTTGGATCCTCAGGCACATACCACCCTGGGTTTAAGCATTGAACCGGATACAATAAAGAAAACCATGTTGAATGTTATGGAACCTTCCCGGTCAAAAGACAAGCTAAAATTAGAAGAAGTTGTAGTGAAAATGAGTTATAATGAAGCAGATGATCTATTTGTTGCTCCTACAAACATTGATTTTGCTAGTGCCGAGTATAAACTTATTGATCAGATTGGAAGGGAAGATTTTTTAGCTGCCAGCATCCGGGAATGTAAAATACCATTTGATTATGTACTCATTGATTGTCCCCCTTCTTTGGGAATATTGACCGTGAATGCATTAAAGGCCTGTAATGAAGTAATTATCCCAATGCAACCTCACTTTTTTGCCTTAAGAGGCATTGAAGAATTTATTGAAACAACTGAATTGGTTCGAAGAAATTTAAACCATTCGATAAAAATATCCATTTTAGTTACGATAGCAGATATGAGAAGTAATTTAGCAAAAGAAGTTATGGAAGAAATCAAGCAGTACTTTAGAGATAGTCTATTTAAAACCATAATAAGAAAAAATATTACATTAGTAGAAGCAAGTAGCCAGGGAGTACCAGCCTTGTATTATAGTCCCCGATCACATGGGGCTGTGGATTATTATAAACTTGGGCAAGAGGTGATGTCATTTGAAAAAGAAAACGTTGGGGCGAGGATTTAGCAAAATTCTGGAATATAAAGAAGATTTAATCAGAGATACTTCTTCTAGAATTGAGGAAAAAATTGAAGTTAAAGATAATGGAAAAGAAACATTATCAGAACCAGTGAATACCCCTCAAAAAGATTCTGAACAATTCGTTAATATAAAAGTTGTCGGTGTCGGTGGTGGAGGAGATAACGCAATTCGAGAAATGGCACGTCAAGGTTTAAATAACCTTGACCTAATTGCAGTAAATACCGATTTACAGACATTAGCACTTTCCCAGGCACATCAAAAGATACAAATCGGTAAATCTCTCACTAACGGATTGGGTACCGGTGGTAATCCCGAATTAGGGAAAAAAGCTGCCGAAGACGATAAAGAAAAAATTGCCAAAGTTTTAGAAAAAGCAGATATTGTATTTATCACATCTGGAATGGGAGGCGGTACCGGGACGGGGGCATCAGCTGTCATTGCTAAATTGGCTAAACAACAGGGAATTTTGACGATTGGTGTTGTTACAAAACCTTTTACCTTTGAAGGTAAAAAAAGAAAAATACAAGCTGAAATAGGTATTGAAGAATTAAGGGAAGAAGTAGATTCTCTAATTACTATTTCCAATGACCGTTTACTGAAAATCGTTTCAAAAGATACATCTATGAGAGCAGCATTTGAAATGACAGATAAAGTATTGCGTCAATCTGTTCAGGCGATTGCAGATTTGATTACTATTCCCGGATTAATCAATTTAGATTTAGCTGATGTCAAAACAGTTGCAAAAGATGCCGGCTTATCTCTTGTGGGTATAGGAACAGGAAAGGGAAAGAAAAAATCTTCTGCTGCTGCAAGAATGGCGATATCAAGCCCATTGTTGGAAGTGTCAATCCGGGGAGCAAAATCTCTGCTTATCAACGTCACCGGTGGCTTGGATATGAGCTTATTTGAAGTGAATGAAATTGTAGAAATTATTTCAGAGGCAGTCGGAGATGAAACCAATATTGTTTTTGGCGCCATCATTGATGAAAAAATGAAAGATGAAGTTAGGGTATCAGTTATTGCTACCCAATGTGAAAAAAATAAAGATGATGATGATGATCATAAAGTTAAGCCAATTTCTAATAAAATATCGGTTAAAAAAGAAATAATTGAACCGATTGAAAAAGAAGAGATTGATATCATAGATGAAATTAACGATAAAGACTTGGACATACCTGCCTTTTTAAGAAAGAAAAAAAATCATAACAGTATAAATAATTTTTCCACACCGAAGAAGAATATTTTTTAATAAATTAAAAAATGCTAAGACTTTTTTTATGCATCGATTTCTCAGATGAAAAGAATTAAGATTCTGACAATAGATCCCCAGAACACTAGCAAGGTTATACTATTTTATTTGAACAATTTCGATTCAATCAAATTAGGGATTGTATTTTTATGAGTAACCAAATAAAAAGACAACTTTCTTTCACTACCTATGAAGCATATAAGAAAATAAAAGATGATGATGCCATAAAAATTCTTTTTGAATCAATTGACTGGTCCTTCCTTCCTTCCTTACTGAAAGATATCTATCCTGAAGGAAGGGAACTGGTATATACACCTGTTGCCCTATTTAAATCACAACTTTTAATCTGGTTGGGTGAAGTTGATTCCAACCGGCAATTGGCTAAAGCCTTACGATTTAACTCTCGTTTATGTGTTCTTTGTGGTTTTGATAATTTTCTAAAAACCCCTGCACATTCTACATTCTCCTACTTTAGAAAAAAAATTGGAAAGGAAAGATATTTTAGGATTTTACATCGACTGATTGCACAGGTGGCAACTTTAACAGCAGATGGTAGGGTAAATATCAACAGCAGTATTTTGCATATTGTGATCTATTCCAATGACGGGAAATCTATTTGTAATTGCAATGCTCATCGATGTAAATATCAATTAAAAAAGAAAAAATCTTCCCGGAAAAATAAAACATTTGTAAAGCACTTTGTAGCAAATAGCTATAAGGTGAAGATGACTATCGACTCAGTTTTTCAATTGCCGACAGAGGTCATTCTTTCACCAAAAGAAAAAAAATCACCAATTCAATAATTCTCTAATTTGCAGACTAAGAAGTTTTAGAATCAGTTTGGTTCAATATTTTTATTTCCTGTACTCACAGACCGAAAGACCGACGTTCATTCCTCCATTTCTTCTAATCTTTTGTATTTTAATCAATTAACCAGCTTACGAATATTCCCACATTTCTATTCATCTCTTAACCAAAAACTATTAAGCTTTTACTATATTAGATTTAATTGACAAATTAGTCCAATATGTTATAATATTTGATAATTAACAATAAATGTTAATAAAATAACATATATTAAGAAAAAAAATAACGAGTCTGATAGAATAATATTCCAGACAAGTAGAATAAAATAGCTTGGTTTTTAGAAATAATTGAAGTTATAATTTTTTCTATTTCATTATTTCTGTTTAACAATCTTGGTAGTGTAAGAAGCAAATGGAAATGGGGAAAGTTGAATTATGTCAAACAATAACAAGTTCTAATTGGGATATAATATTAAGAAAATAGTTGAGTTGCTTTACGATATATTATATGTAAAATTAATAGCAATGGTAGGTTTATCGGAAATAAAACTTCAGGAAAATTAAAAAAAATAATAGTAATCTTACAAAGACAAAAAACCGCTGATGAGGTTAATGAATCTATAAATGAAACTGATTATAATGCAAGAAAAATATTAGATCCAATATAGCAAATATCGAAAATGTAACACAAAAAAATAAGAGAGGTATTTAAATGATTAAAATTGGAATGTATTTACCTATTTATGGAGGATGGCTTCCGAGTCGTAAATCTGTTAAGGTGCAAGCTGATGGAACCTACTTTGAGAAAGAGAAAGATAAACTACCTTCATTTGATTATGTAAAAAGAATGAGTCTCAAAGCTGAAAAAATTGGTATAGATTCTTTGTGGATTCCTGATCATATGTTAAATCCTATAAAGGGGGAGCAGGCTCCTTCATTGGAAGCTTGGACCCTTGCATCGGCAATTGCAGAATCAACCAAGAGTGTAATCATTACCCATACTTGTCTTTGTGAGGCATTTCGTTACCCAGCAGTTTTAGCAAAGCAGGCAACTACTTTGAATGAGATTAGTAATGGTAGATTTTGGCTTAGTATTGGGGCGGGTTGGTTTAAACGGGAATATGAAGCTTATGGATTGCCATTTTATTGCCATAATAGTCGTGTAGATCGGGCAAGAGAAGCCATTAAAATTATCAGAAGATTATGGAAAGAAAATAGTGTAACCTTTAGTGGAAAATATTACTCAATAACAAAAGGAGTGCTTGAACCAAAGCCAGATCCAAAACCCCCAATATGGTATGCGGGCATGTCTGAATCTGCCCGTAACCTTATTTCTGAAGAGGCAGATGGATGGTTGATGAAGGGGCGTAGTCTTAAAGAGACAAAAGAGAATATTATAGATATGAATAAACGCTTGAAAAAAAAAGGAAGAAAAAAAATTGAATTTGCTATGCCCGCTTTAACTTTTATTAGAGATACAGATAAAGAGGCAAAAAATGTTGTAGACCAGATAACGGAAGGTTATAAGAATATATTCAATAAAACCATGGTCACTGGATTAGTTGGTTCTCCTGAAACAGTAGCCCAAAAGATACAGAGGTTAGAAAGTATTGGTATAAATCATATCTTATTACAGCTTACTCCAACTTTTAGAGAATTACAAAATGTAGAAAAGGTTTTTAAAATCCTCAAGAAAATTGACTCAAACCATTCATAATTTAAAATACTTTTATTGATTGCGGATAACATTGAATAATTAGTTAACACTGTAAATAGGAGTTTAAGTATAGTTAAAATTTTGGCTCGATAGCTATTTTTCTTTCCGAGATTGGATTTCCAAAACAAAAAAGAATTACCTTATAAAAGGTCATCAAGACAGCACAGATATAAGAGATGAATGGGATAGTATTTGAATGATTATAAATTGATACCATAGAATTACTCTAAAATTTATAAATGTTTTTCTCTTTGTTTTTACTCAACCCGTAATCAAACTTTCTTATAGTAGAATCTGAAATAAAGCAACCTGCTTTAATGCTCGAAAGTTAGATAGTACGTTAGAACGTAAAATACTTACATCAAAGAAGCTAATGAAAGGGATACCAATTTAGTTTCTGATCATCCTAAAGCTTCCAAGATAAATGCTTTTATGAAAAGAGTAAACAGTACTTGACATATTTAAAAAAGATGTTACAATGTTAATAAAAAAACATATAAAGTTAATAAAATAACATTAAGGAGGAGAAAATGGATATTTACACAGATGCATTGGGTATGATTGAAACAAGAGGATTTGCTGCTATGGTAGAAGCATCGGATGCGATGGTTAAAGCCGCAAGAGTAGAATTGGTAGGATACGAAAAAATTGGTGGAGGATACAATACTGCAATTATACGTGGTGATGTAGCCGCGGTAAGAGCTGCACTGGATGCAGGAAATTCAGCTGCGCAAAAAGTAGGGGAAGTCATTTCTGTTCATATTATTCCAAGACCCCATAGCAATGTAGATTCAGCGCTTCCACTAGGAAGAGGTCCGGTTAAGGGCAAAAAAAATAAAATGGAAACTGACTAATTAACAAAATTTGATTCAGGAGGATACAATATGATACTGGCAAAAGTAGTAGGTACTGTTGTATCAACTAGAAAAGAACCTAAAATTGAAGGAATAAAATTTCTACTTTTGGAAAAAATTGATCCTTCGAACATGCAAGGAAAAAAAGATTATTTAGTAGCCATGGATAGTGTAGGAGCAGGATTAGGCGAAATTGTGTTTTATGTAGCCGGAAGCAGTTCGAGAATGACTGATACTACAGAAGGAAAACCGAGCGATGCAACCATTATTTCTATCGTTGATTCCATAGATATTGAAGGGGAATATGTTTATAAAAAAAACAAGAAAAGCATCTGATTCTTTTAGTATCTAAAGACAAAAAGAGGTTAAAATGATTTTTGGTATAATTATTGGCACTGTGGTTAGCTCTCAAATAGATGATGGAATAAAAGGCAGGAAATGTCTTTTAGCTAAAACTTGCAATTACAAAGCGGAAGAAAAAAATAATTACTTAGTAGCCTTGGATTTGGTTGGTGCAGGAGTCGGAGAGGTTGTTATTCTGTCTCAAGGGAGTTCAGCAAGACAGACAGAAATAACTTTTAAAAAACCGGTTGATGCTGTGATTGTTGGAATTGTAGATATAGTGGAAAAAGGCAATCAGATAACCTATAAAAAATAAAAGCTGTAGTCTAAAGAAGGGAATGATCTAATGGATCTGGAGAGTGTATTGAAAGACATGGGGGTAGTTGGTGCCGGAGGTGCTGGTTTTCCTACCCATGTCAAAGTGAGCAATCAGTGCGATACAGTCATTGCTAATGGATTGGAATGTGAGCCCCTTCTTTTTAATGATAAATATATTATGGAAAAAGAAGGAGAAAAGATTGTCGCTGGCCTGGAAATGGTCATGAAAGCAGTTGATGCAAAAAAAGGAATCATCGCCTTAAAGAAAAAATACCGTTCCATTACCGGAAAGATAAAAAAAGCTATCACTGCAAACAAGAATATTTCGATTCGATATTTAGATGATTATTATCCTGCAGGTGATGAATTTCTCCTGACAAAAGAAATTACCCATAAGATTATTCCGGAGGGAGGAATCCCATTGGATGTAGGTTCTTTAGTCGATAATGTAGAAACTTTAAAAAATGTTTTTTTTGCAGTAGAAGGTCAACCGGTTACCAGAAGGGCGCTAACCTGCACCGGGGAAGTAAAGAAACCGGCTATTGTCTATGCACATATTGGCACTCCTTTTCGTGAAATTGTCAATCTTTGTGAACCAATTTTAGAAGATTATGTAGTCATTGCAGGTGGTCCCATGATGGGCAAAGTGGTATACGATTTAGATACCCCCGTTACAAAATTGATTAGCGGAATCATCGTTTTGCCACGGAACCATCCTTTAGTGTTAAAGAAAACCTTAAGCATTGAGTATATTATTAAACAGAGTAAGTCAGCCTGTTGCCAATGTAGATATTGCACCGATTTATGTCCAAGATATTTATTGGGGCATGAATTGTATCCGCATAAGATTATGAGACAGATAAATTTAGGGATTGATGTTCCTTCTGAAATAATCCAGAATGCCTTTTTATGCAGTGAGTGTGGACTTTGCGAGGTATTTGCCTGTCCCATGGAATTATCACCACGAATTATTAACCAAAAGATTAAAGAAAATCTATTGGCAGCCGGATATAAACCTAATTTTTCGAATAGAAAAATAAATCAGAGAGAAATGATGGAATTCAGGAAAATTCCCAGTTCGAGAATAAAAAATCACTTAAGATTAAATAAATACGATAAAACCGACGCTCATGTTATAAGAAAATTCGACACAAATCCCGATAGGGTGGAAATTTTATTAACGCAACATGTTGGTGCATCTTCAAAACCGGTGGTTAAAGTTGGAGAACGGGTAGATGAAGGTGCTCTGATTGCTGATATACCAAAAGGTCAATTAGGGGCAAAAATACATTCAAGCATTAAAGGGAAAGTTACTTATATTGATGAAGAGAAAATAGTCATTATAAAACAATAATAGAAAAAGGTAAGGTAAGTATGAAAATAACCGTACTCGGAGTCTTGGAATTTAATAGCGTTGCGGTAGGCATAAAAGCTTTAGATGGAATTGTCAAAGCAGCTCCGGTGGAGATAGTTGATGCAAAAACGATATGCCCGGGGAAATTTATCATCATTTTTAGCGGTGATGTGGCATCAGTTGATGCTTCTCTAACTGCGGGAAAGGAAATTGGCGAAGGTTACATCGTTGATGAATTATTTATTCCCAATCTTCATCCCCAGGTTATTCCGGCAATTATTGGAGTAGTTGACTGTAAGGTATGGGGAGCCATAGCGGTTATCGAGTCTTTTTCAGCAGTTGCCAGCATAGAAGCGGCAGATATTGCGGTTAAAAAAGCAGATATTTTAATCAATGAAATCAGATTGGCGGTCGGAATGGGTGGTAAATCCTATATAAAGATGATCGGTGATATTCACCAGGTAGAAGCTGCAGTTAGTGCATCGGTGAAATTGATTGGCAATAAAGGATTGCTTTGTAAAGATGTTATTATCCCCAATCCAAATCCCGCGATTAAGCCTTTTTTTATTTACTAGTAATTCATTTTAATCATTAGCGAAATGTAAACTGATTAAAATTTAGGTGGTTGGTTATGAAAATAAATGAAAATGATTTAAGATTAATCATTGAGAACGTGCTTGATAAATTGGGAAAAACTGAAGGAAAAATTGAGAAATCGGATGATTTATCTACTGAAAAATCGAATCAGGATGGTATTTTTGAAGAAATAAATAATGCTATAGATGCCGCTGAATCTGCCCAGATTGAGTTTATTAAATTGAGCCTTGAGAAGCGCAAAGAAATTATTCGGGATATTCGCCAGACAATTTTGGATAATTTGGAAAAAATATCTAAGATGGCAAAGGAAGAAACCGGCTTTGGCAGAATTATGGATAAGATTGAAAAAAATCGATTAGCTGCATTGAAAACGCCGGGAGTGGAAGATCTGGAGCCTGCTGCTTATTCTGATGATCATGGTATGACTTTGACGGAAAGAGCACCATTCGGAGTAATCGGCTCAATTATTCCATCTACCAATCCAACTTCTTCGGTTGTAAATAATGGAATCAGTATGATTGCCGGTGGAAATGCGATCGTTTTTAATCCTCATCCTGCGGCAAAAAACAGTTCGAATTTTACCATTTCCCTTATTAATCAAACGATTGTGAAAGCCGGCGGACCTCAAAACGTACTGTGTTCTATTAAAAATCCAACTATAGATTCAGCCCGAAGCTTAATGAAGCATCCCAAGATTAAATTACTGGTTGTGACCGGAGGTCCTGCTGTTGTAAAAACAGCAATGGATAGCGGAAAAAAAGTAATAGCTGCCGGTCCGGGAAATCCCCCCTGCGTTGTAGGACAAACCGCAGATCTAGAGAAAGCCGGTCGTGATATTGTGAACGGAGCAGGATTTGATAATAATATTGTATGTTTGTGTGAAAAAGAGATTTTAGCTGTTAATCAAATTGCAGACCAATTAAAAGATGAAATGAAAAAAAATGGTGCATTTGAATTAAAAGGAGAGCAGATTGAAAAAGTAACCAAAATAGTTATTGCTGATCCAGGAAAACCTGGTCACGAAGGGGTTCCGAATAAAAAATGTGTAGGCAAAGATGCCTATCTGATTGCCCGGGAAATTGGTTTAACTATTTCTCCGGAAACAAGAATACTATTATGTGAAGTCAATAAAGAACATCCTTTGGTTTGGACTGAACAACTGTTACCGGTTATTCCACTTGTCCGTTTCGACTGCATTGATGAGGCCATGGATTTTGCCTTAAAATGCGAACACGGATTCAGACATACTGCATCTATTCATTCTAAAAATATTTCCAAACTTTCCAAAATGGCAAAAATGATGAATTGTTCTTTGTTTATAAAAAATGGGCCGAATTATAGTGGCATAGGATTTGGGGGTGCAGGTTATACTTCCTTTACCATTGCTACTCCTACAGGAGAGGGATTGACTCGGGCAAGAACCTTTACCCGTGAAAGAAGATGTGTGCTGGTAGGATATTTTAGAATTGTTTAAAAATTATTAATGAAACCGATTATTCGGAGGTTAATATGAAATTAGGAAAAGTTATCGGAAGCGTTGTTTGTACACAAAAAGTAAATTCGCTTGAAGGAATAAAACTATTATTGGTTCAACCACTGAATGAAAAATTGGAAGAAACCGGAGAGCCTGCGGTTGCATGTGATACGGTTCAAGCCGGAATCAATGATATTATCTTTTATGAAGGGGGCAGAGAAGCAGCTTTGGGACTTAAAAACTGGTTCAATCCTTCTGATATGACTATAATGGGGATAGTGGATCAGGTAAATATTGGAGAGAAAGAATGATTTTAGGAAAAGTAATCGGTAATGTCGTATCAACGATAAAATTACCGATTTTTCGAGGTTACAAAATATTAGTGGTTCAACCGATAGACCCGAATGAAGAAGTCCAGGGAAAAACTTTTTTGGCTTTAGATACAGTACAGGCCGGAGTGGGCGATCGTGTTCTAGTGGTTGATGAGGGAAATTCTTCACGTTTAATTATAAATAATCCAACTGCGCCGATTAGAACAATGATTGTGGGAATCGTAGATTCCATTCATGAATTCAAGGAAAAGGAATAAATAAAAAATGATTGATAGTTCCAATTTCAAAATAATAAAAAATGTTGTGAGTGGTCTATATTCTACAACCATTGATGAAAAGAAACAATCTGATTCAAATACGGCTCAGGCAAGAGTTAACGGTGTAGTAATTGGTGCAGATCATGGTGGATTTGAAGCAAAAGAAATCATTAAGGATTATTTACGAACCATCGGGTATCGGGTGACAGATGTAGGTACTTTCAGTAAAGATAGCGTAGATTATCCTGATTATGCCCTTAAGGTGGCAAAAAAAGTAGCTAGCGGAGAATGTGAAAGAGGAATCATGTTCGATGGTGCGGGAATCGGTTCTTCGATGGCCTGTAATAAACTGAAAGGAATAAGAGCTGCGCTTTGCTATGATTTAAAGACCATCAATAATAGCCGGGAACATAATAATGCCAATGTTTTAACCCTTGGAGGACCTCTTCATACAGCTGAAGAAATATGCCAAATGGTAAAACTATGGCTGGAAACCAAATTTGCCGGTGGGAGGCATTGGAAAAGAGTAAATAAAATCATGGCCATCGAAAGAGAGCAATAAATTTTTATTTATATAAATTGTTATAAATTGACTAAAAATTAAGATTAGAGGTTAAAAATATGGACGAAATGGATAAAAAAGAACTTATTGATAAAATTAGCGATGAAATAATAAGTAAGTTAAAAAAATTAGATAAAACAGATTCCATTTCTATTAATTCTGCAGAAATCAAGAATACCAATACTGTAATAACTCCTGCAGATGTTGCCCATTATATCGACCATACTTTGCTAAAGCCCGACGCAACCGAAGATCAAATTAAAACATTATGTGAGGAAGCAGCTAAATACGGCTTTTATTCGGTATGTGTTAATTCAAGCTGGGTGGAATATTGTGCAAAGAAATTAAGAGGAAGCCAAGTAAAGGTCTGTGCTGTTGTTGGCTTCCCGCTGGGAGCAATGGATAGCCGGACCAAAGCCTATGAAACCCGTAATGCAATAGAGAATGGAGCAGATGAAATTGATATGGTCATCAATGTAGGGGCATTAAAAAATGGAAATTTAAAATTAGTTGAAGAAGATCTTCGTGCAGTAATGAGAGCTTGCAGAAGCACAACGACAACAAAAGCAATTATTGAGACTTGTTTGTTAACCGATGAAGAAAAAATAATTGCTTCTCAGCTGGTTAAAAAAGTAGGTTATGATTTCGTCAAGACCTCAACAGGTTTTTCAAAAGCTGGTGCAACTGCACAGGATATTACATTGATGCGAAGAACTGTAGGTCCAAAAATGGGCATTAAAGCAGCTGGAGGTATACACAATTTCGAAGAAGCCTTATTGATGATTCAGTCGGGAGCCACCAGGTTGGGTGCAAGTGCAGGGATTAAGATTATTGGAGCATGAAAAACAAAAGTATCCATTAATGGAGGATGGTAAATAATGGAAGATTCTAATCTTTCTGAATACAAAGATATTATTGATGTTATTTCAAATACAATACATCGGAAAGTAAAATCACGGGGATTTACGTCCCCTGATTTTACGATCCCGATTGAAGTATCCAGTCGCCATGTTCATGTTACGAGGGATACGCTCGATGTCTTATTTGGAAAAGGATATGAATTAACCAAATTAAAAGATCTTTCGCAGCCGGGAGAATTTGCTGCTCATGAGCAAATCAGTATTATCGGTTCAAGCATGAGAGTGTTAGAGCGGGTAAGGATTTTAGGTCCGATAAGGAAGTATACACAAGCTGAATTATCGATAACTGACGGTTATTTTTTAGGATTGGATTTGCCTACACGAATTTCAGGAAATTTAGAAGGCACACCTCCAATAACCATCATTGGTCCGAAAGGGACATTAAGCCTTAAACAAGGTGCGATTCGAGCTGCTCGACATATTCATATGACCCCGGAAGATGCAATACTATTTAAAGTAAAAGTTAATGAAAGAGTGAATGTGGAAATAAATAATGAACACGGAGTGATATACAAAGATGTTATCATTCGAATTTCATCGAATTACAGATTGATGTTTCACTTGGATACCGATGAAGGCAATGCCGGAAATATCAAAGGTACAGGTTTTGCTAGAATTGTATAATGCTGCTACTTACGCATTATTCATGCTGCAGATACTTAACCTCTGAAAAAACATTCTATAAAAATACAATGATCATTTTAGTATTTTTTAAAAATTCAAAAACAATTTATCATTTTTTATAAATTAAAGAGAAAAAATATTAGTAAAGCCGAATTCAATAAAAAATGTGTTAGAAAAAAGGAGGTATTATGTCAATCTCTACATCATTTAAAGATAAAGTTGCCGTTGTTACAGGAGCTGCTGGAGGTTTGGGTGAAAGTTTGGTGATTAAGCTGGCAGAAGCAGACTGTAAAGGGGTTATCATCAATGACATCAATAAAAGCAATGCAGAAAGAATTGCAACAAAGATAACAAACACAAAAACCGAAGCTATAATAGTTTTGGCTGATGTCAGTACTTCCCAAGGAGCAAAAAGCGTTATAGATACTGCAGAAAAAAAATGGGGAAAGCTTGATTTTTTAGTAAATAATGTGGGTGTATGTTATCGAGGTAATATTTGGGATGAATCTGATGCTCAATTTAGTAAAACTATTAACGTCAATCTTTATTCAACTTTTTATTGTATGAAATATGCCTCAAAATTAATGAAAAAACAGAAATATGGTGCTATCGTGAATATTGGTTCTACTGCTGGTATTACCGGTGGTACAATGGGGCCTGCATATGCAGCTTCAAAAGGTGGAATCATTGCTCTATCAAAACATGCTGCAAGAACATTAGGGAAAGATGGTATAAGGGTAAATTGCGTTGCACCAGGATATATGGAGACAGAAATGTTACATTCTGTTTTTCAGGATAAAAAAGTTAGAGAAGAACGTTGGGCTACGATTCCTCTTGGGCGAAGTGCAAGACCTGAAGAAATTGCCAATGCAGTAGTATTTTTACTTTCTGATCAAGCAAGCTATATTCTTGGTGATGTACTATTAGCATCCGGCGGAAGAACGTCATAAATTCATATTTTTAGCAACATGAATGAAGTGGATATTTTAAGTTTATTCATGTTGTATATCACGAAAAACTGTGGTAATGAATGTTCGCATTCATTACCTAGGGATAAATCCTAATTAAAAATTTTCTATAAAAATAAATAATTTTGTCTATATTCTTCATAAATGATAAGGAGTAAGATAAATGAGCAATTTATTAGGAATTGATGTGGGCACAAGCGGTGTAAAGGTTTTGTTGATATCAAAAGAAGGTCAAGTTGTTTCCAGCAAGTCAGTTTCTTATCAACTTACATCTCTACATCCTGGTTGGGCAGAGCAACTTCCTTCTGATTGGTGGGGAGCTTCCATGAAAGCAATACAAGGTATAATTGCTGATAACTTGATTGACCCGAATAATATTAAAGGAATAAGTTTATCCGGACAAATGAATAGTCCTGTCTTTCTTGATAAGAAAAAGGAAGTAATTCGTCCCTCAATACTCTGGAATGATACCCGTACTTCAAAACAGTGTGAAGAGATATATGAAAAAGTTGGTGGATTAGATATCCTTATTTCTCATACTTACAATTCCGCCTTAAACAGTTATACAGCACCAAAAATATTATGGGTAAAGGAAAATGAACCACAAAATTATAAAAAGATTAAATACGTTCTCTTGCCCAAAGATTATGTACGCTATAAGCTAACCAATGAATTATTTACCGAATCTTCTGATGCAGCTGGTACGCTGTTGTTTGATGTAGTAAAAAAGAAGTGGTCATCATACATATTGGAAAAACTTGAAATTAACAGAAACATTTTACCCCCGGTACTTAATTCCTTTGATTTAGCTGGCAAAATAACGAAAGAGGTAGCCGATAAAACTGGATTAAAAATAGGGACTCCAGTAATTGCTGGAGGAGCTGATAATACCTGTGGGGCAGTAGGAAGTGGGATTATTGAAGAAGGAAGAGCTATGATGAGTCTTGGTTCTTCAGGCGTTGTCGTGATGCATACCGATCAGCCAATAGCGGATCAAAAAGGAAGAATCACATTATTTAACCATGCTTGTGCAAGCAGTTGGTATATTTTAGGGGCGGCCTTATCAGCCGGTATTTCATATGAATGGTTAAAGAAAAAACTACTAGATAACCTCTTGAGTTATGCTCAACTAGACACATTGGCAGGAAGAATCGCTCCGGGTAGTGCAGGATTAATTTTTTTACCTTATCTTTACGGAGATAGAACTCCGCATACTGATGCTCATGCTCGGGGAGTTTTTTTTGGAATATCAGCCAAACATAATCAGGGGCATTTTGCAAGAAGTGTTTTAGAAGGTGTTATTTTTTCTTTGAGAGATTCATTTGATTTATTTCAAGAGAAGGGTTTAAAGGTAAAAGAAATAAGACTTATCGGTGGGGGTGCAAAGAGTAAGGTTTGGCGGCAAATATCAGCAGATATTCTAGGCAAGGAAATAAATGTATTAAACATAGAAGAAGGACCTTGTTTTGGAGCAGCTCTGATTGCCGGAGTAGGGGTAGGAGTTTACAAAAATATTTCTGAAGCGGTAAACGGCATAGTTAAAATAAAAAAAACCATTACTCCTAGAATAGAAAATGTTAAAAAATATGACGATTATTATAAATTGTATAAAAAATTATATCATAGCTTAAAGGAAGACTATGAAGAATTAGATAGACTGAATGTTCTTTATAGCTAATTTTTATATCAGAACTGACTAATATATAAGAAAAATCATTTGATAATCGATGTATTAAAAGCGAAAAATAATTCATTTAATCAATAATATAAGAAATCATTCCAATCAAACTAGTAAGGAGAATTTTTTTAATGGAATATGTACTTAATTTTAAAGGAAAAAACGTTTGCATTACCGGTTCGGGTCGAGGTATCGGGAGAGGAATAGCTATTGGGTTTGGTTCTCTAGGAGCTAATGTAATATTAATCGATATTGCCCAAAACAAAACCGGTGCAGAAGAAACCGCAAGAATGGTAAGAGAGGTTGGAGGTCAAACCACAATCATCACAGCTGATTTATCCCGGGTAGAAGAGATTGAACGCGTAGTCCGGGAAATGAAAAAAAAGTTTTCTGTTCTAGATATTTTAATTAATAATCATGGTATAACCAGAAAATATGAAACAGAAAACTACAAAGAAGAAGATTATGATGCAACACTTGATACGAACTTAAAAGGTTACTTTTTTATGAGCTCAAGAATTGCCAAAGAGTATTTCATTCCTCAAAAATATGGAAAAATAGTCAGCACTGCTTCAATGGCTTCATTTAGAGGTGTAGTTCGTTCATGTGCATATGCAGCAAGCAAAGGCGGGGTGAAGCAAATGACCATGAGTTTGGCATGTGAATGGGCTAAATATAACATTCAGGTAAATGCTGTGGCACCAGGTTATACAAATACAAAGATGGCAGCTAATATAGATAAGAATTCGGAACGCTAT
>Ga0272441_10004653_pt1 | contig 24569 bp, 21 predicted proteins | sample SSMProp6N_FD_193582 | JGI IMG/M metagenome (GOLD analysis project Ga0272441, IMG submission 193582) | Marine sediment archaeal communities from Little Sippewissett salt marsh, Falmouth, MA, United States - SSM-Prop-6N | ecosystem: Environmental > Aquatic > Marine > Wetlands > Sediment ...
CTACGTGGCCGACGCAGCCGGGCACGGCGTCAGCGCGGCGATGCTGGCCGTGCTGTTCAAGCACCGTCTGCACCTGATCGACGAGACCACCGGCCAACCCACCTCGCCGGCGCAGATCCTCTCGCTGGTCAACCAGGCGCTGATCACCGAATGCTCGCGCCCGGGACTCTTCATCACCGCCACGTTCTGCGTGCTGGACATGGAGACCGGGCAACTGTCGCTGGCGTCGGCAGGACACCCCCCGACGCTGCTGCATCGCGCCGGCGGTGGCGTGGAGGTGCTGCCCAACACCGGCCCGGCCCTGGGTACGAGGGCCGGCGCGCAGTTCACCGAGACGTCCCTGGAACTCCAGCGCGACGACCGCCTGCTGCTGTACACCGACGGGCTCTTCCAGGCATCCGAGGCAAGCGAACCGCTCACGCGCGACGATCTGACTAGGCTGCTGGGCAGCGACCGAGTCGAAGGTGCGGATCTGCTGACGCATCTGCTCCGCCAGGCGCAGGACCGCCGCGGACCGGCCAGCCAAGAGGACGACATCACGATGGTGATGGTCTCTGCCGAGCGGCGGGCGTCCACGCTGGACAACGGCTCGGTCGCGATTGAGCCGAAGGAGGCCGAATCGCTCACGCCGCCGCGGCACAACGTGCTCATGGGGCACTCCAACGGCGAGACGACCATCCGCATCGACGGGCGCGGGGTCTGGACGCACTGCCCGGCGTTTCACCAGATTTGCCTGCTGGAGCTGACGCACCGCCGCCCGCTGCACCTGGACCTCTCGCGGTGCGAGTACCTCGACAGCACGTTCCTCGGAACGATCCAGGAGGTGGTCGACGAGGCCGAGAAACGCGACGTCACCATGCAGATCCACGGCGTGCAGGCGTCGGTGCGCGAGATGTTCGACGAGTTGGGGATGAGCCGGGTGGTCTCGCACTTCAGCGCCGACCCGCCGCTGAACCCGCCCGATTTGTCGCCCCTGGAGCCCGCCGGCGACGAGGACCAGTACCGCCGCTATACCCTCAAGGCACATGAGGCGCTGGCGGCCCTGAACGAACAGAACCGCAAGGGATTCCTGCGCCTGATCGAGGGGCTGCGGGCGGAAATCGCCCGGGCAACGGCGAGCGTTTGACTTGTGCTGTGTGCCTCTGTGGCTCTGCGTTTAGGCAGTTGCCGGATTCCGTGCAGATCAGCGATGCTGCTCCGCCGGCTGGTCGAACTCGTCGCCTCGGAACGTTCGTCCGAGGTAGGTGCGACGGACGAGTTCGTCGTTGATCAGTTCCTTGGGGCGGCCCTCGCGGAGGACCTTTCCGGAATCGATGATGTAGGACCGGTCTGTCACGGTGAGCGTTTCGCGAACGTTGTGGTCCGTCAGCAGCACGCTGATGCCCCGGTCGCGCAGCCCGCGAATCTCCTTCTGCAGGTCCTGCACGGCGATCGGATCCACGCCGCTGAACGGCTCGTCGAGCAGGATCATCGTGGGGTTGGTCACCAGGGCGCGGGCGATCTCCAGCTTCCGCCGCTCGCCGCCCGAGAGCGTCCGGGCGGGCTGGCCGGCCACGTGTCCGATCCCGAACTGTTCCAGCAACTGGTCGCACTTCTCCATGCGGGCGGCGCGGGAGAGGTTCATCGTCTCCAGGATCGCCAGGATGTTGTCCCGCACGCTGAGTCGCTGGAAGATGCTGGGCTCCTGGGAGAGATAGCCCATTCCGCGGCGGGCGCGACGGTACATCGGCATGGACGTTACGTCCACGCCGTCGAAAATCACCTGCCCGGAATTGGGCGCGATCATACCGATAGTCATCCGGAAGCTGGTGGTCTTCCCGGCTCCGTTTCGCCCCAGCAGGCCGACGATCTCGCCCTGGGTCACGGTGAAGGACACGTGGTCCACCACGGCCCGCCCGCCGTAACGTTTTACCAGGTTTTTGGCTTCCAGCAATATCATCCGTTTATCTCATAGCGACTGTGGATAACCTGTGTACAGAAAACCGCCCACTGCGAACTCTCGCACCACCGGCGGGCCGCCGCGCCCGCGACCAGTGCAGCGCCCTGTCAGCCTCGGCAAAACCATACGGGGCTCTAACCGGCTTAAATAAAGAGGCTTAGGCCGCATTGTCTGAAATCATGATCCTTGCTCACCCACTGCCGCCATCCGGTTACACCGATCTGCGGTCGTGGGCACCCTCGTAAGGCTCGCCAAATCGCGGCGATACAGAATGTGCATAACTCGTTCCGTTCGCCCGGCGCGAGCTGTTCTGCACACTAGAACCGCTCTGGGGCTGCAACTTGTCGCTTTCGCTCATTTAGACCGCGTCAACGGATCAGTCGCATCTTACCGACGTTCGGGATAACCGGCAAGCCCGGCAGGCCCGGAACGGCGTAGCCCGACGGCCAGTACACGAAGAACGCCTTGCCGATAAGGTTGCATCGCGGCACCGTCCCGAGCTGGTAGACCTGTTCGCCCTCGTCATTGTACAGGATGAGCGTCGGGGCCGCATCGGTCCAACTCCGCCCGTCGTGACTTTGCGGGCTGTTGTCGCCCAGCAGGAAGAACTGGTCGAGTTCCGGGCTGTCCGCGAACTTCCACAACGTGATGGGCCGGCCCGTCGTGCCCCACCCCGAGGCCTTGCTCGTGGCCCCCACCACACGGGCGAAGCCGGCGTCGTACGTCGCCGGGGCGATGCTGGAGTTGGTGTAGTACACGTCGCGCTCGAGCTTCAGGTGGTCGATACGGCACGGGCCGCCCGCGGCCGCCAGAGCAACCTGCGGCGTGGGAATGGGTTCCGCCGGAAGCAGCCGCCGTGCCGAAATCTCGTCGCCGTCCTCGCTCTCCAGCGAAGCCCACTGCCGGTCCACGCGCTGCATGCGCTGGATCAGCACCTCGTGGTCGGCTGCGTATTGCTCGTCGCTGCTGACCAGCACCGCCTGTCCGTCCACCCACAGCGTCAGGCGGAAGTCCACGTGGCTGAGGGCCACCAGGCGGCTCTCGCCCGGGGCGATCGGCTCGATCTGCGTGCGGCCCCATTCCTCCCAGTTGCCTTCCGTCTCGTCGGGCGGGTCGTGGCGGATGACGGCCGTGCCGTCCGCGCAGAGCTCCCCCTGGAAGCCATGCTCGAAACTGGTCAGCCGCATCGAGACCGACGAGCCGGCCTCCTGCGGCGTGTAGACGAACGACAGGCGCAGGTCGCTGATAACGTCGCTCTGGCGATCAAACCGCTGGTGGCTGGGCGAACTCTGGTTATAGCCGTAGTGCGGCAGGAAGGCATCTTCGTCGGCCTGGAAGACCAGGTCGGACGGGCTATCGCCGGTGAAGGTGAATCGCCGCCCCTGGAGAGACGTCTCCCATTCCCCGTCGGGAACCCACTTGGGCACCTCGCGGGCGGCGCCCTGGCGGGCGAGCATCTCCATGTCCGGCTGGTAGTCGTTATGGAAGACGATCTGCCACATCGCCTCCTGGGCCTCGTGGGGCTTGCGGCGGATCTGCCAGGGCCCGTCGCCTACCCGAACGAACACGTCGCCGTGGACCAGCTCGATGGTTTCCCCGGGCAGGCCGATCAGGCGCTTGATGTAGTTCTCGCGGTTGTCCTGCGGGTTGCGAAAGACCACCACGTCCCACGGATGGGGATCGGTGAAGTTGTAGAGGTACTTCATCACCAGCACGCGGTCGCCCCCGCGTAGATACTGCTGGTGTGTGGTAGCGGGGTAGCGCATCGAGCAGTTGGGGCAGGCGGCGCTGGCCGGCGTTCGCAGTTGCGTACGCCCGGGCGAGCCCGCCTGGCGATCCAGCCCGTAGGCGTACTCGTAGCCGCACGCCGGACAGACCAGGTTCCAGTGCTCGCCCATCAGCCTCGGGGCCATCGAACCGGTGGGGATCACGAACGCCTCGATCATGAACGCGCGCAGCACAAACGCCAGGACGATCGCCACCCAGACGCTCTCCACCGTGTCGCGAATGCCCTGCAGTTCGCGGGTCGTCTTGTCCTGCTGCTTGCTCATGAACGAATCGTCACAACATAGCCGCTACCGGGCGCCAAGGAAAGCCCCTGCCGGGCGTTTTTGCGGCCAGGCCACCGTCGGTTGCACAGTTTTGAACGGGCGGGCCGCCCACCAGCTCGTTACGAAGCGCGGCCCACGATTGTGCTACGATTCATCGGCCCGGTGCGGCAATTGACAGCCGCTGCCGCGGCGCCGATGATGGGCCCGGAGACACTGCATGGAACGAATCTTGATCAAGGATGCACTGACCCACGCCGCGCCCGGCTGCGACGTGACCCTCGGCGGATGGGTGCGCACGGTGCGGCATTCCAAGGGCGGATTCAGCTTCATTGAGCTCAACGACGGCTCGTGCCTGGCCAATATCCAAGTCGTCGCCGATGGGGCGATCCCCAACTACGACAGCGACGTACTGCACCTGACGGCAGGGGCCTCGCTGTGGGTGACCGGCAAGCTGGTGGAAAGCCGCGGAAAGGGCCAGTCCGTGGAGGTGCAGGCAAACGAGCTACAACTGCTGGGCCGCTGCGACGCCGATCGCTACCCGATCCAGCCGAAACGCCACAGCTTCGAGTTCCTGCGGACGGTTGCCCACCTGCGCCCGCGGACGAATACCTTCGGGGCCGTCGCCCGCGTCCGCAGCACGATCTCCGCCGCCATCCACGAGTTCTTCCAGAACCGCGGGTTCGTATACATCAACACGCCTCTTATCACCGCCAGCGACTGCGAAGGCGCCGGCGAGATGTTCCGCGTGACCACGCTGGACCCTGCCGCCGCACCGCGAGGCGAGGACGGACAGGTCGATTACGAACAGGACTTTTTCGCCCGCGCCACGTATCTGACCGTCTCGGGTCAGCTCGAAGCCGAAACCTACGCCTGCGCCCTGGGACGCGTCTACACGTTCGGGCCGACCTTCCGCGCGGAAAACTCGAACACGCCGCGCCACCTGGCCGAGTTCTGGATGGTGGAACCGGAGATGGCCTTCTGCGACCTCGCCGGCGACGCGAACCTGGCCGAGAAGTTCATCAAGTTCGTCTTCGCCGCCGCCCTGCAGCGATGCGAGGCGGACCTGGCGTTCTTCAACCAGCGGATCGACAAGACGCTGCTGGAAACGCTCTCGCAGATCGTCGCCGCCCGCTTCGAGCGACTGACCTATACCGAGGCGATCGACATCCTCACCCGCGCCGACCGCCAGTGGGAGTATCCGCCGCAGTGGGGCTGCGACCTGCAAACCGAGCACGAGCGGTATCTAACCGAGGTCACCTTCAACAAGCCGGTGATCCTGACCGACTACCCCGCCCGCATCAAACCGTTCTACATGCGCCTCAACGACGACGGGAACACCGTGGCCGCCATGGACGTGCTGGTGCCCAAGATCGGCGAGATCATCGGCGGTTCGCAGCGTGAGGAGCGTCCGGAGGTACTCACCGAGCGGATGGCCGGCTCGGGCATGAACCTCGACGACTACTGGTGGTACGCCGACCTGCGCCGCTACGGGACGGTCCCGCACGCGGGCTTCGGGCTGGGGCTGGAGCGGACCGTCCAGTTCGCCACCGGCATGGCCAACATCCGCGACGTGATCCCCTTCCCCCGCACGCCCCGTAGTGCAGAGTTTTAAAATGAAAGTAGAATTACACCTCCATACCACCCGCTACAGCGGATGCGCGATCAACACGCCCGAGGAGATGATGATCCGCCTCGTCGAGGCCGGCTATGACGCGGTGTTCATCACCGAGCACAGCGAAGTCTGGTGCGACGAGGAGATCGACGACCTCCAGGCGGAGTTCCCGTTCGTCCGCGTCTTTACGGGGATGGAGCTGAGCTTCGGCGAGCAGCACCTGCTGGTGCTGGGCAGCAACGACCCGGCCTACCTGCGAATGGACAGCGAGGCCGACGTGCTGGCCCGCGCCGCCCAGGACGGCTGCCTGACTGTGCTGGCCCACCCCTACCGCTACACCGGCGGGGCGGCGATGCTGGAGTACGATCTGCGACCCGACGCTTTGGAGCTGTTCACCAACAACCACGCACCGCAGAACGCCGAACGGGCCCGCGCGACGGCAGAGTACCTGGGCCTGCGCCTGGTCAACGCGGGCGATTCCCACTCCGTCGAAGCGCTGGACCGCTTCTGGATCGAAACCGCCCGCCCGCTGGTCCACCGGGGCGACCTGCGGGAAATCATCCTCGCCGGGGAATACGAGAACCGGGCGAACGTGTGATATGAGAATCAGAAGATCGGGGGATTCGACACAAAGACACTGAAACCCAGAGGGCAGCCTGGAGGAGTCTTCTTCCTCTGTGTCTCTGCGCCTCTGTGCCCGCCTGCCGGCGGGCCGGCCGCTCGCCGTTTTCAGTCCCAGACGAGTTCGCTTGCGTTGAAGACCGACCCGTCGGTGCAGACGAGCTTGAACTCCCACCCGCGGTCGTTGTCGGCCCGCGTCTTGCAGATGCACGACTGGCAGGTCCCCATCCCGCAGGCCATGCGGCGTTCCAGCGCGAGCTGGCAGACAATTCCGCGCGAGACGCACAGGTCCGCCACCGCCCGCAGCATGGGCTCCGGCCCGCAGGAATACACCGCGAGCTGGGCGGCATCTCTTACATGCGCGTTGAGCCAGTTGCGGAACGCCTCGGTCACAGTCCCGGCAAAGCCAAGTGAACCGTCATCGGTGGCGATGGCAGCGGCCGCGTTGACGCGGGCAAATTCCTCCACGCACGGCGTGACCTTGCCGTCCGGCGAGACCGCCTCGCCGGGCGCCAGCGTCAGCGGCAGCAGGTTGGCGCTGCGGGCGCCGTTAAACGCCACCACACACTTGCCCGCCGCCGCCAGGGCTTCGGCGTGGTACAGCATCGGCGGGATGCCCACCCCCCCGCCGATCAGGGCGGCCAGCGGGCGATCCGGGAAGATGGCAAACGCGTTGCCCAGCGGTCCCAGCACGCTGAGGCGCATTCCCGGCCCGGCGCCAGCCAGCCAGTGCGTGCCGATGCCGACGGTGCGATGGATAATCTCCAGCACGACGCGCCGGCCCTCGTCCCGCCGCCCGGCCAGGCTGAAAGGCCGCCGCAGCAGCGCCTCGCTACCGACGAGTTCGCCCTGGGTAAGCTTCGGCGGCGCGCCTTGCGGCCAGTCCGCCTCCACCGCCCCGAGCTGCTCTTCCAGTCCGCGACACTGAAGCTGGACAAACTGCCCCGGCCGCGTCGGCGGAAAGTTCTCCATCGCCAATGCCAGTCGATAGTGCTCGTCGCAGATGCGGTCGTTGGCGATCACCTCGCCGACGAACGTGCCGCGCCGTTTTGATGTCCCGGATTCGGTCATGGCGATGAATGGTATCCGTCCCCGTGTGACGCTGCAACGCGCACCTGTTCGCAATTGCGCGAGCAGCAAGGTCGAGCACATGGCGCTCGTCCCCAAGCCCCCGGCGTCCAGTCCCCTGCCCCTCCCCGTCACACCTGCGTATACGCGATGATCTTGTAAGCCAGGCGGGCGGCCAGAAACTCGGTAACGTGGTTAGGCGGGATCGGGCGGACCTCTACGATGTCGGCCGCCACCACTTCACGCTCGCTGCACAGACGACGCAACAGCCTGCAAACCTGCCGCCAACTCAGCCCGCCCGGCTCGGGCGTGCCCGTGCCCGGGGCGAAGGCCGGGTCCAGCCCGTCGATGTCCACCGTCAGGTACACCTTCTCGCCCAGCAGCTCCATCGCCCGATCGATCCAGTCCGGGGCGGTGGCCACCATCTCCGGCGTGATCAGGCGGTCAATCTGCGGGCGGCACTGCTCGTACTCTTCCCTGGAGAAGTTGCGGATGCCCACCTGGCAGATGCGCTGCGTCGTCTCCAGCACGCGGCGCATCACCGCGGCGTGGGAATGCTTCGTCCCGCCGTAGCGGTCGCGCAAGTCCGCGTGGGCGTCGATCTGCAACACGCTGATCTCGCCGTGCACGGCCGCCGCCGCCTCGACCAGCGGCGCGGTGATCGAATGCTCCCCGCCCAGCGTCAGCAGGAACTTCCCGTCGCGCATCACCGGCTCGGCCGCGGCGCGGACGCGTCGCATTTCCTCGTCGGGGGTCCCGGCCGGGGCGAGCGCCTCCAGCGTCGCCACGCCGGCTTGGTGGAACTCAGCCTTGAGCTCCTCGTCGAACAGTTCCACCTGCTGCGACGCGTCGATAATGGCGCCCGGGCCTGCCGCCGTCCCGGACAGGTAGCTCACGGTCCCCTCGTACATCACCGGAAGCACCGCGTAGCGCGCGGCGGCGTAGTCGCTCAGCGGCGAATCGAGTCCGAGGAAGGATGCGTTTTCGCTCATCGTCCTGCTACAGGAGCATGACAGCCCCGGCGATCACCGTGGTCCAGAGCCCGTCCTTGTGCCCCTCGGCCGTCTGGACCGTGGCGCGGGTGGCGACGATCTTCCCGGACATTTTGTAGATTTCCTTGCGCTCGTCGTAGGCGGTCTCGGGGTTGAACTCGATGCCCAGGGTGGTCGCCAGCATTGTGGCGGCCATGTCTTCCACGTAGTCGGCCAGCTTCTTCTCCCGCATCCCGAAGCCGTGGTGCTCGCTGATGTACCCGTACTGGTTGCCCCGCGCGGGCTTGGCCAGGCCAATCCCCGCGCCGACCATCCGGGACGGTTCGTTGGTGGACGCCTCGGCCAGCACGACGAAGGTGATCTGTCCAGCCTGGAGCTTGTCCAGTCCGCGCTTCTTCGGGATGATCTTGCAGTCGGGCGGCAGGATGCTCGATACGCGGACCAGGTTACCCTTCTCGATCCCGGCGTGGCGCAGCGCCAGTTCGAAGCTCTGCAGGCGATTGCGGTGCCTGCCCACACCCTTGGTGAAGAAGACTTCCTTCGGGACCATCAGACCTTCCATTCCGCTTTTCCTTTTGCGATCGGGCAGTCTCGTGCCTGACACCAACTGCCCTCGACCGTGCGAGCCTGGCTCGCCAAAGTCCGCTAAGAGGCCGCCGAACCAGACCGGCGCTCCGCCTGATTATAGATTGCCTCCCGGCCGCCACAAGCGGAATTCGCCCGCCGCGGCAGCCAACGAGCGTCGGCCTCCTTCTTACCGGCGCAAGGGAAAGGGCGGACCCGCCGGGGCCCGCCCTCGCGTTGCGCAAGTGTCCGGATTACCGGCGGCGCCGCGTCAGGACGGCAGCGGCGCCCACCGTCAGCAGGGCAAGCGTGACCGGCTCGGGAACCAATTCCAGCGTGTAGCAGCCTGATTCAGTTGTGAATCCATCACCGTACCAGTCATACCCGGAAACCGCCAGGTTGACCACGCCGCTGGCGGGCACCGTCGCCTCGATCCGCGACAGCAGGCCCGCCCCACCGTCATCGTCACAGTCGATCAGGACACCCGAGTCATCGTACCAGCCGAGCATCGTATCGAAGTCTGCGGCCGTGATCTCCGCGATGAAGCTCGTGCCCGGGGCAAGCCCCGCGAAGCTTACGAAGTCGATCTCGTCAGCGCCGGGGGTGGAGGTCGAGTTGTTGTCAATATACACATCGAAGTCCCAGGACGGGTCGAAGCTGCCCGCGGGCAAATCGAACCACTACACGCCGCCGGGCGTCAGGGTAAAGTCGTATTCGTCCCACCACATCAGATTTGAATTCGGATCGTATACGTCGATGTACAGCGTGCAATCGCCCGACTCGATGTGGGCACTGCCTGTTCCGTCGTCCAGCCCGTCGAAGTCGAAATCCGCGTACCCGCTGACCGCGACGCTGGCGCTGCCGTCCACATTAACCGGCACGTAATACAAACCGCTTGCCAGGCCGCCGAAGGGGCTGCTGTCGTCGTCGTAGTCGAACAGCGTGCCGGACCCGTCGAAGACGCCCAACGTCGTGTCCGCTCCGGGAATCACCGTGCCCCCGCTGATCGTGTCCGAGAAAGCCCTCTGCCCAGCCGGCAGGATGGTCCGCGATGCAAAGTCGTCATCGGCGCCCACCGGGAATGCCTGAGTCGCCGAGGTCAGAAAGCAAAGCAAGAGCGCGAGCATGGTGAGTCGGTGCATAGTTATCTCCTTTTCTTCCGTTTCGGGTCCCCTGAGCAAGGCCACCACAGCCGAGCGAGCGAGGAACACCCGTGAGCCATAAAACGGGACTGAGCGAGAACTGAAGCGCCAAACCCTGCGGCCGACGACCGCATTTAACTATTGACCCACAAGAACTTCAAACGTTTTCTCAAGTTTATTGTGTGGCATATCGGAGTTTTGGGCACCCCGGGGTGGATGGTGAAGCGGCCGCGTCCAGCCGTTCTCCCTCGCGCAAAAAAGCGAGGCGGAGCTCACCTTGCGGGAGATCCGCCCCTGACAGACGTTTCACATCACGTCACTCAGCGTTGCCGTCGCCTTAGCAGCGCCAGCGTTCCCGTCGCCAACAGCGCCACCATTGTCGGTTCCGGCGTGAGTCCAAGCGTGTAGACGCCGCTGCCGTTCGAGCATCCACCGAAATAGTAGTCGTAGCTCGTGACGGCCAGGTTCACCACGCCACTGGCGGGCACGGTTCCATCGATTCGCGACAGCAGCCCGCCGCCCCCGTCGTCGTCCCATGAGATCAGCCCGCCCGCGTCGTCATACCACCCCAGCATCGTGTCGAACGTTCCGTCCGTAATCTCCGCCACAAAGGGATCGCCCGGGGTGAGCCCGGTGAAAGTCACGAAGTCGATCTCGTCCAGGCCGGCGACGTACAGGCTGGTGTCGATGTACGCATCGAACCAGCAGGTCGGATCGAACTCGCCCGGGTTAGCCCAAACGCTCTCCACCGCGCCGGGTTCCAGGTCGATCAGAAAGTGCGCAAGCTCAATGGGGGTGGAACTCTGATCGTACACGTCGATGTAAATCATGAACTCGCCGGACTGACCGTGAGGCAGCCCCGTCATGTCGCCCAGCCCGTCGAAGTCCATATCGTCGTAGCCGCTGATGGCAAGGCTCAAGCTGCCATCGGCGTTGACGGGCACGCCGTAGAGCCCGCTGCCAAAACCGCCGAGATGACTCCCGTCGTCGTCGACCGCGAACAGGCTCCCGTATTCGTCGAACGCGCCCAGCGTCGTATCGGGCCCGGACATCATGGCCCCGCCCTGGATGGTGTCGCTATACGTCGACACCCCCGGCGGCAGGATGATGCGCGAGGTGAAATCGTCGTCGCAGACGGCCGTCCGCGAAACGACCGCCACAACGCACAGGGTGAGAATGAGCGAGCATCGGTGCATTGCTTATCTCCTTTTTGAGAGCATCCCCGTGGAGCGGAGCCACCGTGGCCGAGCAAGCACGGAGGAACCCATCGAGCCATGAAACGGAAAAGCGAAAAGAAAGGAAAAGAAGGGAAAAGAGCGAGCGCTTTCCGAAAACACCCTAGGCGCAGTGCGTCGGGAATATCAAGCCGCCCTGCGAGGTTTCACGCAAAAACCTATGGGACTCCGCCCTGTGCCACCGCGACCCCTATGCGCCCTGTCATCGGAACCGCAGCATACAGCTAAGCCCCACAAAACCGCCCCTAGGCGTCTGTGCCCAGCATCTCCTCGACGATTTCCACCGCACCGCGGACCAGGCCCGGGCAGACCTCCCCTAACACGCCGCTCGCCACGGCCTCGTCGTGGCCGGCGGGGGTGGAAATGTCGTACCCGATCAGATCGCGGCACTGCGACGAGCCCCTGGCCGCCTCGAAGCGCCGCAGGAACTCCTGCCCGATCGCATAGACGCCCGCCTTGTCCGCCGGCGAGCGATAGTGCTTCAGCCCCAGCGCGATCAGCGCCCCGCTGACGGCCCCACACGTCCGCCCGCTGCGCGCCACGCCCCCACCCAGCGCCGCCGTCGCCCGCTGGGCCAGTTCCACGCGCAGCCCCAGTTCCGCGGCAAACGGACTCAGCGTCGCCTGGCAGCAGTTGTAGTTCTTGGCGAAGTACGCCGCCGCTTCGTCGGCCTTGCTCATCGTTGCTCTCCCGCCCCCACCACGGACATCATCGCCGAGCCGCGCCGGCTCCGTCAAGCACCGCCCTGCGCGTTGACAGCGACGCGCGGGCGTTCTACCATCGCCGCCAAGGAGAACCCCTCATATGGCCGCCAAATCGCACGCCGCCAAGAGCTGGCAGGCGCGGCTGACCGCCGCCGCCGACGCCGCCACCGCACGCCTCGTCGCCAGCCTCGACGTGGACAGGGCGCTGTGGCGCTACGATATCGTCGGCTCGATCGCCCACGCCCAGATGCTCAGCGAGCAGAGTATCCTCACGCGCAAGGAGTTCGCCGAGATTAAGGCCGGCCTGCTCGCCATCGGCGAGCGGATCGAGGCGGGCGAGCTCGACATGCCCGTGGAACTGGAAGACATTCACATGGTCATCGAGGCGGCGTTGATCGAGCGGATCGGGCCCGTCGGCGGCAAGCTGCACACCGGGCGCAGCCGCAACGACCAGGTCGCCCTCGATCTGCGTCTGTGGGCGCGCGACGCGATCGACGAGCTCACCGCCGCCGTCGCCGCCTTCCAGCGGGCGCTGGTGGGCCTGGCCGAGCGGTCCGCCGGCGTGGTCATGCCCGCCTACACGCACTTGCAGCGTGCCCAGCCGATCGAGGCCGCCCACGCGATACTCGCCTACTGCGAGATGCTGCAGCGCGACGCCGAACGCCTCGCCGATGCCCGCCGCCGCGTGAACGTCTGCCCGCTCGGCAGCGGCGCGGTGGCCGGAACGTCGCTACCGCTGGACCGGGCGCGCACCGCCGAGCTGCTGGGCTTCCCGGCCTTCACGCGCAACAGTATCGACGCCACCAGCGACCGCGACTTCCTCGCCGAATTGTGCTTCGCCTGCGCGATGCTCGCGGTGCACCTGTCGCGATGGGCGGAAGACTGGATTATCTACTCCACCACCGAGTTCGGCTTCCTCACCCTGCACGACGCGTACTGCACGTCCAGTTCCATGATGCCCCAGAAGAAGAACGCCGATACGCTGGAGCTCATCCGGGGCAAGAGCGCCTCGGCCGTCGCGGCCCTGACGGGCATGCTCACGCTGCTCAAGGGCCTGCCCTTGGCGTACAACCGCGACCTGCAGGACGACAAGCGTTTCGCCTTCGCTACCGTGGAGGCGATGCGCCAGAGCCTCGCCGTCGCGGCCGGGCTGGCCGCCACGACGAAGCTCAACGAGCAACGCATTGCCGACGGGCTGGACGCGGGCTATCTCGACGCGACCGCGATGGCCGAATACATCACCGCCAAGGGCGTTCCGTTCCGCCAGGCGCACCACGTGGTCGGTTCGCTGGTCGCCGCGGCAGAGCGCGAAGGCAAGCCGCTGGCGGCGCTGCCGCTGGAGCAATTGCAGCAGGCGTGCAAGCAGATCGGCCCGGACGTGTTCGAGCACCTCGGGGCGGCCAACGTGGTCAAACGCTACGCCCCCGACGGGGCAGGCGGACCGGCCCAGTTCCGCAAGCAACTGGACTTCTGGCGACGCACACTGAGCGACGCATAACATCAGCAACGTGCGGCCGCCCCCCCCGGGTAGGCAGGTACGGCGAAACCGGAAACGTCCGAGAACCGGCTACCACAGGCAGGGCCGTTCTTTACTGTTTTCTCTGTCCCTTTGTTTCGAATGGCCGTTCAGGATGCGCGAACACGAATTCATAGACTGGATCGTCGCCCAGACGAAGCTGGACCCGGCGACAGTGCCGGTCGGCCCGGGCGATGACTGCGCCGTGGTCCGCTTCGGCAGCTCGGACGTGCTGGTCACCACCGACCAGGTGCTCGACGGCGTGCACTTCCGCCTTTCCGAGCACGGGCCGCGGGCGGCGGGTCGCAAGGCGATGGCCCGCAATCTTTCCGACGTAGCCGCGATGGCGGCGATCCCGACGGCGGCCGTGGCCACCGTTTCGCTGCCGCGCGGGATGGACCGCCGCGATGTGGAGGATATCTACCGCGGCCTGCGGAGCGTGGGCGACGCATTCCAGTGCCCCGTCGTCGGCGGGGACGTAGGCAGTTGGGACGGGCCGCTGGCGATCTCCGTGACGTTGCTGGCGCGCCGGGCAGGCGTGACCGGCGGAATCGCACCAATCCTCCGCAGCGGCGCCAAGCCCGGAAACGCCCTGTGCGTCACCGGATCGCTCGGCGGGGCTTGGCGGACCGCCCACCACCTGGAATTCACCCCGCGCATCGCCGAGGCGATCTGCCTGGCCATGAACTATGGCGTCAAGGCGATGATCGACCTGTCCGACGGGTTGGCGACCGACCTGGGACACCTCTGTCGCGCCAGCCGCGTCGGGGCGGAAGTCCTCGCCGAGGCGGTCCCGGTCAGCCCCGCCGCGTCCGAGCTCACCGCCAATCCCGCGGCCGCCCTCCACGCCGCGCTGTGCGACGGGGAAGACTACGAGTTGCTGTTCGCCCTGCCCTCGCGCTTGGCCAGGAAGCTGTGCGACGCCCAACCGCTGCCCGTGCCCGTCACGCGTATCGGGCGGTTCGTCGCCGGCGACGAAATCACGCTGGTCCACGGCGACGGGCGACGCGAAGGCCTCGCCGGCGGCTGGGAACACACCACCTGAAGCCGGGAACTGCCAGCGGGTTCGCTCTAATCCCTACCCGCTGCATCCTGCCGTTGCTAACATACCGCGATGGAAACGTTCGAAACCCGCAGCCCGAAGCAGACGTACGATCTCGGCCGTAAGCTCGCCGATCGCTTCGGCGCAGGCGATTGCATCGCCCTGGTCGGGCCCCTGGGAGCGGGCAAAACCGCCCTGGTCCGCGGGATCGCCCTGGGGCTGGGCCTGGACGACGAGCGGATGGTTTCCAGCCCCACCTTCGTGCTGATCCAGGAATACCCCGCCCGCATACCGGTCTATCACGTGGACCTCTACCGCCTGGCCGAACCGCGCGGGGAGTTGGCCGACCTGGGCATCGACGAGATGCTCGAAGACGGCGTGGTGCTCATCGAGTGGGCCGACCGCGCCGAGCCCGCCCTGCCCTCTCCGCGCTGGCGGATCGAGATCACCCCCACCGGCGGGCGCGCCCGGCGTTTCGAGCTGTCCCGCATCGATTGACACCGGCCCGCCCCACCGCTAGCCTATGGGATTCCGCTGGGAAGGAATACTCCATGGAAAAGGCAATCGCCAAGGCAAACACGCTGATCGAGGCGCTGGGCTACATCCAGCGGTTCGCCGACAAGATCGTCGTCATCAAGGTCGGCGGCTCGCTTATGGACAACGAGCAGGCGCTGGCCGACCTGCTCACCGACGTGGTGTTCCTCAACACCGTGGGAATGCGCCCGGTGATCGTCCACGGCGGCGGCAAGGCGATCAACCTCGCCATGGAGAAACGCGGGTTGGAGGTGCAGTTCGTCCAGGGCCGCCGCTACACCGACCAACGGACCCTGACCGTCGTCGAGCACGTGCTGTGCAACGAGATCAACCGCCAACTCGTGACGATGATCGAGGCCCTCGGTTCCAGCGCGATGGGGCTGCACACGCTGTCCAGTTGCGTGCTGTTCGGCGAGAAGCTCTTTCTCGAAAACGGCGATCGCAAGGTCGATCTCGGCTTCGTCGGGCGGGTCAACCGCGTCAACGGACGGCTGCTGGAGTTGCTCTGTCAGGCCGACACGATCCCGGTCATCGCGCCGCTGGCGCGGGACCGGACGGGGCTGCGCCTCAACTGCAACGCGGACACGGCCGCCGGCGAGGTTGCCGCCGCCCTGAAGGCCGAGAAGTTCGTCTCCGTCAGCGATACCCACGGCATCCGCCGGGACGTGAACGATCCGGACAGCCGGATCACCACCATCACGCCGGAGGAAATCCACCGGCTGATCGACGACGGGACGATCGCCTCGGGAATGCTCCCGAAGGTCGAATCGTGCCTGCGGGCACTGGGCGCCGGCGTGGGGCGCGCCCACATCATCGACGGCACGCTGCCTCACTCGTTGCTTCTGGAAATCTTCACTGAGGAAGGCGTCGGCACATTGATTCAACCCTAACCATCGGGTAGTGGAGCGATGATCAAGGACTTCATTAATCTCGCGGACTTCAGCGGCCAGCAGTTGGCGGGCCTGCTGGAGCGGGCCATCGAAGACAAGGCCGCATTTCGCGCCGGGCAACTCGAGCCCACGCTGACCAACCGCACGCTGGCGATGTTCTTCGAAAAGCCCTCGCTGCGAACAAGGGTGAGCTTCGAGACCGCCATGACCCACCTCGGCGGGCACGCGATATACCTCACCAATGCCGACATCGGCCTGGGGCAGCGCGAGCCTGTTAAGGACGTCGCGCGCGTCCTGGGGCGGATGTGCGACGGGATCATGGCCCGTACCTTCAGCCATGAGCTGGTGGAAGATCTGGGCCGCTGCGCGAACGTCCCGGTGGTCAACGCCCTGACAGACTTCTCGCACCCCTGCCAAGCCATGGCCGACCTGATGACCGTCTGGGAACATTTCGGCTTCCTGGCCGGGCGCAAGCTGGCGTTCGTGGGCGACGGAAACAACGTCGCCCGCAGCCTGGCCGTGGCGTGCGCGAAGCTGGACATGCAGTTCATCCTCGCCTGTCCGAGCGGCTACGAGCTGACCGACGGCGACGACGTGGCAACTTCCCACGACGCCCACGACGCCGTCGCCGACGCCGACGTGGTCTACACCGATACCTGGACCTCCATGGGCCAGGAAGAGCAGAAGCAGCAGCGCGTGAGGGACTTCGAAGGTTTCCAACTCAACAGCGACCTGCTGGCAGCCGCCCCCGACCGCGCCATCGTCCTGCACTGCCTGCCCGCCTACCGCGGGTTCGAGATCACCGACGATATCTTCGAGGCCCACGCCGAGACCATTCTGGAAGAGGCCGCCAACCGCCTGCACTTCCAGCGGTCGCTGCTGAACGTCCTCATCGCAGAAGGCGGCGTGAAGTAAGACAACAACGCGACACTCTGTGCCTGCCTGCCGGAAGCCAGGTCCAATGTGTTCGCCATTTTTTCAGTTCTCAGAACGGGTGATCATCTCATGGCCGTTGCACGAAGACATGACGGACGCCGAGCAAACCAGTCTCGCCCGGTGAAAATCACGCCGGACTTCGTCCGCACCGCCGACGGGTCCTGCCTGATCGAACTGGGCGGAACGCGCGTGATCTGCACCGCCAGCCTCGCCGCCGGCGTGCCCGCCTGGCGGACCGGCAGCGGCCTGGGCTGGGTGACGGCCGAGTACGGCATGCTCCCCGCCGCCACCGGCTCGCGCAGGAACCGCCCCATCGGAAAGGCCGACAGCCGCGCGGTGGAAATCCAACGCCTCATCGGGCGCACGCTCCGCAACGTCGTGCGATTCGACCGCCTCGGTGAGAACACCCTCACGCTCGACTGCGATGTGCTGGAGGCCGACGGTGGAACCAGAACCGCCGCCATAACCGGCGCGTACGTAGCCTTGGCGATGGCGGTCCGCCGCGGCGCTGCCCAGCGGCGCTGCCCGGCAACCGCCCTGCGGGGCGCGGTGGCGGCTGTGTCCGTCGGAATCGTCGACGGGCGGGCCCTGCTCGACCTCGACTACGCCGAAGACTCCACCGCCGAGGTGGACATGAACATCGCTATGATGCGTGGTGGGAAGTTCGTGGAGATCCAGGGCTCCAGCGAGCGGCAAGCCTTCGACATGGCCCAACTGGACGCGATGCTGGCGCTGGCCCGGCGGGGCATCAACGCCTTGCTGCGGGTCCAGCAACAGGCCCTTGCGAAAGGAAGAAAACGATGATGGCGACACGTCGCGCGACAGTTTTCGCCCCGGCCGGTCTGCTCGGAATGGTGGCGATGGCCCTGGCGACCGGCTGCGCGGGCTCCTGGTCCGCGCCGGGCAACGGGCCGGCGCCCGCCTCCTACTCCCCGCTGCGGGACCGCCCTTCCGCCCCCGCCGGCGGCGGACAGGTCGAGGATAGCTACACCGTGCTGCTGAAGGTGTTCTCCACCGCCAACCACGCCGAGGACGCCGCCTACTACAAGGCCCAAATGGAACGCCTTGCCGGATGGAACGATCTGTTCATCGCCGCCGGCGACGAGCACAGCGAACTCTACTGGGGACGCTATCCCACCATGCAGGCGGCGGCCGAGCGACTCAAGACCGCCAAGGCCTACCGATCCCCGGCGGGGATGACGCCCTTTCCCACTGCGCTGGTCGTGCCCGTTCCCGGCAGCGACATCGGACCGCCCGAGTGGAACCTCCTCAGCGCCCCCGGCGAGTACACCGTCGTGGTGGCCGTGTTCTACGATGTGCCCGATGCCAACTACTACGGCCGCAAAAACCACGCCGTGGAATACTGCCGCCAACTCCGCGAGCAGGGACGCCAAGCGTTCTATCACCACGGGCCGTCGCAGTCGAACGTCACGGTCGGGATCTTCGGTAGCACCGCCGTCCGCAAGGTGGTCACCGACCGGGCCGTCCGCCTGGAAATCGTCGACCCGCGCGTGCAGGCGATCGTCAAAGACTTCAAGCATCTCGCGGTCAACGGGTACACCGAGAAACGCACCGTGATCGACAAGGCCACCAACCGCCCCAAGCAAGTCACCGCCGAACCGTACCTGGTCGAAATACCGGAAAAAGGCCGGGCCGCTGAAACGCCGTGACACACTGGCCGCGAGCCTGCCTACCGGCAGGCAGGCGAAAGCGAGCGGATGGGACTGGCGCGATACCCTTCAGCTTTCACCTTTGGGCTTTAAGCTTTGCTGTTCTCTGTACCTCCGTCTCGAATGACCTTGTTCTTGAGGAGCATCCATGCGTTCGATCATCCTGGCCACGCGGAACCCCGGTAAGTGTCGCGAAATCGCCCAGGTCCTGTCCGATCTGCCCGTGGCGGTGGAAGGGCTCGACCGTTTTCCGGACGTGGACGAGCCAGCCGAGACCGGCGCGACCTTCGCCGCCAACGCCCGCGACAAGGCAAACTACTACGCCCGCGCCACGGGGCAGTGGTGCCTCGCCGACGACTCGGGGCTGGTGGTGGACGCCCTGGACGGCGCGCCCGGCGTCCACAGCGCCCGCTACGCCGCGGATGACCTGCCCCCCGGCGCGACGCGCGACGAGATCGACCGCGCCAATAACGCCCGGCTCCTGGAACGCCTCCGCGACGTCCCCGACGAGCGGCGGACCGCCCGGTTCGTCTGCCACCTCGCCCTGGGCGACGGCGAGCGGATACTCATCGAAACCTTCGACACCATCGAGGGACGCATCGGCCATGCCCCCGCCGGCGACAACGGCTTCGGGTACGATCCGCTGTTCGTCAACAACGAAACCGGCTGCACCACGGCCGAGCTTTCCGGCGAGCAGAAGAACGCCATCAGCCACCGCGGAAAGGCCGTCCGCCACTTCGCCGGCCTCCTGCAGAGCTACCTCAAAAGCAAAGGCTGATGCCTTGCCCGCCTCCGGGCGATCGCAAGCTTAGCCAGCGCCAGCAGCACCGCGACGAGCGCCACACGCCATGCGGATGCGTACCACGGCATCGGCGGCGGCGCGGCGTAATCGCCGATCGGCGTCAGGTGGTACATCACCGCCCCGTAATGCCAGACAAACCCCGTCCGCTCCACCACCGCCGCCGTCACGCCGTAAAACGGGTTAACGGCCACCGCCCACCGCACGGCCGTCTCGCGGGCCGAGCCTTCCATCGCCGTCAGCAACCCGCCGCACCACAGCGGCGTGGTCAATAGCGCCAGGAAGGCAATCGCCGCGACAATAGCGGCGGCAGATCGCCCCGCGGGCCGGGCCGGCAGATGCGCCGCTGCTGCGCCCGCCAGCGCCATGCACGCCAGGAGGCAGTAGACCTTTACCACGGCGACGAATGTCAGATACGGCCCGGCCAGCCAGAGCGCCAGCAGCGTCACGGCCGAGGCGTCGGCCACCACCCCACCGCGCAGCAGCGCGCCCAGTGCATCCCGGGCGCCGGCCGCCATCGCGCCCGCCGCCAGCGCCACCCACACCGTCGCCGTCGCCAGCGCCGCCAACGTCGCGTCGCGCTGGTTCGCTCCGGCCGCCATCGCGCCCGCATACGCCCCAAGCTCAACCGCCAGCGTCGCACACGCCACCGCCAGCGCCTGCTTTCCATCGCGCTGCCAGATGCCGCCTGGCTCGCGATCGCCGGGTCGTCCCATCACGGCTGGTCCTCCGCCGGGTGCGTTTCCGCCCGCCGGTTCAGCGCTCGCCGCAGATCATCGGCGTACTGAAGCCACAGCCGCCGCAGGACCTCCAGTTCCGTGGCGCGGCGATCGATGCGTTCCAGCAGCGCCTCCGCCCGCCCGGCCGGGTTGTGCACGTACTCCTGCGGATGGGCGAGGCGGTCGCGCCACATCGCCAACCCGTGCCGCGCCTGCTCTTCCGTTCGCGGCAGGGGCGGCGCCTCCGGCGGCAGGCGAAGCTCCACGATGTCCCGCACGCCACCGGTGCGAAGGGCCCGCGCCGCCAACTCAACGTCCCACACTAGCGCCTCGCCCGCGACCCGCAACTCCACCCGCGCCCGCGCGTGGCCAGCCAGCAGCCGGGCCGCCCAGGCAGCGAGCTGCTCGCCGTCGCGCGTCTCGCCGTCGGCCCAGGCCTGCCCGAAACGGTCGAGATCCACGGTCGCCCGAGCATGCGGGGCCGATTCGGCGCCAGCGGCCGGCGCGATGATCACCTCCACGGCCGTCCCGACCGGGGGGATTGCCTCGCTCCGCGCGGCGAATGCCAGCAGTTCGTTGCGGTCGCTGCTGACGATGGGCACGTCGAGCACGGCCGAGGCGAAGTTGGCCACCGAAATGATCCCGCCCTCGGCGTCGGCGAGGTACGTCCCGCCGGGCAGAACGGCAGAACCGACGAATACCCACTCCACAGGCGGAGCCGCCGCCCCGTCCGCAGCAGGCGCGATCCAGTCCGTCGCGGTTGCGCAATGTTCGCCGCCCTGCTCGTCGCGCCAATGCAATTCCACGCGCACGTGCCCCCCGCGCGGCGGAAGCGGCTCGCCGGCGGGAGTCCACTCAGCCGGCAGGCCGGGCAGCAGATCCAGCGCCAGCAGCGCCGCGTGGAGCGAAACGCCCGCCGTGTCGGTATGCAGGATGCTCTCGTGCTCCTTGGTCCCGCGGCGGCAGAGCAGAAACTCCAGCGCTCCTTCGCGAAGGCACACGCGGGCGGGTAGGGTCACGCGGCGGGCAGCGGGCTCTACTCGCAATCCCAGCGCGGCCGCATTGGCGTCCTCGGCGGCGGGCGGCGCCGTCGCGATCATCGCCAGCAGTATCCAGCACAGCGTATGCATCGGTCGCGCGTCTCCCTTCGCATGCGACGGAGAAAAGAAACGGGCCGCGAGTCCCGGGAGGAACGCGCGGCCCGCGCTTCAGTGATCGTGAGTGTTGATTCTACTCCGGATGCTGCCGTTCCTCTTCTTCGCGTTGGATGATGATCTTCGGCTTGATGAGAATCAGCAGGGTCTGCTCATCGCGGACCGTACCGCGGTTGGTAAACGCGCGGTTGATGATCGGAATCTTGTTCAGCAGCGGCACGCCCATCTCGCGTTCGACCTCGCCGGCGAGTTTCTGCCCGCCGAGCAGCAGCGTCCCGCCGTCGGGGACGGAAACGGTCGTCTCGAGGCGCTGCACGCTCATCGTCGGCAGCTCGAAACGTCCGGTGCTGACGGTGACCGCCTCGTCTTCCCCGCCGCCACCGGCGGTCTCGTTCACCGCGAACTCGCGGAAGGCGATGACGTTGGCGACCGTCGGGCGGACGGTCAGCGTCACGTAGCGGCGGTCGGCGGAAATCGTCGCCTCCACGTCCAGCACCGAACCGCTGGCGATCAGGCCCGGGATCGGGTCGAGGATCGCCACGTTGTCAGCCACCACCGGCTCCAGGTCGGACACGTACGCCTGCTGCGTCGCCACGAGCACGAACGCCCGCTGCCCGTTGAACAGCGTCAGTCGCGGCGCGGTCAGCGAGCGGGTGGACGAGTGCGCCTGGGTGGCCTGGATGAGGAAGTCCACCTGGATGTCATCCAGGAACGTCCCGGCCACGCTGAGGGCGCTGTTCTCCACCTGTCCGCCGATGCTGCCGGCGCCAAGCGGCGACTGGACGCCGATCATATTGGTAAAGGCGGCGCTGTTCTGCCCGACCGCCAGGGGCGTGAACTTGTTGTCGCCCGGGGCGTGGGTGCCCCAGCCCGAGGCTCCGGTGGTCGTCGGCACGACCGCGCCGGTGAACGGGTCCACCACCGACGCCGAGCCCAGACGCGAACCGATGTTGAAGAAGAAGTCCAGATCCAGGCCGATGCTGTTGAGGAACCCACTGTTGACGGTGATAAACCGGGCCTCGATCGACACCTGCAGGGCCCGCGCCTCGCGCAGCTTGCGGATCAGGTTGATCAGGGACTGGTGGTTCTGCGACGTCTGGGTGACCACCAGTTGCCCGTGCAGTTCGCGGATCGAGCCGACCTCGCCGCCGTTCTGCTGCCAGCTCAGCGGGTCGATGGTCTCCTGGATCAGCGAGGTGATGTTGAAGATAATCTCCGCGCGGGTGGGAATATTGCCCTCGTCGTCCTCGCCGTCGCCGCCCTCGTCTTCGAACAGCTCGATCCCGCCCGTCGTGCCCTCCTCGCCGCCGGCGGCGCCGAGGTCCAGGCGCGGAGCGACGAAGTTCGGCACGCGGACGATCAGGTCGCGAATGTCGTAGACATCCGTATAGGTCTTGGTGGCCAGGTCGTCGCGGGTCGAGATGGTGATCACGCCGTCGTCAATCATGTACCCCAGCGGTTCGAACCCGCCGACGTAGTCCAGAATCGTCTTCAGCGCCTTCTCGAAGGTCACGTTGGACAGGCGGATGTTGACCGGCGTGGTTTCGTCGATGCCCAAAATCGACAGCGCGGTCCACTTGACCACGATGTTCGAGTTGGTGATGTCCCGCAGGAAGGCGATTACGTCGGAGAACTGGTCGCCCTCGAAGGCCAGGTCGGCCGGTATCTTCTGCTGCAGCAGTTGGCGCAGCTCGCGGTCGGCCTGGGAGCCGACGCTGGCGAGCTCCGCACCGAACGGCTCGCGCCGCCGCGACAGCTCCTTCCAGTCCTCGGGGTACTTGATCAGCTCGTACCACGGAATCTCCGAGCGACGCAGGTCAACCAGCACCTTCTGCTCCTGGTCTCGCTGCTCCTGGTGGACGGCCTTGTCCTGCTGAAGCAGGACGAATTGTTCGAGGATTCCCACCTGCTCGGCCGCCCAGTTTTCGTTGGGATCGATGTTGAGGATCTGCTGGACGACCTCCAGCGCCAGCTCGTACTTGGCCTCGGAGCGGAGCACCTTGGCGCGGTCCTTGAGCTGGGCGATCTTGGTGTCGCGTCGCTCGCCTTCCTGCTCGCGCCGCAGGGCCTCGCGCTCCTGGATTTCCGCCACCTGGCGCTGGACGCGCTGCTGGCTCCATTGCTCGCGGCGGGTCTCGACGAGGTCAAGCTGCTCATCCACGCGGGCAAGGCGTTCGCGGTATTCGGCCTCGCTGTAGAGCGTCTTGTTGGTCTCCAGCGCGTTGCGGGCGACGCGGGCCGAATCGCCCGCCCCGTCGAACTCCGCGGCGTTGTCGGCCCGGGCAAGCAGTTCGTAAGAGCGGGTCAGGGCCTGGTCGTATTCCACCTCGGCCGTCTGGCGGGCGATGCGGCGATTGGCCTCCAGGCGGGAGAGGATTCCCCCGTCGCCGGCGGTGACGGCCATCTGGCGGGCGGAATTGAGCTGTTGCTGGGCCCGGACGTTGTCCGGGTCCATCGCCAAGGCGCGCTGGAAATACCCGATCGCCCGGTCGGGCTGATTGGCTTGGATGGCTTCCTCGCCCAAGGCGATGAGCTCCTCGGCGCGGGCGCCGCGATCGTCGATCGCGGTCACAGGCTCCTGCGGGGCCGAAACCACTATCGGTTCATCGGGCGCGACCACGGTCGGCTCGTCGGACGGAACCGCCATCGGCTCGTCCGACGGCACGGCCTGCGGCTCGACCTCGTCGCTCTGGGCAAGCGAGGCCGACTCGCCCTGCTCGACGGGGATGTACTCGTGAACGGGCTCAACGACCGGGGCCGCCGCCTCAGCGACAGCGTCCCCACTGCCCGCTACCACGTCGGCGGACTCATCGGCATCGGTAACGATCGCCTCAACGGGCTCGGCGGCGGCGGCGACCGGAGCAGCTTCCGCAAGCTCGGCCGCCGGTTCAGCCTCGGGGGCGTCCGCCTCGTTGCCGGAATTCTCCACTGCGGCGGGGGCTGCTTCTCCGGCCGGGGCGCCGACGGCGAGGGGCTGCTCGTCGGCGTCAGTCTCGGCGGGGGCCTCCTCGACCACCTCCGGCTGGGGGCCTTCCTCCAGCGCAGCGGCGACTTCGGCGAGGACAACCATCTTCCGCTCCACCATCGCCAACTGTGCCCGGGCGTCCTGGCGCGAAGCGGCAGGCAAGTACTCGCTGGCGGCGGCGGTGGCGAAGCCTTCCTTTGCAGCAGCGAGTTCGCCGTCGCGCATAGCCTGCTCGGCGGAGCGGTAGGCCTCCATCGCGGCGCCCTGCTGCTCGATGGCCGGGTCAACCTTGTCGAGGTACTCATCAAGCGTCTGACGATCGTCGGAAGAAAGCTTCTCGCGATCGACGCTCAGCAGCACCTGCTTGGCCGCCCGGAAGTCCAGATTCTGGAACTGGGTGATGCCGTCCCGCAGCG
>Ga0272441_10004654_pt1 | contig 24567 bp, 14 predicted proteins | sample SSMProp6N_FD_193582 | JGI IMG/M metagenome (GOLD analysis project Ga0272441, IMG submission 193582) | Marine sediment archaeal communities from Little Sippewissett salt marsh, Falmouth, MA, United States - SSM-Prop-6N | ecosystem: Environmental > Aquatic > Marine > Wetlands > Sediment ...
AGGTATTGTTGGGCATTCAATGAGCCGTCGGAATTTCGTATTTCCACGTTGGGCCAATCGGCATAAGCATTCATGTTTATTGTTTTTGCGCTACCATTCTCGCTGTAAATAGTCAATGTGTCGGTAAAGAATACCGGATTACCGTTTGCCAGCGCCGGAGCAGCGAAAAACTGAATGCCCAAAGTAATCTCAGTACCGGGGGGAACTAGTATGTCGTCATCGGCATTCCAGGGATCGTTTGTCTGGACGGTGGTAAAGCCATTACTGCCCTGCCCGAATTCCCAACCGGTAATCGTCAGCCACGACTCTAACGGAAATCCGGCTTTCTCTGCCAAAGAGTAATTGACTTTATTAGTGATCACAATACTGGTTTCATAGGTGACGGTAGTTTCATTCGTGGAATCAAAGGGCTGCCAGCCGAAATTCAATATATTATCATCCTTACCGTCCAATGCAAAATTTTCCGTAATCTTAAGCGCCGTTTCCAGACCTATGCCGTGTACCTCCACCGGGTAAGTATAATGATCGTTGGGATCGTTGCTGACGATGTTAATGGTATCGAAGAATTCTCCTTCTCTTTCCGGTTGGAAGTAAACCATGACATAGCCTGATTGTCCCGGGTACAGGGGATTACTATATAGATAGCTCGGCACATACAAGGAAAAGGGAGAATTACTTCCCTGCTCCAGGCTGATGCCGTTGGGCTGGATATAAAGAACCTGATCGCCGTTGTTTGTCAGAGCAAAGTATGTTGACGTCTGCGGATTACCGGGATCGCTCAGATTAACCGTACCCAGTTCCAGCTTATCATCATTCGGACGCCCCGAGTCCTCCTCGACGATAAGGTCCGCACCTGTAACGGTTCCTTGCAGGGTAATGGCATATTGGGTTTCATTCGTGGTAATATATAGCGTATCGGTAATCACAGGACTGCCGTCCGGATCAAAAGTTTGGGGAGTGAAACGAATATATATTCTTTCCGAATGGTTTTCATTGTTAAGAAGGATATCATCATTGGTGTTATTAGGGAGATTGATTTTGAGCAGTTCAAAATCGGTCCCATTTTCCAGGTACCAGTTGCTTATATTCACATCTACGTCATAGCGCTGAGCTATGGTAACATATTGCTCCGGAAATGTCCGCTGGAGAGCTACTTTGCCGAAATCCACCAACCGGTCCGAGGGATCACCCACCGAATCATTGATTACGGTGTTATAGGGATCCATATATATTCCCAGCGAGACATATATATTATTATTTTCATTACTCTCGCTGACCAGATTATCCTCGTCCACCACGGCAATGATATAATACGTATCATTTTCCACGGGAGGTATCTCCAGTGTAGCCGTGGAATCTGCAATCATATACTTATAGAAAGGAGCGCTGATCTCAAAAGTGTCCTGCCCGGAAGCTGTTTGTAAGAGAGTATCCTGGTAGTCCCAGAAACTGTCTTGACTGAGGTAATACCGCAGGTTGGTATCTTCCAGAATATGGCCCGGCCCGAAATTAAATATTTGGGATTTTATGGTCAAAGGGCCTCCGGACTGGATATCATCGGGATATGTATCAAAGTCGGGAAACTGCATATCAAATACAAAAAGATCTCCACCGATGCCCGTACCATACAAGGCAATTTTATCTTTCGTGCCCCCGTCGGCATCGGTTTCAACCACCAGATAGGCCTCAAGATCTCCTCCCCTCTCAGGTATGAAGTAAACCGGAATACTCACGCTTTCTTGGGGATCGACTTCGGTGAAGGCGCCGGTTCGGGTTACCTCAAGGGCAAATTCCGTAAGGCCGGGATTAGGTTGCTGGTCTATAAACCATGATTGCGCGACTACGGTGAAGTTATCTTCTCCGAAATAAGTAAACTCAAAAGTGTCCATCTCATTCGGTGTTAGATATTCGTAGGTATCGATTAGCATCCCCTGATTATCATATATTTCCAGGTCCAGGGGATTGTCCGCTGAGATTGCAATTTGATATTTAGATCCGAATATATCTTCGCCCGGTTCGGCTGTGAATTGAATGTAATCCGTATCATGCATCCAGTCCTGGCGCACCTTGATTTTTGGTGCTAGGGTATCGGTAAATGCAACCGTTTGATTTGTTTGACTCGGTGCCGTTAAAGGATCCGGAAGTAATGCCCCTACATCTTCGGTGCTTTCCAGCGCGATTTGGTAATTGCCTTCACCCAGTATATAGCCGTCCACATGCAGGTAATACCGACCTGGAACCAAAGTGTAGAAAGCGTCGATATATTCCCAGAAATCCTGTTGATAATAGTCCCTGCCCGAGCCGATTTGATTGCCATAGGGATCGAAGATTTCCACATCATATATCTGCATCCCGCTGTCTTTAGTTTCAATGTCTATACGCTTTCCTGCTTCGGACTCAAAATAAAACCAGTCCGCATAGGCCGGAAAACCGAAAAGGCTATAATTTTCTGGTAACCCGTCCCAAACGCCGTCCACATAGGCCTCTCCAATTTCCAATTCAATAGCCTCATCCAGAACGAATCCGGATGGTGGGGTTGGAATGGCATTGTAAAGCATTGGCAGCGCAAAGGAATCCGTGTCAACTCCGCCCAGGGACAATTCGGTGATATTGATCTGTTCTGAACCGATGTTGGTAAGAACAACATTCTTTTCGGATGAGCTATATCCGACAGGTGTGTCGCTGAAGAAAATCTCTTGCGTCTCAAATATAACCGAAAGCAGACAGCGCGGTTCCAAATTTTCCAGGAGCAGCATGACTTTTTACCTCAACTATGGGCGTGAAGGAATGTTTTAGGCTGGAAGTCTTTTAATCTCTCTTTTCAGGGTGGTGTTTCAGCGGCAGCGGGCCCCTCCAAGGCACGCAAAGCTTAAGGCCATGATAGCAAAAAAGTTACCTCTTTGTCAAGCATTTTTTATTACTGCGGAGAGTCCCATTTATCCCCCAAAATCGCCGAATTAAGCCCCGATATTATCGGCCTCGGTAGCGAGGCTTACCACGTTTTTTTCTTGTGTTATGCTGGGCTAACTTATATAATCTAAGTAATATAAAAGCTGTTGGGCTTGAAGCGCCCTTAACGATCAGGCGGAGAAAGAAGAATATTCCATACTGGGGGAAGTATTCCTGCACCGAAAACGCAATCCTGCAACGCTGATGATAATTTCCAAAGTACTTTAAGTAAAAAAAACTCTGGTTTTTAGTTAATATCGCGGACACTTTGATCTTATTGATGCTGCCGTCCCAACTGATTAAAACGAGAAAAAGATGAAAAATGCCTCTGTGTTCATATTGGCGGTCATTATTCTTATCACAGCGATTCCGGTACAGGTTTGGTCTGCTCCTACCACCGCCGACCAGGCCGAAATGGTTGTTCAGGGATGGCTCTTAAAAGACGACAACCCGCTCGATACTCAATTAGGTAGACAGATTGCCCAGGTCCAGACCTTTTACGGCGATTCGGGTCAACCGCTTTATTATATCGTATCTTTACAGCCACAAGGTTTTGTTGTTGTGTCCGCTGATGATCAGATTGAACCTATTATTGCCTTTGTTCGGCAGGGGTTTTATGATCCTTCTCCTCTGAATCCCTTGGCGGTTTTAGTCACTCAGGACCTGACCGCGCGTATCCAGACTCTGCGGCAATCACCTGATTATCCCTCCCCGGATGAAGAACCGCTTGAATCAAAATTACTCTCGACCGATCTGGATGGAACAACCGCCAGCCCCCAGGATATGTGGACGGAACTTTCTGGTGTGGCCGAAACGGCAGATAACGGTGGGGGCCTTGTAACCTTGGGAGTAAGTGATATTTCCGATGTCCGTGTGCCGGCCTTGGTAAAAAGCCAATGGGGCCAGTCTGATGTTCTGTCAAGTCCTTGTTATAATTATTATACCCCCGGAAATTATCCCTGTGGTTTTCTGGCTACGGCCCTGGCCCAGTTGCTGCGCTATCATGAACATCCCAGCTCCGGTATAGGTCAGCAAAGTTTTACCATTCTGGTCGATTGGCAGATGCAAACTGTCCAGACACTTGGCGGTGACGGTCTTGGTGGACCATACCTCTGGAACCAGATGGAGCTTATACCTTCAAATGGCGTCACTGAGCAACAGCGTCAGGCTATCGGCGCCTTATGCTTTGACGCCGGCATTTCCGTCAACATGAGCTATACCTCCAGCCTGTCCCAGGCGAGTCTTTTGCGCGCTGCCGATTCCCTGCAAAACACCTTTATGTATAGCAATGCCGTCAAAGGGCAAAATGGTGGATCTAATATTGGCTCCGGTCTGACCGCGATGTTAAATCCCAATTTGGACGCCGGCTTCCCGGTGATTTTAGGGATATTTGTTTCGGGGGCCGAGATAGGTCAGGCTGTCATCTGTGACGGCTATGGCTATCACTTCTGGACAATGTACCATCACCTCAATATGGGTGCCAGCGGCTCTGGAGACATCTGGTATAGCCTGCCCACAGTTGGCTCCTTCAATACTGTATCAGAATGTATTTATAATATATTCGTCGCCGAAACGGGTGAAATCATCAGCGGCCGTGTCTTGGACAATCAGAGCGTTCCTCTGGACGGAGCCTTGGTTACCGCTCAGTATTTACCCGATCCCTGCGATTCTAAAAACGTAATCAGCTATCAGGGCCTGACAAATGCTCAAGGCATATATGCCCTGGTAGGTGTCCCTTCCCAGACTGATTATACCGTCTCGGTAATTAAGGAAGATTACCTGTTCGATAGCCAAGAGACTTCCACCGGAACCTCAATAGATTATAACTCGGTTTCCGGCAATGTATGGGGTCTCAATTTTACCGCCCAGCCCCCGCCTCCCCCGCCTCCGGCAAATGATAATTGCCAGCAGGCTATCGATCTGATAGATGGTATTTCTTTTTATGGTTATACCTATCAAGCTACACCAACCTTGACCGGCGATCCCTGTTCTCCTTACTTTACCAGTGGTTGTGTCGGTAATGATCCTTTTGATGTCTGGCATACTTATACTCCCACTATCGACTGTTGTAACGTATCGATTAGTCTGTGCGGCAGTTCATTTGATACCACTCTGTCTGTCTATAGCTCCTGTGATTTACAGCACGAGCTGGCCTGTAACGACGATAGTTTTTTTTGCTCAACCCGGTCCGCAATTACTATGCCCATGACTACCGGAGAAACTTATTTAATCCGTGTGGCCGGCTGGAACCAAAGGACCGGTGATTACATCATCACCGTCACCGGCGGCGAGGGAGGAATTTTTAGATTAATACCGCCCTTTGAATATGCCTGGCCTACCAAGATATCTGTTACCGACTGTCTCACCGCCCTGGGGGGCACCCAGCCTTACAGGTGGACCGTTGTGCCTTCTGATGAATACAGTTACGCTACTGAAAGTAGTTCGTTTGGTACCGCTGGCACCGGGCAGGGATGGCAAGGTGATGATCAGATGTGGACGTATAATCTCACTTTCGGCTTTACCTTCTATGGAACCGAATACCACTCGGTAAATGTTAGCAGTAATGGTTTTCTGGATTTTGTGAATAACCTGAGCCTGAAAAACAATTCCACCGAGAAATTACTTCAAAACGTTATTATCGCTCCCCTCTGGGATGATTTGGACACCACTGGAGGGGATATATACATATATAATGCCGAGCCCAATGAGGTTACCTTTTGGTGGCAGGGGGTTACCTGGCAGGATGGCACCCCTTGTAATTTTGCCGTTACCCTTTATAAGGATAGCCGCATACGCTTCGATTATGGCTCGGGCAATCAGAACCTGACCCCCACGATTGGTATTTCCGCCGGCAACGGCAGTGATTACCTGCTCATCGAGGGATACGATCAAAATGATTCGCTCACCAATGCCGATTCGATAATGATTTCCTTTTCTCCCTTGCCCCCGGGAGTATCTCTAAATGCCAGCACGGGTTGTTTTGATGGTATCCCGCAGCAGCTTGGCAGTTACAGCGCCACCATTAAAGTAACTGACAGTTCTGATCCTCCGCAAACCATCCAGGCCGATTATGTCTTTAATATAGAGACCTTTGAAAATCCTGATATAAATCGTGACGAGTGTGTAAATCTGGAAGATTTTGCCATCCTCGCCTCCTATTGGCTCTGGCAGCGATGCGATGATTATAATCTTTGCGACCTCTCCGACATTGATCAGGACGGTCAGGTGACCTCTTCGGACTTGTCTTTCCTGGTGGAAAGCTGGTTGTTGGGTACCTGTTATTGCAGCGGCCAGAGACTGATCAACGCTCCCTATGCCGGGGGCACCGGAACCGAATCCGACCCCTACACCATCTGCTCTGCCGCCCAGCTTAATGAAATAGGTAATCATCCCGAAGATTGGGACAAGCATTTCCAGCTTGTCTCCCATATCAACCTCAGCGACTATACCGGTACCGATTTCAACATCATCGGGGATAATATCCATGGGGTATTTTCTGGTACCTTTGATGGTAACGGTCGCACTATCTCTGGTTTTACCTATGCCACATCGTCCACCGAGTGTGTCGGGCTTTTTGGATACGTCTCCGGAGCCGACGCTGAAATTCGGGATTTGACCTTGAATAATGTAAATATTTCCAATCAGTTAAGCGGCTATGTGGGCGCATTAGCCGGCTGTCTCGCTGATGGTACGATAAGCAATTGTCATATCAACGGGGGCTCTGTAACTGGCATAAATAGTGTAGGCGGCCTGGTCGGCTATAAGACAAATGGAACCGTGGAAAAATCTTCTGCCCGGACGACTGTTTCCGGAACCGACTCGGCCGAGGCGATTGGTGGCCTGATTGGCAAAAATATCGGTGGTTATATCCAGCAGTCTTGTTCTTCAGGTACTGTTTCTGGAGAATATCAGGTCGGTGGCTTGGCGGGATATCACATTGGTTTTATGATTAATTGCTATTCTCAAGACGCTGTTGAAGCAAATTCCGCGGTAGGGGGCTTGGCCGGATATGTTGTTTCCTGCGTCATAATAAACTCTTATGCCTCCGGTCTCGTTGAGGCCTCAGTTGATGTAGGGGGGCTTATTGGCTCCGCTTCCGGCTCTACCTTTGTTGGATGTTTCTGGGATAATACCGTTAACGACGGCTTATCCGGTGTGGGAAACCAAACTTCTCCTTTGGGTGTAACGGGAGCTTCCACCGAAAGTCTCCAACAGGAAATTACCTATATTAACGCCGGCTGGGATTTTGTCGGGGAAAATGGTAATGGAACCGACGATATCTGGGACATCCAGCCGGAAGAATATCCACAATTGTGGTGGCAGTTCCCGTAAAGCTGCACAGAATCCCAAATCCTCAATAATCCGCATTTATTATACTGAAAAACGCCATTTCATGGCCTTGGGGTTTTCTTAAGTTGATACCACCACAACAGGGGTATGTCTATCTGGATAAATCGGGTGGGTTTTATGTGTTGGTCCGGCGAACAAATAGCTGTATATTGCACACACCGTGGCAAAATGGCGATTTTTCTCGAATTTTGCAAAAAAAATTATTTTTTCCAATTTTTTCTTTGGCATTGTCAAACAAAGGTTTATATTCTTATGATTTCTGCGGTGGCTGGGTCTGTGCCCTGCCTGGACGCGCAATATAGCTAAAATTAGTGAATTCTGGTGCTTGGTGGGGCATTGGACGGTATATTTGCATCCGATGTGGCTGTGAATCATTCCGTCGTGTGTTGCTTAATTGTATCCTGCTGCTGTAGCTCAGTGGTAGAGCGCGTCCTTGGTAAGGACGAGGTCATGGGTTCAACCCCCATCAGCAGCTTTTTTAAATAAACTGAACTGAATAATGAAATAGTTGTCCTTGACGGCACAGAAAGGCGCCGCTTGCTCCCCATTTATACCGGGGCAGGGACTGTGTAATAATTTAGTGTATCTCCCTAGAAAATAGGAGGACATCCAAGATGGCCAAGGAGGTATTTCAAAGAACTAAACCTCACGTAAACGTTGGTACTATTGGTCATATCGACCACGGCAAAACCACCCTGACTGCTGCCATTACCATGGTGCAGGCCGGCAAAAATCTGGCAAAACAGAGAACTTATGATGAAGTAGCCAAGGCTTCGGAAAGTCAGGGCCGTCGCGACGCTACCAAGATTTTGACCATTGCCACCAGTCACCAGGAGTATGAGACGGAAAATCGTCATTATGCCCACATCGACTGTCCCGGCCACGCCGATTACATCAAAAACATGATTACCGGTGCAGCCCAGATGGATGGGGCCATCCTGGTTGTGGACGCCTATGATGGTCCGATGCCCCAGACCAGAGAGCATGTCCTGCTGGCCCGCCAGGTAAACGTGCCGGCTTTGGTGGTCTTTTTGAATAAAGTGGATCTGGTGGACGATCCGGAACTGCTCGAACTGGTGGAAATGGAAATACGTGAGTTGCTCTCAAAATATGAATTTGACGGCGACAATATCCCCATCATTTACGGTTCCGCCCTGGAAGCCATGAATAATCCCACCGATCCTGAAAAGAGCAAGTGTATTAGTGAGCTTATGGATGCCTTGGATTCTCATATACCCGAACCTGTGCGGGAGGTGGATAAACCCTTCCTGATGCCCGTGGAAGACGTCTTTTCTATCAAGGGACGTGGTACCGTAGGTACCGGTAGAGTCGAGCGTGGCATGGTCAAAGTCGGTGATGAAGTAGAGATCGTCGGACTCAAAGACACACGCAAGACCACGGTTACCGGTGTGGAAATGTTTAATAAAACCCTCAACGAGGGCCAGGCCGGCGACAATGTGGGCTGTCTGCTTCGGGGTGTGGAAAAAACAGAATTGGAACGCGGTCAGGTTCTTGCTGCCCCTGGTTCGATTACACCTCATACCAAATTCGAGGGCGAGATTTACGTCTTAACCAAAGAGGAAGGTGGCCGTCACACCCCCTTCTTCACCGGTTATCGTCCCCAGTATTATTTCCGTACCACCGACGTAACGGGCGGATTAAAACTTCTCCAGGGAGCGGAAATGTGTATGCCCGGCGACAACGTAACAGTGGAAGTGGATATTATTGTCCCCATCGCTATGGAAGAGGGCTTACGCTTTGCTGTTCGGGAAGGTGGACGAACAGTCGGAGCCGGCGTGGTTACCAAGGTACTTGAGTAACGATGACTTTTATTGTTGACGCTATCGTCAAGAGTCTTGCAAAACCACAAAGACAGGCAATTAAAACCTGGATATTGCGATGGTATCGAATTTTTGACGCTGGTGTCATAGTTGGGGGTGTACGCGACGGATAGATAATTCGTTGATGCACTTAGACAATTGTACCTGAGCCTATCTTTGGGCCGGGCCCGGGTGCTGATCCCCGTTAATTAACTTTCTGAAAAGATAAATTTATGGCCAAAAAAACTAAAAGAGAATTCTTCTGGATGGAATGTACCGAGTGCAGCCAGCGCAATTATCGCACCCAGGTGAATATCCTGGGGGGCATTCCCAAACTGGAACTGAACAAGTATTGCAAACATCAGCGGAAGAGAACTAAGCACAAGTTGCGGAAAAAGTAGTTTATTGCAATTGCCAAAAGGCCAAAAGTCCGAAAAACGCCAAACCATTACCAATGCTCCCGGCTTGAGGGACAGAAAAATTGACGCTGGCGTCTGGATTGGACTGGATCAGTGATCATAGAAAAGCCGGCAGAAAATTTTGATAAGTTGAGCCTCACAAAGCTCAATACGAGCAGGAAATCCGACAGAATTTTCTTTGGGCATATTTATATGGTTTCCTGTATAGGCCAGTAGCTCAATTTGGCAGAGCAGCGGTCTCCAAAACCGCAGGTTGGGGGTTCGACTCCCTCCTGGCCTGATGGAGAATTAAAATATGATTCTAAAATTTTATAAAAAAGGACAAGGTTATTACACCCGCATGGGAACCGCCTTGGGCGGGGCGCTGATTTCCGCCTTGGGCTGTTACTCGCTTTATTCCAAACTTGGTGGCATAAGCGCTCAGTGGTTGGGCGAGAGCACCAGGGACTGGATTCAGTCGGGTATTCCGGTGGTAGTGTTTGCCCTGTTATGTTGGGCCATATTCAAGCTGGTCAACAATCCCCGCTTTGCCGATTTCCTTATCGCTACCGAAGGCGAAATGAAAAAAGTATCCTGGACCTCCAAAAAGGAAATCATTACTTCTACCAAGGTGGTGATTATAACTGTGTTTATCCTGGCCGTTGTTTTGGCGGTTGTGGACCTGGGTTTTAGTGAATTATTCAGTTGGGTGGGAGTCCTGAAGGTTATTCCAAAGTAAGAGACGCATAAATTGGATCAGAACAACCCCAAGCAATGGTTTGTATTGAGAGTGGCTTCCAATCGGGAAGAGCAGGTTCGTGATGCTCTGGATCGTAAGGTGCAGATTGAGGGCCTGAGCGACCTGATTGGCCGGATTATGGTGCCCACCGAGAAGATTAAACGGGTCCGCGGTAGCCAGCAGCGGGTCTATGAACGTAAGCTCTATCCAGGATACGTTTTTGTCGAGATGGCTCTGGCCGAAGACGGCAGTATCCAGGATCGTTGCTGGTATATTATCAAGGAAACCACCGGTGTGGGTGATTTCATTGGCACCGAGGGCAAGCCCACCCCCATGAGCGACGTCGATGTGGCCAAAATGCTTCATCAGGTAGAAGCCACCGAAGTATCTCCCAGCGTCCAGATGGAATTTAAGAAGGGCGATCAGATCAAGGTTAAAGGCGGCTCCTTCGAAGGATTCGAGGGTACCGTTGATGAAATCGATTCGGAGAAAGGCTCCGTCAAAGTTATTGTGACTATTTTCGGCCGAGCCACACCTCTGGATATAGAATATTGGCAGGTGGAAAAAGTATAGAACGTAAGCTGCCTTTCGTTCGCCACCGTAACAGTTTGCAGCAGATAAGAAAGTATTAGCGAGAAAAAATATGGCCAAAGAGGTAACCACAGTTATCAAGTTACAGGCCCGTGGTGGGCAGGCAACCCCTGCTCCGCCCATCGGACCGGCATTAGGTCAGCATGGTTTAAATATAGGACAGTTTGTTTCGCAGTTTAATGAGCGGACCAAAGATCTCAACGGTGCTGTAGTTCCAGTGGAGATCACTGTTTTTGCCGACCGCACCTTTGAATTTATAGTGAAAAGTTCCCCTGCCGCCGAGCTTCTGAAAAAGGCCGCCGGAATCGTCAAAGGCTCGGGTGTACCCAACAAGGAAAAAGTTGGCAAGGTCACCAATGCCCAGATTGAGGAGATAGCCAAGGCCAAGTTAAATGATTTAAATGCCTTTGATATTGAGGGGGCTAAAAAGATCATCGCCGGCACGGCCCGCAGTTTAGGAGTGGAGATAGAAGACTGACCTGAACCCTTAACCCGGGTTTCAGGGGCACTCGTTACGTCAAGTTGACGGAAGATAAAGAAATATATTTGGCTAACCACGGCCCGTAACAGTGGCAGCGCTAAACACGCGAGGTACAAGATGCATTTTCGAAGCAAACGGTATAAGAAGGACGCCGCCGAGGCCCCCAAGGAACAGTTGCCTTTGGCCCAGGCGGTGGGGAAAATCAAGAATTGGGCTTCCACCAAATTTAACCAAACCGTCGAATGTGTGGTTCATCTGGGTATTGACCCCCGCCAGGCCGACCAGGCCATTAGGGGTTCTATCTCCCTGCCCCACGGAATAGGCAAAACCCTCAGAGTGATTGCCTTTTGTGAGGGGGAAGACCAGGAAAAGGCCAAGCAGGCCGGTGCCGTGGAAGTAGGCGGTGATGAGTTGGTTAAGAAAGTCCAGGACGGCTGGTTGGATTTTGACGTGGCTATCGCCCATCCCCGCCTGATGAGCAAAGTAGGTAAACTGGGTCGGGTCCTGGGGCCGCAGGGCAAAATGCCTTCGCCCAAGAGCGGTACCGTAACCCCACAGGTTGACCAGGCCGTCAAAGAATACGCCGCCGGCAAAGTCGAATTTCGCAACGATAATGGTGGTAACGTCCACATACCGGTAGGTAAACTGAATTTTGATGTTCAGAAGCTGGAGGAGAACATCACCGCCTTTTTGGATCAAATCAAAAGAATGCGCCCCACCAGCGCCAAAGGTACGTTTATCAAGAAAATATGCGTTAGTGCTACTATGAGCCCTGCGGTGGAAGTGGCCCTCTCTTAAGAAAAAATATAAGAGGATTTTATGAGTAGAAAGATTAAAGAATTAGTTCAGCAGGAATTAAAATCACATTTTGATGGTGTTAATGAACTGATAGTGGTGTCTTTGCGCGGAATCGATGGTAACGATAACAATGTTTTGCGCGGGGAGTTGCTCCAAAAGCAGATTAGGTTGCGGGTTGTCCCCAATTCCCTGGCCTCAAGGGTTTTTGAGGGTATGGACATGGGCTCGATTCGCGACGTGCTCAGTGGCCCTTGTGCCATTGCTTATGGAGCGGAAAATATCGTCGATTTAGCCAAGGCCCTGATCGAGTGGGATAAAAAGCTCGAGAAGTTTGAGATTAAAGGCGGCTTTCTTGAGGGGCGCACCCTTGACGCCGCCGCTGCTAAAGACCTGGCGAAAATGCCTTCTAGGGCCGAATTGCAGGGGCAAGTTGTCTCGTTGGCTTTGGCGCCTGGAGGCCGGCTTGTTAGTCAAATCGGCTCTCCCGCAGGCTGCCTAGCCGGCTGCGTCAAGGCCCTGATAGAAAAACTCGAGGCTGCTTGATTAAGGAGATGTTCAGGAGAACGATTATAAAACAATAATACCGAATCGACAGCCCCTCCTGGGTTAAAACGAGATGACGGCATCTTGGCTCTTGGTTTGGTAGCTGATAGTTAAATGGAGAACGTAAGAAATGACAGATGAAGTAGCAACAAGTGAGAAAACTTTTAGCGCTGAAATCAAAAAGCTTGGTGACGCGATTGTGGGTTTAACCCTGTTGCAGGCCAAGGAACTGGCTGACTATCTCAAGGAAGAACATGGTATCGAGCCGGCCGCCAGTGCTGTCGCCGTTGGTGTCCCCGCTGCTGCCGGTGCCGAAGCTGATGCCGCCGAGGAAAAAACCGCGTTTGATGTAATTCTCAAAGCGGCAGGCGATCAAAAAATCAAGGTAATCAAGGAAGTCCGTGCCGCTACAGGTCTGGGGCTCAAGGAAGCCAAAGAGCTGGTTGAAGGAGCACCCAAGGCCGTGAAAGAAGGTCTTTCCAAGGAAGACGCCGATAAACTCCAAAAAATACTGGAAGAAGTGGGTGCTACCGTCGAGGTTGCTTAATGCATAATTTCCTTAAGCATCCTTGGGGACAGGTGACCGAGTCCTTAAAGGACAAAATGAATCTGAAAATGAACGTATGGATTTGTCGTCAGGCTACGCCAATATTAAACAAGAAAGGGATTAAGGCCAGATGTCTATAACTGAGATTCGTCAATTTGGAAATTACTCTCCTTTGGTGGATACTCCCTCTCTTAGTCGTATCCAGAACGAGAGTTATGATCGGTTTTTACAGTCCGATCTCGCTCCGGAAAAGCGCAAGCCTTTCGGCCTGGAAGGACTGTTGCGCGAAATCTTCCCCATCGTTAGTTACGACGAAAGCATGCAGTTGGAATACCTTGGCTACGAGTTGGGCAAACCTCGTTACAGCCCCGATGAATGTCGTCAATTGCGCTTGACCTTTGGCTTGCCCTTCCGTATCCGCTGCCGGTTAGTGCGTAAGGAAGTCGAAGAGATCATGGAGGACAACATCTATCTGGGTGAATTGCCCATTATGATCGGCGGAGGTGAGTTTATCATTAACGGCGCCGAAAGGGTAATCGTCAGCCAGCTGCACCGCAGTCCCGGTGTGGATTTCGTCGTCGAGACTCAGGAAGGCGACCGCCCCCTGCATGCCTGCCGGATTATCCCCGAGCGTGGTAGCTGGATCGAGATCAATGTGACTAAAAAGGAAATTATGGTCGTACGTATTGATCAATCCAGCAAGATCAGTGCTACCACATTTCTGCGGAGCATGGATGAGCGCTTCGGCACCACCGATGCGATAATCCGTGAATTCTATCCGACGAAAAATGTGTCCGTGGATAAACTCGATCCGGAAATGTGGGCGGTGGGACCCATTATCGATAAGGAAACGGGAGAAGAAATTGTAAAGCCTGGCTGTCAGATTGGTGAGAATCTCGAACGTATCCAGCAATCCACCCTCAAAAGAGTTGAAGTCGTTGAGAAGGTCAGAGACCCTATTATTATGAACTCCCTGGCCGAGGATCCCTGCGACAGTTACGAAGCTGCCCTCTTGCGCATCTATTCCCGCTTGCGCCCCGGTAATCCAGTTCATATCGACAAGGCACGTACATTCTTTAAGGAAAAATTTTACGAGGACAACCGCTATCGACTTGGTCGCGTGGGACGGTTCCGTCTTAATCGCAAATTCCAACAGGATATCAGCGAAGACGAAATGACCCTGCGTCCCGACGATTTCCTCAACTCACTCAAATATATGATGCAGCTCCGCAGCGGAGAAGGTTATGTCGATGATATCGACCATTTGGGAAATCGCCGTCTGCGGACCATCGACGAATTGGCCGCCGACGAAATGCGTAAAGGTTTCCTTAAGCTCCGCCGCTCCGTTCAGGAACGCATGAGCATTAAGGACATTGACGAACTTTCCCGTTTGGCTGACTTGGTCAACAGTAAGAGCATTACCAGCAGTATAGAGTTCTTTTTTGGTCGCGGCGAGCTGAGCCAGGTAGTCGATCAGACCAACCCCCTCAGCCAGCTAACCCACGAAAGACGCCTCTCAGCTCTGGGCCCCGGGGGCCTCAATCGTAAACGTGCCGGCTTTGAAGTCCGTGATGTCCACATCAGTCACTATGGTCGCATATGCCCCATCGAAACCCCGGAAGGCACCAACATCGGGCTAATTTCCTCCTTGAGTATATATGCCGGTGTGGATGAGTATGGTTTTCTCGTAACCCCATATGGATTACTTGAAAATGGAAAAATTAGCAAAGTCGTCAACTTGCGGGCCGACGAGGAGTTGGAAAGCGTTTTGGCTCCTATTAATGTGCTCGATCAGGAAACCAATAAAATTAAGGATGGATTGGTCTTGGTCCGGATGGAGGGGGATTTGGCCCAGGTGGACAGTTCCGAGGTGGAATATGTGGATATTTGTTCCGCCCAGACCGTAGGTGTTTCGGCCGCTTTGATTCCATTTTTGGAGAATGATGACGCCAACCGGGCCCTCATGGGTTCTAATATGCAGCGTCAGGCCGTGCCTCTGCTCCGCACCGAAGTTCCTATTATTGCCACTGGTATCGAAAAGGAAGTGGCCCGCAACAGTAGTATGGTAATTCGAGCCTCTCAGGATGGCACCGTTACCTATGTAGATGCCCTGAGAATCGTTATCAATGACGCTGATGAATATACCTTGCGTAAGTTCGTCGGCCTTAATGAACGTACCTGTCTGAATCAGAGACCCATTGTCACCCTGGGCCAGAAGGTAAAAAAGGATCAGATCATTGCCGATGGCGCCGCTACCAGCCAGGGCGAGTTGGCTCTGGGACGTAATGTACTGGTAGGCTTTGTAATGTTTGATGGCTACAACTTTGAGGACGCCATCCTGATCAGTGAAAAGCTTGTTAAAGATGACACCTTCACCAGCATCCATATTGAGGAGTATGAGATCGAGTGTCGAGAGACCAAGCTCGGACGCGAAGAGTTCACCCGCGACATTCCCAATGTTTCCGAAAAGGCCCTGGCCAATTTGGATGAGGGTGGAGTTGTCCGCGTGGGTACTCCCGTTAAGCCCGGCGATATTCTTGTCGGTAAAGTTTCCCCCAAGAGTAAAAGTGAATTGTCCCCTGAGGAAAAACTTCTTTATGCAATTTTCGGCCGGGCCGGCGAAGACGTCAAAAACGACTCTCTCGAGGTTCCCAGTGGTCAGGAAGGCATTGTCATCGACGCTAAACGCTTTTCCCGACGCATGTATATGAGCGATCAGCAGCGCCAGGCCCATGCTAAGGCTATGAAGGAGTACGGTAAGAGTATCACCAAAAAGACCACCGATATCTTCCGGCAGATGGCCAAGGCTATTACGGAAAAACTGGATATCGTCGTGGTGGACCCCAACACCAGGCAGAAGATGGGCGTTAGTTCCCAGGATGAGATTATTGAAGAGCAAATCGAAACGTTCGATTACGACTGGATCAAACAGGATGATATTCGTAAGAAAGCTCAAAAGCTAATCGAGCCCTATTTGAAGCATATTCAGGAATTACGCGAGGAGAAAAAACGCAAACTCCAGCAGATGAAACGAGGCGATGAGCTGCCCTCCGGTGTTTTGGAGATGGTCAAGGTTTATATCGCCACCAAACGTCGGCTCTCCGTCGGTGACAAGATGGCCGGCCGCCATGGTAATAAGGGTGTCATCGCCCGTATCCTGCCCGAAGAAGATATGCCCTTCCTCGATGACGGCACCCCCTTGGACATCCTGCTCAATCCGCTCGGCGTACCGGGCCGTATGAACGTGGGCCAGATATTGGAGACCCATCTCGGCTGGGCCGCCAAAATCCTCGGCTTCCAGGGACTCTGCCCCGCCTTCGACGGTGCCTCCGAGGATGAGGTCCACAAAGTTGTAGAAGAAGCAAACCAATCCACTCGAGACATGGTTAAAGATTTGGAAGCGAAAAAAATCGTTCCGGATCCGACCAAGTTATACGTGGAAATGCCCTTTGGCGGCAAGATAACCCTCCATGACGGACGCACGGGCGAGCCCTTCGAGCAGAAGGTAACCGTCGGCTATATGTATTTGATGAAGCTCCATCACCTGGTGGACGACAAGATTCACGCCCGTGCCACCGGGCCCTATAGTCTGATTACCCAGCAGCCTCTGGGCGGCAAGGCCCGCACCGGCGGCCAGCGCTTCGGCGAAATGGAGGTCTGGGGTCTTGAAGCCTATGGCACCGCCTACATCCTGCAGGAGCTGCTTACCGTCAAAAGCGATGACGTCGAAGGCCGTACCAAGATTTATGAGTCTATGGTCAAGGGCACCAATTCCCTCGAGGCCGGAACACCGGTTTCCTTTGATGTCCTCTGTAATGAAATTCGCGGGCTGGGTTTGAATATGCAGCTCGAAAAGAAACGTTTATAAAGTAAGGAGAGAACCGTAATGGTGGAGTCAATTTACGATCGCATTAACGATTATGGTTCCGTAAAAATCAGTCTTGCCGGTCCCAACGATATCCGCAGTTGGTCCTTCGGTGAGGTCCGCAAACCCGAAACCATCAACTACCGGACCTATCGACCCGAAAAGGATGGTCTGTTTTGCGAACGTATCTTTGGGCCCGAGCGCGACTGGGAATGTGCCTGCGGCAAATACAAGGGAACCAAGTTCAAAGGCATTATCTGCGATCGCTGTGGTGTCAAGGTCACCCACAGTCGTGTCCGCCGCAAACGCATGGGCCACATCAACTTAGCTGCCCCGGTGGTCCATATCTGGTTCTTCAAGGCTATGCCCTCCCGCTTGGCCAATATCCTGGCCATGAAAACGGCTGACATTGAAAAGATTGTTTATTTCCAGGATTATGTAGTCACCGATCCGGGCCAAACGCCGCTAAAATTAAAACAGCTTCTCACTGAGGATGAATATCGTCGTGCCTACGAAACCTATGGCGAAAATTTCACCGCTGAGATGGGCGCCGAAGCTGTACGCTCTTTGCTTCAGAAAATTGATCTGGATGAGGAAGTCATCAATCTTCGGCACGACCTCGACAAGACTAACAGTCAGCAGAAGTCCAAGGAAATCTCCAAGCGACTTAAAATTGTCGAATCTCTCCGCCAGAGCGAAAATAAACCCGAATGGATGGTTATGGATGTCATTCCGGTAATTCCTCCGGACCTGCGTCCCCTGGTGTTGTTGGAAAGTGGAAACTTTGCCACCAGCGACCTCAATGACCTTTACCGCCGGATCATCAACCGAAATAATCGGCTCAAAAAGCTGGTCGATCTCAATGCCCCCGAAGTGATCATTCGCAATGAAAAACGAATGCTCCAGCAGGCCGTCGATGCTCTCTTTGATAACGGCCGCTGCCGCCGTCCTGTCCTGGGCTCCAGCAACCGACCGCTGAAAAGCCTCACTGACATGATTAAAGGCAAACAGGGGCGTTTCCGTGAGAACCTCCTGGGCAAACGCGTGGATTATTCCGCCCGTTCTGTTATCGTCGTAGGCCCCGAACTGCACGTATATCAGTGCGGTATGCCTAAAAAGATCGCCCTGGAACTCTACCAACCCTTCATCATCAGACAGTTAAAAGACCGGGGCCTGGCCGACACCATCAAGAGTGCCAAGAAAATGCTCGAGCGCAAAGAGGATTGTGTCTGGGACGTCCTGGAAGACGTAATTCATGAGCACCCCATTCTTTTGAACCGTGCCCCAACCCTCCACCGTATGGGTATTCAGGCCTTTGAACCGGTCCTGATTGAAGGTAACGCGATTCAGCTTCATCCCCTGGTTTGCCGGGGTTTCAACGCCGACTTCGACGGCGATCAGATGGCGGTACATCTGCCTTTGAGCGTCGAAGCCCAGGTGGAAGCTCATATCTTAATGTTGTCTTCCAATAATATTTTCTCACCCTCCAATGGTTCGCCTATTATGTCTCCTTCCCAGGACATTGTCTTGGGTAACTATTATATTACCCTTAAGCGACCCGGCGAAAAAGGCGAAGGCATGGCCTTCTGCAACCCCGTTGAGGCCATGCTTGCCTATCAGCAGGGTAAGGTTTCCATGCATGCCGCCGTCAAGGTACGCTTGCCTCGGGACAGGCGCGCCTTGGATGAAAATAACAAGTACAGCGAGTCCGGTGCTACCATAGAAACCACCGTAGGCCGTTGCTTTTTCAACGATGGCATTCCCCAACAAATGCCTTTCTACAACATGACTCTAGGCAATAAGGGACTCAGCCGGGTAATCAGTGATTGTTTCGAGCAGACCGGACGTAGTAATACCATTGATTTACTCGATTCCATCAAGGACATGGGCTTTAGACATGCCACCCTGGCCGGTCTTTCTATTTCCGTCACCGACCTGCGCATCCCGGCCAAGAAATATGACATTATTGACGTCACCCAGAAAAGAGTTGATCGTATCGAAAAAAATTATCGAGCCGGGGCCTTGACCGAAGGCGAACGTAAAAATCAGATCATCGATGCCTGGACCCACGCCCGTGTCCAGGTAACTAATGAAATGATGAAGGAATTGGAAAATGACGTCCGCGACGGTAAACCCTACCTGAACCCCGTCTTTCTGATGACTGAATCAGGGGCCCGCGGACGGGTCGATCAAATTCAGCAGTTGGCGGGCATGCGGGCTCTTATGGCCAAACCTTCCGGAGAAATTATCGAAACTCCTATCAAGTCAAATTTCCGCGAGGGACTTAACGTCCTGGAGTATTTCAGTTCTACTCACGGTGCCCGTAAGGGTCTGGCCGATACCGCCCTGAAAACTGCCGACAGCGGTTATCTGACTCGCAAGCTCGCCGACGTCTGCCAGAATGTTATTGTCAATGAACATGATTGCGGTACCCTCCAGGGTATCAACAAAAGCGCCGTTTATCAGGGCGAACAGATTTCCGTTCCCCTGAGCAAAGTAATTCTCGGCCGGATCGCTCGGGACACCATACGTAATCCCATTACCGATGAGATTATCGTAAATGAGAGTGATATTATCACCAGTGAGATCGCCGCCAAGATTGAAGACTTGGGGCTCGATACTATCCGGGTCCGCAGTGCCATGACCTGTGAAAGTCCCCTCGGTGTATGTGCCAAGTGTTACGGGGTCGATTTAAGCACCGGACGCCTGGTTGAGCAGGGATTGGCCGTAGGTATTATCGCCGCCCAGTCCATTGGGGAACCTGGTACCCAGTTAACCATGCGTACCTTCCATACCGGCGGTATTGCCGAACGCGCCGTTATGGAGCATCAAACCAGGGCAACCGTTGAAGGCACGGTGAAGTATTTCGAATTAAACGCCGTCGATGTTCCCCTGCCGGATGGCTCAACTAAGAGAGTGGTCCTTAAACGAAACGGCGAAGTGATACTTTTGGATCCCAAAAATCGCGAGCTCGAACGCTACCACGTACCTTATGGCTCTACTATTTTTGTCAAAGAGGATGAACAACTCAAGATAGGGCAACCTATTTGCGAATGGGATCCCCATAGCGTACCCATCCTTTCTGAGGCCACCGGTATTGTTCGCTTCCAGGATATTGAGGAAGGCGAAACCGTCCGCACCGAAATCGAGGCTTCCGGTACCGTTCAGCGCCCCGTCGTCATCGAGCACAAAGGCGAAAAACATCCCCGAATCGTCATCGAAGATGCCGAAGGACGCATCCTCGACTTCCACTATCTGCCCGCCAAAGCTCGGATTCAGGTTACCGAAGGTGACGACATGCCCGCCGGGTCCTTATTGGCCCTGCAGCCTCGCGCCATCGCCGGTACCCAGGATATTACCGGCGGACTGCCCCGTGTTACCGAGGTATTTGAGGCCCGTAAACCCAAAGAGCCGGCCGCCATGGCCGAAATCTCCGGTTCCGTTGAGTTACGCAGCGACAAACGCCGCGGCAAGATGACCATCATCGTCAAATCCGAATCAGGCCTGGAAGTCGAGCATCACGTACCCCATGATAAGCACTTGCTCGTACACTCCGGCGACTATGTCGATGCTGGCGAACCCTTGACCGACGGCCCTCTGATCCCCCATGACATCCTTCGTATTCGTGGTGAGGAGGCCCTGCAGAATTATCTCTTGGCCGAAATCCAGAATGTCTATCGCACCCAAAAGCAGAGCATTAACGACAAACACGTGGAAATCGTTGTCAGTCAGATGCTGCGCAAGGTCAAAATTGAAAACGCCGGCGATACCGAATTACTCCCCGGCGATATCGTGGACAAGTTTATTTTCCGTCAGGCCAATGAACAAGTCAGTACCTCTGTCAAAATTACCGAAAAAGGCGATGCCACCGATCTGAAAGTCGGGCAGGTTATTACCAAAGAGGAGCTGGAACGTATCTGTGAGCCGATTAACGCCATCGGTGGTGACCTCCCTCAATCCAAAAAGTGTCGTCATGCCACCGGTACCACCATGTTATTAGGCATCACCAAGGCTTCTCTCCAGTCGGAAAGTTTCGTCTCGGCTGCCAGCTTCCAGGAGACCACTCGGGTCCTGACCGAAGCCAGTATCTCCAGTAAAACAGACCAGTTGCTCGGCCTGAAGGAAAATGTTATCTTGGGCCATCTGATTCCCGCTGGTACCGCCTTTAAGCCGTACCTGGAGATCAAAATCAAACATACCGCCAAGCCGCCGACCCCGGCCGAGCTGGAAACCAAGGAAATTGTCGAGAAGGAGGCCGAAGAGGCCCGCGCCGAAAAGGCCGTAAAGGAAGCCCTGGGCTTGACGGATTAACCTATAGGATAAGTTTAGTTAGAATTGCAGCTTGCAGATTATTTGTATGGAGTATTAAATGCCGACCGTAAATCAACTAATTAAAAAAGGACGCAAAAAGGTCATTAAGGCCTCCCGCACCACCGATCTGGATCGTTGCCCCCAAAAGCGCGGCGTATGTCTCCAGGTCAAAACCCAAACCCCTAAAAAGCCCAACTCTGCTCTGCGTAAGGTCGCCCGGGTACGCCTCAGCAACGGTAAGGAAATTACCGCCTACATCCCCGGTATAGACCACAACCTGCAGGAGCACAGTATTGTCTTGGTACGCGGCGGCCGCGTACGCGACCTCCCTGGTGTCCGCTATCACATTGTCCGTGGCGTACTTGATACTATGGGTGTTTCCGGCCGCCGCCAAGGACGCAGTAAATATGGTGCCAAACGCGGTAAGTAATACCTTTATTAGTGGTACTTGTATTTTATTTCCGAATACTTAACACTTAAAACCTAACACCTAACACTTAATTTATATTTTTGGAGTTTGTTGAATAATGGCAAAACGTTTTACGGCTTCCGCCAAACAATTAAGGCCCGATCCCAGATACGAAAGTAAGCTGGTATCAAAATTTGTAAACTGCCTTATGATGCAGGGCAAGAAAAGCGTCGCCCAAAAATTAGTTTACGACGCCATGGACTTGATCGCCAAGCGTAATAAGGATGCTCCCTGCCTGGAGGTTTTTGAGACGGCTGTTAATAATGTCAAACCCTTGATTGAGGTACGCAGCAAACGTGTCGGTGGCTCCACCTATCAGGTCCCCATGCAGGTCAACCCCAGACGACAGCAGGCCCTGGCGATTCGCTGGATACTTGCTGCTGCTCGCGGCAAGAAAGCCAAGCCCATGGCCCAGAAAATAGCTGAAGAACTCCTGGCTGCCTATAAGAAGGAAGGGACCGCCATGACGACCCGTGAAAACGTCCATCGCATGGCTGATGCCAACAAGGCCTTTGCCCACTTTGCCTGGTAATCACTCAGTATGGTAAACTGCCGCAATGAGGAACTATAACCCTGATTGTGGCAGTTTTTTAATATCTAAATCCGATACCCTATACCTTATAACAGACAATCATGGACCTCAGCAAAGTCAGAAACATCGGCATCATGGCCCATATTGATGCCGGTAAAACCACCGTCACCGAGCGGATTCTTTTCTTTACCGGCCGCACCTATAAAATTGGTGAGGTACACGACGGCACCGCGGTAATGGATTATCTGGTTGAGGAGCAGCAGCGCGGCATCACCATTACCTCCGCCGCCACAACCTGTCTTTGGAAAGGTTTTACCCTGAATCTCATCGACACACCCGGTCACGTCGATTTTACCGTTGAGGTCGAACGTTCTTTGCGCGTTCTCGATGGTGCCGTCGCCGTCTTTGATGCCAGCGAAGGTGTCCAGGCCCAGTCCGAGACCGTTTGGCACCAGGCGGCTAAATACAATGTCCCTTGTATTTGTTTTATCAACAAGATGGATAAAGTCGGGGCCGATTTTGAAATGTCCCTAAACAGTATGCGGGAAAAGCTCCTCGCCAATCCCGTACCTGTTCAGATGCCCATCGGTGCCCAGGATAATTTTGTAGGTTTTATTGACCTTCTGGACATGAAGCTGATAACCTTCGAAGAGCAGAAGGTCGGCTCTCGTTTTAACGAATTGGACATTCCCCCCGAATTTCTCGAACGTGCCCGCCAGGCCCGTCATAAAATGATCGAGATGGCCGCCGAGTACGATGATCCTCTTATGGAAAAGTATATCCATGATGAACCTCTTACCCGCTCGGACATTGTCGCCGGTTTACGGGCCGGCACCATCGCCGGCAAACTCCACCCCACCCTCTGTGGTGCTGCCCTCAAGAGTATCGGCACCCGCAGGCTCCTTGATGCCGTGGTGGATTTTCTGCCCAATCCCCTGGATCGTCCCCCCGTCATCGGCCATGCCCCCGGCAAACCGGACAAAACTACCCAGTTCACTTGCGACCCCAACGGCCCCTTTTTGGGACTGGCCTTCAAGATAACTTCCGATCAACACGGTGACTTGACCTTCACCCGAATATATTCCGGTTCCTTGAAATGCGGCCTGCGTGTCTTGAACAGTACCCGTGACCGCAAGGAAAACGTTACCAAGATATGTCGTATGCACGCCAATTCCCGCAAACAGCTCGAATCCGCCCAGGCCGGCGACATTGTCGCCCTGATAGGCTTAAAACAAACTCTTACCGGCGACACTCTTTGTCTGCCCAAAAACCCTGTCCTCCTGGAGACCATCGAGTTCCCTGAACCGGTCATGCATTTATCGATCGAGCCTCGCACGATGGGCGAACGCCTCAAACTCGCCGAAGCCCTCGATATCCTCAAGCGCGAAGACCCAACTTTTCTCTGTGAATATAATGAGGAGACTGGTCAGACCATCATCAGTGGCATGGGCGAGTTGCATCTGGAGATTCTCCAGCACAAATTAGTTCGAGATTTGAAAGTCGATGTCCTCATCGGCCGGCCCCGCGTGGCTTATAAAGAGACGATTGCCGAACCGGCCCAGGGAGAAGGCAAATTTATCAAGCAGACCGGCGGCCGCGGCCAGTACGGCCATGCCGTAATCGAGATTGAACCCTTTAAACCCGATCACTCTCAGGAGCACATCCAGGTTGAGGATAAAGTTGTTGGTGGCGCGATCCCCCGGGAGTACATCACCTCGGTTATGCAGGGTATAAAATCGGCCGCCGCTTCCGGCGTCTTAGCCGGTTACCCCATGATGGATATCATGGTTCGTATAGTTGACGGTTCCTCTCATCCGGTGGATTCTTCCGATCTTGCTTTTCAACAGGCCGGCAGCCTCGCCTTCGTCGATGCCGTCAAAAAGGCGCATCCGGTTTTACTGGAGCCCATCATGAAATTACAGGTTGTTACTCCTGAAAATTTTTACGGCGCTGTACAGGGTGATCTTACCCGCAAACGCGCCGTCATCCACAGTACCGAACAGCGCGGCCGCGTCCGCGTTATTAATGCCCACGTCCCTCTCTCTGAAATGTTCGGTTACGCCTCCGATCTTCGCTCCAGCACCCAGGGCCGCGCCGCCTATTCCATGGAGCCTCACTCTTACGCCCCTATGCCCGAACCTCTCGCCCAGAAAGTCATCGACTCCTATTATTGA
>Ga0272441_10004655_pt1 | contig 24562 bp, 21 predicted proteins | sample SSMProp6N_FD_193582 | JGI IMG/M metagenome (GOLD analysis project Ga0272441, IMG submission 193582) | Marine sediment archaeal communities from Little Sippewissett salt marsh, Falmouth, MA, United States - SSM-Prop-6N | ecosystem: Environmental > Aquatic > Marine > Wetlands > Sediment ...
CAGGCGGCCAGCACAAGGCTCAGTATGCCGGCGCCGCATATGCGCGCGCCCCCCCCGTTCAAAAGCCGCCTTACCCCGTTCACCAAATTTGCCTCTTTCACCACTAAAGACAGAGCAGCCATTGAATGAAGGCGGCCCACACGCCCCTGACGCCCCACGCTATAAACCGGCACGATATACGGGCAGGCGGCGGCGAGCACGGCTTTCTTGCAACCCTATATGGGGTACCCTATGGGAGAGCATGGCCGATCACAAAGACATAGCAGAACATACCCTGGCGTCCATGTCTGGCGGCAATAGGGCAAGGGCAGCATCGCTGGCGCCCGGCCTCCATATCGCCGCCACGCCGATCGGCAATGCCGGTGATGTCACCTTACGCCTGCTTGAGGCGCTGGCCGGCGCTGATCTGGTGTTGTGCGAAGACACCCGCCAAACCGCCAAGCTGCTGGCGATCCATGGGATAACGGCGCGTCTTGAAAGCTATCACGAGCACAATGCTGCGCGCGTACGGCCGCGGGTTTTGCGCGCGCTTGCGGCGGATGCGGCGGTTGTGCTGGTCAGCGATGCCGGCACGCCGCTGATCTCAGACCCGGGCTATCGGCTGGTGACCGACGTCATTGCCGCCGGCTATCCGGTAACCGCGCTGCCCGGGCCGTCGAGCGTGCTGGCGGCGCTGTGTGTGGCCGGCTTGCCGACGGACCGGTTTTTCATGCAGGGCTTCTTGCCGGTTAAACCCGGTGCGCGCGGCAAAACCATCGCCGAATTGGCGGCGGTGCCGGCGACCTTGGTCATTCTGGAAACCGCCAAGCGTTTAGCGGCGACGTTGGCCGCCTTAGCGCACGGGCTGGGGCCGCGGCGCGCTGCCGTCGCCCGCGAATTGACCAAACGCTTCGAAGAGGTGCGCCGGGATGAGCTTGACGCCTTAGCAGCGCATTACGCAGCCAATGGGGCCCCGCGCGGCGAAGTGGTCATTGTGGTGGCGCCGCCCACCGCCGCCACCGCCACCGATGATGCCACCCTGGATGCGGCCTTGCGCACGGCGCTGCACACGCAATCGGTAAGCCGCGCTGCCTCTAGCGTGGCCAAACAGCTCGATGTGCCGCGCAAACGCGCCTATGCCCGCGCGCTTACATTGGCGCACGATGCAGCGCCAGAGGCTGAGCCCAACACCGAGCGTGACGCGTAATGCCCGCCATAAACCGGCAGCGCCACACCAAACAAGCAGCAGAGCGGCGTGGCCGCCGGGCGGAGGATATGGCGGTATGGCTGTTGCGCTTGAAAGGCTACCGCATTCTCGCCCGCCGTTTGCGCACGCCGGCCAGCGAAATTGACATTGTAGCGCGCCGGCGCAACTTAATTGTCATTGTCGAAGTCAAGGGGCGCAAGAGTGTGGACGCGGCCGTGGCGGCAGTGCCGGTGCGCCAGCAGCAACGCCTGGCGATGGCGGCGGCGTGGCTGCCCAATTGGGACGCCAAGCTTACCGGCCTTGATATCCGTTTTGACGTCATCGCCGTGGCGCCGGGCGCATGGCCTCGGCATATCGAGAACGCGTGGATGCGCGCATAGGACGGCTGCTGCAGGCAAAGCCGGGGGCGCGAAAAAGCCGGGGCGCGAATCAGTTACATTAACACCCCAGCGTTTGGCGGTGGCGCGGCGGCTGGTTCCGCGCCCCGCCCTATCCGGTGCTCGCGCGCGCGGCGCCGTTGCCTTAGGGGGCCGTTAGATGACCCACAGACCGTGCCGCGCCTGGGCCTTAGGCGTGTTGGGCGTGGCGGCCGCGTTGGGCAGTGTGGCGTGCTCGCCGGTGGGCGTTGCCGTGGGCGCCGGCGCCACGGCCGGGGTTACCGCCCTGCAAGAGCGCCCGGTGGGCCAGGCGTTTGCCGATGCCGACATCAAGCTAGCGCTGACCGATCGGCTGTTCAAAACCGAAAACAGTTTGTACGTCAAAGTCTCCACTAAGGTGATTGAGGGCCGGGTGCTGCTCGCCGGGCTGGTGGCCAATGAGGAGGAGCGCACGCAGGCGGCCGATATTGCGTGGTCGGTACCCGGTGTGCGCGCGGTCATCAACGAAACCGAAATAGCCGGCACGTCGACGCTTGAGGCCTTGCCCGGCGACGGCTGGATCAAGGCCAAGCTGCGCGTGCGCCTGCTCGCCGATGGGGAGGTTGCCGACATCAACTATGCAACGCTGGTCGTTGATGGCTCCGTCTATATTCTCGGGATCGGCCGCAACCCCGCCGAAATCGGCCGGGTTGTGGACCACGCCCGCGATATTTCCGGCGTGCGCCGGGTGGTGGTCCACGCGCTTACCGCGGACGACCCGCGCCGTCTGGCCGAACGCCCGGCATCCGCCCCGCCGCCGCGCCCTTACGATACCGCACCCTCCGATACCCGGCGCGGCCGCACGCTGGCCACCGCGGCTGGTGCCGGCATGGAAACGGCGCGCGCGCCCGTTGCGGTGGTTGAAACACAGGACTTAGCACCCATTCCATGAGAGCGTTATCATTCACTCGCCGGGGCGCGGCTGCCGCGCGGGCGCGCCCGCCTGCTGTGGAACGGGGTGCCATGACCGCTGAACTTGACCGCATATTGCGCACCGCCGGTGACGCCGCCGACGATGCCATCGACCTGGCCGAAACGGCGCTGGCGTTAGGGGCAGCGGACATGCCTGATCTGGTGCTCGACCCGTATCGGGCGCATTTGGCGCGGATCGCCGCTGATGTGGGTGCGCGGGCCTCAGTGCTTGACCGGCGCGCTGGGCCTACCGGCGACCGCGCCGCCGCCGATATCCGCCAAACCTTAGCCCGGGCGCAGGCACTGGCCGATGTGATCGCCGGTGAGTATGGCTATGACGGCGACCGGGTGACCTATGACGATATGGCCAACGCCAATCTGGTGCGCGTCATCGATCGCAAGCGCGGGCTGCCGGTGGCGCTGGGGGTGATTTACATCCATGCCGGCCGCGCCAACGGCTGGGCGGTAGGCGGGGTCAACTTTCCCGGGCATTTTCTAGTTCGCCTCAACGGCGCGGTGCACGGCGGCCCGCCACCGGTGTTAATCGACCCGTTTGCCGGCGGCCAAATCTTAGAAGAAGACGCAGCCCTTGCCTTGTTAGCGCGCGTGCACGGCTTAGCGGAGGATGAGGACGAGCCCCTGCGCCCGTCGCCGGCGGACTTGGCGCAAGCGTTGGCGCCGGTGCCGGCGCGCACGGTGCTGCTGCGCTTGCAAAACAATATGTATACCCGCGCCCTCCACGCCAAAGCGCCCGAGCGCGCCGGCACCATCCTGGCGCGGATGACGGCCATCGCGCCGCGCGATCCGGCGTTGTGGCTCGAGCGCGGCCGGCTCGATGGGGCCAGCGGCAATTTGATGGCCGCGCGCGCCGCCTATGCGCGCTGCGCCGAATTGGCTTTGGCCGCCGGCAAGCCGCACATGGCGCGCGATGCCAAAGCCCACGCCGACCGCCTGCGCCGGAGCCTCAATTAGCCATGCGCATTGACGCACCGCCGTTGCGCCGCGACAGTCTCACCGGCGAGCGAACGATATTGAGCGGCTAAGGGGTGCAGCGGATGGCATTGAACGTGGCAATTCAGATGGACCCGGTTGAGGCGATCGACATCAAGGGCGATTCGACCTTCCGCTTAGCGCTCGAAGCGCAGGAGCGCGGGCACGCTTTGCACTATTACCTGCCGCGCGACTTGTCCCTGCATGACGGTAAGGTCTTGGCGCGCACCCGCACGCTGCACGTGCGCGATGCGGCGGGCGATCATTTCACCCACGGGGAGCCGGTTGTCACCGATTTGCGCAGCGTCGACGTGGTGTTAATGCGCCAGGACCCGCCCTTCGACATGAGCTACATCACCGCAACGCATATCTTGGACCATATCCACCCGCACACTTTGGTGGTCAACGACCCCACCCATGTGCGCAACGCGCCGGAAAAGCTGTTTGTCACCGAGTTCGACGGCGTCATGCCGCCGACGCTCATTTCCGCCAACGAGGCGGATATCCGCGCTTTCAAACAGCAGCACGGCGATATCATCCTAAAGCCGCTTTACGGCAATGGCGGCGCTGGCGTCTTCCGGGTGACGCCGGCGGATGAAAACCTCGCCTCGCTGCTTGAACTATTTACCCAAATGTACCGCGAGCCGCTGATCGCCCAGGCGTATCTGCCGGCGGTGCGCGCCGGCGATAAGCGCATCATTTTGGTGGACGGCGCCATTGCCGGCGCCATCAACCGGGTGCCGGCCGAGGGCGAAAGCCGCTCTAACATGCATGTGGGCGGGCGGCCCGAAGCCACCCAATTGACGCCGCGCGAGCGCGAGATCTGCGCCCTGATCGGCCCGGAGCTGAAACGCCGCGGCTTGATCTTCGTCGGCATCGACGTGATCGGCGATTACATGACCGAAATAAACGTCACCTCGCCCACCGGCTTGCGCGAAATCGAGCGCTTCGACGGCACCAATATCGCCGCCATGATCTGGGACGTGATCGAGGCCAAGCGCGCCGCGCCCGCCTCTGGGCCCCTCTCTGGCCCTGCCTCCACCGGCGGCAAGGCGGCCCTATAAAACGAACAAAAGTTCTTGTAATGTTCGTTCTATGGTCCGAAAATAGATATTACAATTGGGGATAATTTGTACGAGTTGTCAATTTGACCGGTAATTGCAGAACATTTGCGAACGAGTAATACCGATGACAACATACATTCAAATGGCCGGATACGGGCTAAAAAGCCGGAGCAGGGCAAGGCTATGGTGGCGCGGGTAAACACGGTTGCGTTTGAAGGCATCGCCGCGCGCCATGTCAGCGTGCAGGTGCAAATATCGCCGGGGGTGCCGGCGTTTACGGTTGTCGGGCTGGGCGACAAAGCAGTTGCTGAAAGCCGCGAACGGGTGCGCGCGGCGCTCACCGCCATTGGCTTAGCGCTGCCGCCCAAGCGCATCACCGTCAATTTGGCGCCGGCCGATTTGCCGAAAGAAGGCAGCCATTACGATTTGCCGATTGCGCTGGCGTTGATGACGGCACTAGGCGTTTTGCCGCAAGACGCCATGGATGGGGTGACCGTGCTGGGCGAATTGGGCTTGGACGGCACCATCGCCCCGGTGGCCGGGGCGTTGCCGGCGGCGATCGCCGCCAATGCCCGCGGCCAGGGCTTGGTGTGCCCGGCCGCCTGCGGGCCGGAAGCCGCCTGGGCCGGTGATTTAGAGATTGCCGCGCCGGCGAGCTTGCTGGAATTCGTCAACCACACCAAAGGCCTGCAGATGCTAACGCCGCCGCGCCCGGGCCAGCCGCCGCGCGCAGCGGCGCTGCCCGATATGGCCGATATCAAAGGCCAGGAGACCGCCAAACGCGCCCTCGAAGTGGCCGCGGCGGGCGGGCATAATGTTCTGTTTGTCGGCCCGCCGGGCGCCGGCAAATCGATGTTAGCAAGCCGCTTGCCGGGGATTTTGCCGCCGCTGAGCGCGCGCGAAATGCTGGATGTGGCGATGATTGCCTCCATCGCTGGGGTGCTGGACGGCGGCGCGTTGAGCCCGGCGCGGCCCTTCCGGGCACCGCATCATTCAGCCTCTATGGCGGCGCTTGTCGGCGGCGGCATCAAGGCCAAGCCGGGCGAGGTATCGCTGGCCCATAACGGCGTGCTGTTTCTCGATGAATTGGCGGAATTCGCCCGGCCGGTGCTCGATGCCTTGCGCCAGCCGCTGGAAACCGGGTCCGCCGTCATCGCCCGCGCCAATCATCACGTGAGCTATCCGGCGCGGGTGCAACTGGTGGCGGCCATGAACCCGTGCCGCTGCGGCTATGCCAGCGAACCGGACATGGCCTGTGGTCGCCTGCCGCGATGCGCGCAGGATTATCAAACCCGCGTCTCCGGCCCGCTGATGGACCGTATTGACATCCAACTTGACGTCCCACCGGTCGCCGCCGCCGATATGCGCGCCGGCGCCGGCGGCGAAACCAGCGCCGCGATTGCGGCACGCGTCAGCGCTGCCCGCGCGATCCAAGACGACCGCTACGGCGCACAGCAAGCGGCGGTGGGCGATGCGGCGCCCGCATTGCAGGTTATGACCAATGCCCAGGCCGATGGCCGGCTGTTGGAACGCACCGTGGCGCTGGATGCCGCCGGCCGGGATCTGATGGATAAGGCCGCCGCCAGCATGCGGCTGTCGGCGCGCGGCTATGTGCGGGTGTTACGGGTCGCGCGGACGCTTGCGGATTTGGATGGCGGCGGCGGCGTTACCCGCACGCACCTAGCGGAGGCGTTGAGTTTCCGCCGCGCCCCGGCGCACGCGTTTGCGGCGGCCTAAGGGCGCGATGTCCTGCTGGGTTTTACCCCGACCCCAAAGCACGTACAGCGCCTGCGTGGCCTGGTACCGGCGTAAGCAGTACACTATATAGAATTGGCGTATAGAATTGGCAGTGGTGGCGCGCGGCAGCCACGTGCCCGTCTGGGTGACGACTTTGCCCCGGCTGTTGAAGGCCGGGCGCAACAGGGAGACGTCAGCGTGCTCAAACAGTTTACAGCGTCGGCGCGTCAGTGGCGCGAGAGTGCCGCACGCGCGGTGAAAAGCCGGTTGCCAGGCGCGGAGCTGGCCGATGGCGGGTCGTCCCCCTTGCGTAGCCGCCACGATGCGCCGGTCAACCGCGCTGCGCAATTTGCCGGCGCCTACGGGCCGCCGCCGCGACCGTTAGCCCGGCGCGGAGCGCTGGAAGTGCGCGTGGCGGAGACCGAAGCCGAAATCCGCGCCGCGCAAAAGCTGCGCTACGCGGTTTTTTACGAAGAGATGTCCGCCGTCGCCACGCCGCGCATGGCGCAAGAGCGCCGCGACTTTGATGCCTTTGACGCGGTCGCCGACCATTTGCTGGTGATCGACCATGACCGCATCCCGCCGGCCTATATGGGCCGTACGGTGCCGGAGGATGCGATTGTCGGCACTTACCGGCTGATGCGCCAGGAAGTAACGGCCGCCTGTGGCGGCTTTTACACCGCCAACGAGTTTGATATTGCCCCCTGGCTGGCCGCCAACGGGCCCGATACGCGGTTTTTGGAGCTAGGCCGGTCGTGTGTGCACAAGGATCACCGGTCGCGCCCGACATTGGAGCTGATGTGGCACGCCATTGTCAGCTATCTCGTGCACTATGATCTCGACATCATGTTCGGCTGCGCCAGCTTGGAAGGCACCAACCCGGACGATTTGGCGCTGCCGTTGTCGTTTCTGCATCACTATTGCCGCGGTGAAACCGCCGCCGGCGCGCCGATGGTAAAAGCGCGCGATGACCGCTACGTGCCGATGAACCGGCTGCCGGAAACCCAAGTGGACGCCAAAGAAGGCCTGCGCGCCTTGCCGCCGCTGATCAAAGGCTATTTGCGCGCCGGCGCCAAAATCGGCGACGGCGCCGTCGTCGACCCGCAATTCGGTACCACTGACGTGTTGATCATCTTCCCCGCCAGCCAGATCACCGACCGCTATCGCGGCAAGTTCGGCAAGGATGGCATGCGCGACGACAAGCCGCCTGAGCAGCCAAGATCCGAGCAGCCCCAGCCAAAGACCGCCGCGTAACGTGCACTAGACCCGGCGCCGGCGGTTAGGTATCCAGCCCATAGGCGGCGATTGCTGCCAGGTTCACCAGGTCGGAGACGGTGGCGCCCATCGGCGCGATCTGCACGGATTTTTGCAAGCCCACCAGCAACGGCCCGATCAGCGTTGCACCGCCAAGCTCGGCCAGCATCTTGGTTGAGATCGAGGCGGAGTGGATGGCCGGCATGACCAGCACGTTGGCGGGCTCCGACAGCCGGCAAAACGGATAGACCGCCATGGCGTCGCGGTTCAAGGCCACGTCGGCGGCCATTTCGCCGTCATACTCAAAGTCGCGCTGAGCGCTGTCGAGAATGGCCACCGCTTCGCGCACCCGCTGCGAGCGTTCGCCCATGGGGTGGCCGAAGGTCGAATAGGCAAGCAGTGCTACGCGCGGCTCGTAGCCCAGCCGCCGCGCCACCTCGGCGCTCTGAATGGCGATGTCGGCAAGCTCTTGCGCCGTCGGCATGTCGTGCACGTTGGTGTCAGCCACCAGCACCGTGCGCCCGCGCGCCAGCACCATCGACACGCCCATGGTGGATTTGCCCGGCGCATCGTCGATCACCCGCCGGACATCACCCAGCGCCACTGAGTAAGACCGGGTTACACCGGTAATCATGGCGTCGGCGTCGCCGACGGAGACCATCAGCGCGGCGTAGATATTGCGGTCGTTATAGACCATGCGGGTGCAATCGCGCACCAAGTAGCCGCGCCGCTGCAGCTTGGCGTACAGCACCTCGGCATAGTCCGGCGCGGCATCGGAATCGCGCTGGCTGATGATCTCGATGCCGTCGCTGTCTTCCACCCCCATCTGCTTCAACTGCGCGAGAATAATATCCTCACGGCCGAGCAAAACCGGCGTGCCCAAGCCCTGATCTTGGAACGCCACTGCCGCGCGTACGACTTTTTCTTCTTCGCCTTCGGCAAACACCACCCGTTTGGGCTCCCGGCGCACCCGCGCTGCGATGAAGCCAAGCGACGCCGCCGTCGGGTCGAGGCGCACGGTCAATTCGTGCTGGTAGCCGTCCATGTCGATGATCGGCCGGCAGGCGACGCCTGAATCCATCGCCGCCTTGGCCACCGCCGGCGGCACAGTGGTGATCAGGCGCGGGTCGAACGGCACCGGAATGATGTAATCGCGCCCGTAGCGCGGCCGCATGCCGTGGTAGGCGGCGGCCACCTCGTCGGGCACGTCCTCGCGCGCCAGCGACGCCAGCGCTTCGGCGGCGGCGATTTTCATGGTGTCGTTGATGGTCGAGGCGCGCACGTCCAAAGCGCCGCGGAAGATATAGGGAAAGCCCAACACGTTGTTGACCTGGTTGGGATAATCGGAACGGCCGGTGGCCATGATCACGTCGCTGCGCACCTGATGGGCTTCTTCCGGCGTGATCTCCGGGTCCGGGTTGGCCATGGCGAAGATGATCGGGTCCTTGGCCATAGAGGCGACCATTTGCGGGCTCAACGCGCCTTTGACCGAGACGCCGAAAAACGCATCCGCCCCGGCCACCGCCTCTTCAAGGGTGCGCTTGTCGGTCGGTGCGGCGTGCGCCGATTTCCATTGGTTCATGCCGTCTTGGCGACCTTGATAGATCACGCCTTTGGTGTCGCACAGCAAGGCGTTTTCGGTGCGCACGCCCATTGCCTTGACCAATTCCAAGCAAGCGATGCCGGCCGAGCCGGCGCCGTTGACCACCAGCTTCATGTCCTCGAAGGTGCGGCCGGTCAAATGGCACGCGTTGATCAGGCCGGCGGCAGCGATGATGGCGGTGCCGTGCTGGTCGTCGTGAAACACCGGAATGTCCATCAACTCGCGCAAGCGTTCTTCGACGATGAAGCATTCCGGCGCCTTGATGTCTTCCAGGTTGATGCCGCCGAAAGTTGGGCCCAGATAGCGCACCGCGTTGATGAACGCGTCGGCGTCTTCGGTATCGATTTCAAGGTCGATGGCATCCAAGTCGGCGAAGCGCTTGAACAACACCGCTTTGCCTTCCATCACCGGCTTGGAGGCAAGGCTGCCCAGATTGCCCAGCCCCAAGATCGCCGTGCCGTTGGAGATCACCGCCACCAGATTGCCTTTGGCGGTGTAGTCATAGGCGCAGGCCGGGTTTTCGGCGATGGCGCGCACCGGCGCGGCAACGCCGGGCGAATAGGCCAGCGATAGGTCGCGTTGGCTGGCCATCGGCTTGGTGGCGGTAATTTCAAGCTTGCCGGGCCGGCCTTCGGCGTGAAACAGCAACGCCTCTTCATCGGTGTAGCGGCGGCGATTTCGGGAGCTGTCGGACATGATCTGACGTGGCCTTATGGCTGCAGGGCTGCGAATGCGGGTCTGGCAGCGCACCAGAAACGTGGTGTAGCGAGGGGCACAGCCGGAGGCAAGCCCGCACCAGCAGCGCCGGTGCCAGGCGCGGCGAAAAAGCGCGCGCGTGGCCGATGCTAAACCGCTTCCATCGCAGATCGAACAGAGGCCGGCGGCGCGTCTCTAGCTGTTGGGCATCTCGCGCTGTTGGTTGCGCGCTTATAAGGCCCCGGCCTAGTCTCCTCGGGCCATGAGCCCCGCCGTTATCAAAGACACCGCGCCTGCCGCGCCGCTGACCACATCCGCCCCTGCCCTGGCTACCTTTGCACAGGGCACCGCACCGGGCACAGCTGGCCAGCCGACGCCGATGATGGCGCAATATTTGGAAATCAAACAGGCGCATCCTGAGTGCTTGCTGTTTTACCGGATGGGGGATTTCTACGAGCTGTTTTTCGCCGACGCCGAACAGGCGTCAGCTGCCCTCGATATTGCGCTGACCCGGCGCGGCAAGCATCTAGGCCAGGATATCCCGATGTGCGGGGTGCCGGTGCACGCGGCCGATGCGTATTTGTCCCGCCTCATCCGTAAGGGCTTTCGGGTGGCGGTGTGCGAGCAGACGGAAGACCCGGCGGAGGCTAAAAAACGCGGCGGCAAAGCGGTGGTGGCGCGCGCCGTCGTGCGCATCGTCACCCCCGGCACGCTAACCGAAGATGCCTTGCTCGATGCCCGCGACGCCAATCTGCTGGCCGCGCTGGCGCGCGTGCGCGCCGATGGCGACCATGCCCTTGGGCTGGCCTATGCGGATGTGTCCACCGGCGCGTTTCAGGTGGAGGCCGTCGATGCCACCGGTCTGGCCGCGGCGTTGGCGCGCTTAGCGCCCAGCGAATTGGTGCTGCACGAAGGTTTGCTGACCGACGACGTGGTGGCCGATGCGATCAGCAATGCCGGCACGCCGTTGACGCCGCTGCGGGCGTCGGCCTTTGACAGCGCGGCGGCGCAGCGCCGGCTAGAGGCGCTTTATGGGGTGGCGGCGCTGCAAGGATTTGGCGATTTCACCCGCGCGCAAATCGCCGCCGCCGGCGCGCTCGTTGACTATGTCACCTTAACCCAAGCTGGCCGGGCGCCGGCGCTAGAGCCACCGTGCGCTGGCCGCCCGGCCGATTTGATGGCGATCGATGCAGCCACGCGCACCAGCCTCGAATTGACCCACAGCGCCACCGCGTCGGGCCGCGGCGGCGATATTGTGCCACGGCGCGCGGGCAGCCTGCTTGCGGCCATGGATATGACCGTCACCGCCGCCGGCGCGCGCGAGCTCAAAGCCCGCGTCGCCGCGCCGTTGGCACAAGCGGCGGCGATCAATCAGCGGCTGGCGGCGGTGAGCCTGTTTGTGGAACAGCCGGGCTTGCGCGCAGCGTTGCGCGGGCATTTGCGTGCGGTGCCTGACTTGGAACGGGCGCTGGCGCGGCTGGCGCTCGGGCGCGGCGGCCCGCGCGATTTAGCGGCGGTGGCGGCGGCACTTGCAGGGGCGGCGGCGGTGGCGCGCAGCCTCGACCCGGCGGCCGGGGATGCGCCTGATTTTCCGCCGCTGCCCGGCGAGGTGGCCGCCGCGGCATCGGCGCTGGCGCCGGCGCGCACCGGGGCGGCATCGGCGCTGGGCGTGCTGCTGGGCCGCGCGCTCACCGATGCGCCGCCGCTGCACGCGCGCGACGGCGGGGCGATTACTGGCGGCTATGACAGCACCCTCGACGAGCTGGTGGCCTTGCGCGATAGCAGCCGCAAAGTCATCGCCGGGCTCGAAGCGCAATACCGCACCGATACGGCTATTAAGACCCTCAAAGTGCGCCACAACAACGTGCTGGGCTATTTCATCGAGGTTTCCACCGCCCACGCCGACCGGCTGATGACCGGCCCGCTTGCCGCCGATTTTCGCCATCGCCAAACCTTAGCCAGCGCGGTGCGGTTTACCACCGTCGACCTAGCCGAGCTTGACGCCAAAATAGCACGCGCCGGTGAGGCGGCGCTGGCGCGCGAAATGGAGCTTATCGACGCCTTGGTGGCGCAGGTTTTGGCGGTTCCCGAACTGCCGCACATCGCCCGCGCCTTAGCGCAGCTCGACGTGGCGGCATCTTTGGCAGAAGTGGCCACGGCGCAGGCCTGGGTGCGCCCGCACATAGACAACTCACTTGCTTTTAAGGTTGAAAGCGGCCGCCATCCGGTGGTCGAAGCCGCGCTTAAAGCCAGCGGTGCGGGGGCTTTCATCGCCAATGATTGCGATCTTTCGGCGGAGGCCGACGCGAAGGAAGGTTCTGACATAGGAGGCGGTGCGGGTCGCTCGCTCTGGCTGTTGACCGGGCCGAACATGGCTGGCAAATCCACGTTTTTGCGCCAAAACGCGCTCATCGCCGTGATGGCGCAGGTGGGCAGCTACGTGCCGGCGGCGCGCGCCCATATCGGCGTCGTCGATCAGGTCTTTTCCCGCGTGGGCGCTTCTGACGACTTGGCCCATGGGCGGTCGACATTCATGATGGAAATGGTTGAGACCGCCGCCATCCTCAACCGGGCGACCGACAGATCACTTGTCATATTAGACGAGATCGGCCGCGGCACCGCCACCTATGACGGTTTGTCTATTGCCTGGGCGACGCTGGAACACTTGCACGAGGTCAGCCGCTCCCGCACGCTGTTTGCCACCCATTACCACGAACTCACCGCGCTGACCGCGACGCTGCCGCGGCTGGCCAACGCGACCATGCGGGTGGCCGAGCACGGCGACGATGTGGTGTTTCTGCACGAAGTGGCGCCTGGTGCTGCCGACCGCTCTTACGGCATCCACGTGGCGCGGCTCGCCGGCCTGCCGGATGCCGCCTTGGCGCGGGCGGAAGATGTGCTCAAGGCGCTGGAGCAAGGCGATATGGACGCCTCGTCGAAGCAGACCCTGGCCGCTGACCTGCCCCTCTTTGCCGCCGCGCCGCGGCCCAAATCCGCCGGCCGCGGGCCCATCGCCCCCGACCCGATCCATGCAGCGCTGCGCGCGGCGGTGCCCGACGAGATGACCCCGCGCGAAGCGCTGGAGCTGATCTACCGCCTGCGCCGCGAGCTGGACGGCGGCGCGTGACGATGGCCGCCGTTCCCCCCTGGCGCCCCTGCACCCCAAGCATTTCGGTGCGCAACGCGCTATATATGCCCGCATGAGCCGTTCCGCCGCTACCATACCCAAAGCCAAGCCCGCCCCCGTGCAGTTGCCGCCGCGCGCTATTGCCGACGGGGATGCGCTGCGCGCGGCGCTGACCGCATCGTTCCGCCACCACGCGGGCGATGAGACGGCGCAACGGGCCGCGGCGCTGGAGATCTTCAAGACAACCATAGCCGATGGGCGCGCGCGCATCCGCGAGGCGCTGGAAGCCGGCATGAAAGGCCTCACCACGGCGGAGACCTTAAGTTACCTGCAGGACGTCATCATCCAGGCGCTGTATGATTATTGCCGCATCCATGCCTTCCCCTCCGCCCACCATACGGAGGCGGAAAATATCTGCATCGTCGCCGTCGGCGGCTATGGGCGCGGCATGCTGGCGCCGCAATCGGACATCGACCTGTTGTTTGTGTTGCCGCACAAACAGACCCCATGGGGCGAGAGCGTGGTCGAATACATGCTCTATATGCTGTGGGATATGGGGCTCAAAGTCGGCCACGCCACGCGCCCGGTGGCTGCATGCATTCGGCTGGCGCGTCAAGACGTCACCATTCGCACGACGTTGCTCGAAGCGCGGTATCTTGCCGGGCACGCGCCGCTGTTCGAGGCGCTAACGCAAGCCTTCTGGGGGGAGCTTGTGCCCGGCACCGGGCGCGAATTCGTGAAACTCAAGCTTGAAGAGCGCGACCACCGCCACGCGCGCGCCGGCCAGTCGCGCTATTTGGTGGAGCCGAACCTAAAAGAAAGCAAAGGCGGGTTGCGCGATCTGCACACGCTGTTTTGGATCGGCAAATACCTCTATCGCGTTCAAGACCCGCGTGAATTGGTCGGCAAGGGCGTGTTCCGTCCCGGCGAGATGCGCACCTTCATGAAGGCGGCGGAGTTTTTGTGGGCGGTGCGCTGCCACTTGCATTTCATCACCGGCCGCGCCGAAGACCGGCTGAGCTTTGACGTGCAGATCGAATTAGCGCGGCGGCTGGGCTATGTCAGCCATGGCGGCATGAAGGACGTAGAGCGCTTCATGAAGCACTACTTCTTGGTTGCCAAGGATGTGGGCGATCTTACCCGCATTTTCTGTGCGACGCTGGAAGACCAGCAGCGCAAATCCGCCCCCGCCGCCACTGCCGCCAAACGCGTGCGCGGCCATTTGCAGCCGTTGATCAGCGCCGTCGGGCTCGGCGGCCGGCGGCGGCGCAACGGCACAGGCCTGCCGGCCGCCTTCACGCTGGACGGTGGCCGCTTGAACGTGGCGGAAGACGATGCGTTCAGCCGCGACCCGGTGAATTTGATCCGGCTGTTTCATTGTGCCGAAATGATGGGTACGGACATTCACCCGGATGCCCTGCGCTTGGTGCGCCGGTCGTTGAAGCTGGTGAACGCCGCGCTGCGCGCCAATAAGGACGCCAACCGCTTGTTCAGCGAAATATTGACCTCGCGCCATACTCCGGACATCGCCTTACGGCGCATGAACGAGGCCGGCGTGCTGGGCCGTTTCGTGTTGGATTTCGGCCGCATCGTCGCGCTGATGCAGTTCAACATGTATCACCACTACACCGCCGACGAGCACTTGATCCACGCGATCCACGTTTTGTCGGGCATCGAAAAGGGCGAGGACCAAGACCAGCACAAATTGGCCAACGACCTGATGCAGACCGTGCAATCGCGCAAGGTCATTTATCTGGCGATGTTCTTGCACGACATCGCCAAAGGCCGGCCGGAAGACCATTCCGTGGCCGGGGCCAAGATCGCCCGGAAGCTGGGCCCGCGCTTGGGCCTAACGCCGGCGGAAACCGACACCGTGGCGTGGCTGGTGCTGGAGCACCTGGTGATGTCGGATGTTGCCCAGAGCCGTGATATTGCCGACCCGCGCACGGTCAAGGCGTTTGCCGACAAGGTGCAAAGCCCCGAGCGGCTGAAATTGCTCACGATCCTCACCACCGCCGACATCAAGGCGGTCGGCCCGGGGGTATGGAACGGCTGGAAGGCGCAGCTCATTCAGCAGCTCTATGATGAAACCTTGCCGCTTCTCGCAGGCGACCATGACGCCCCCTCGCGCGCCATGCGGGTGGCCGCTGCCAAGCAGGCGTTTGAAGCGCGGGTGGCGGATTTGGGCGCCGCTTTAGTCGGCCAGCTCACCGCGCGGCAGGCAGATTCGTATTGGCTGGCGATCGACACCGACACGCAAGAGCGCCACGCCCGGCTGATGGCGCAAGCCGAACAAGACGGCGCCGACGACGCGCAGCTTTTGGCCATCGGCGTGACGCCCTTGCCCGGCGAGGATGCCACCGAGATTACCGTGTTCGCCGCCGATCATCCGGGGCTGTTTTCGCGCATCGCCGGCGCGGTGGCGATGACCGGTGCCAATATCGTCGACGCCAAAATCTTCACCACAACCGATGGCATGGCGCTGGATACGTTTTGGGTGCAATCGGAACAATCCGAAGCGGTGGACGAGGCGCGCCGTATCCAACGGCTACGCGATTTGATCGAAACGACGCTGCGCGGCGAGACGCTGCCGAAGGATGCCATCGCCAAAGAGCGCAAACGCACCCGCCGCCAGCAGGCGTTTGAGATCGAGCCGCAAGTGATCATAGATAACGCAGCGTCCGACCGCTTCACCCTTATCGAGGTCAATGCCCTCGACCGCCCGGGCCTGCTGTATGATTTAACGCGCGCCCTGTTTCATTTGGGGCTGACCACCATCTCCGCCCACATCGCCACCTACGGCGAGCGCGTGGTGGACGTGTTCTACGTCAAAGACGTTGCCGGCGGACAAGTGGTCCAAGACGGCAAAAAACAAGCGGTGACCGAAGGGCTGTTAGCGGCCATCAATTCGCGCCTAAGCCCGCGGCCGAAAGACGTGGAAGAGCGCGTGCAAAAACGCCAACAACGCCGCCAAGCCGCCGGCGAAACCGGCCAAAAGGCACGGGCCGCAAGGCTCAAACGGCTGAAGGGGGCGGCGGAATAGGGGTTGTATACTCGTCTAATCGTAACTACGATATAATCGTCGGTTTGCGTGATGGAGTTTGAATGGGATCAAGCCAAAGCCGCCGCCAACAAAGCAAAGCATGGTGTCGACTTCGCCCAGATCCATGATTTTGCGTGGGACGCGGCATTCATCACCGAAGACCGGCGGCGCGACTATGGAGAGACCCGTTATATCGGGCTTGGTCGTATCGCCGGACGCACTTACGTGGTCGTCTTTACAGTGCGCGCGGAGGTGGTTCGGGTCATCGGTCTGCGCAAAGCCAACAAGCGAGAGGTCGCCGTATATGACCGGCAGAAAAAAGCCTAAGGCCGTATCTAAGGCAGACTGGGACGCCGTGGCCGTGCCGGCGTTGACCGAGGCGCAACTGCGCGGCCTTAAACCCGCCGCCGACGTGCTGCCGGGGCTCGTCGCGGCCTATCGCAAGGGGCGCGGCAAGCAGAAGGCGCCGACCAAGCAGCAGGTAACCTTGCGATTGGATAGGGACGTCGTCGAGCACTTCAAACGCGGCGGCGCCGGATGGCAAACGCGTATCAACAGCGCGCTTAAATCCGTCGTCACCCACGAAAACGGCCACCCGCGATCACGTGTGGCGGGTACGGGTGAGCCGTCACCAAACAAAAAGACGGCGGCCAGATCTGCGTCATAGGGGTGGCGTGTTCGTGTCGGCCGGGGGGCGGCGGCAAACGGTGACGCAAGCGAAATCCTCGCAAACAGCGCGCAAATCCCGCGCCTACCTTGCTTTCGCCCACAAACACCCGCATCCCTTGCGCCTATGAACCTTCTCAAGGCCTTTGCCACGGTCGGTGGCATGACGATGATCAGCCGGGTGCTGGGGTTTGTCCGCGATATTCTGATTGCGGCGGTGCTGGGCACCGGGCCCATTGCCGATGCCTTCTTTGTCGCGTTCAAGTTTCCCAACCTGTTCCGGCGGCTGTTTGCGGAAGGCGCGTTTAACGCAGCCTTTGTGCCGCTGTTTGCGAAGCGGTTGGAAGGCGAGGGGCGCACGGCGGCGCGGGCGTTTGCCAGCGAGGCCGTGTCGGTGCTGCTGACGGCGCTGGTGCTGGTCACCGTGGCCGCGCAGCTGGCCATGCCGTGGCTGATGCACGTCATCGCCCCGGGCTTTGCCGATACGCCGGACAAGTTCGACATGGCGGTGGTCTTCACCCAGATCACCTTTCCATACCTGTTGTGCATGTCTTTAGTGGCGCTCTTATCCGGCGTGCTCAACGCGCTGGGCAAGTTTGCTGCCGCCGCCTTCGCGCCGGTGCTGCTCAACGTGATCTTGATCGCCGCGCTGACGCTGGCAGCTCCCGCCTTCGCCAATCCGGGCCTGGCGCTTGTCTGGGGGGTTGCCGCGGCGGGGCTTGCGCAATTGCTGATGCTGGTGGTTGCGGCGCGCCGCGCCGGCATGCTGCCGCGCGTGCAGCGGCCGCGCCTGACCCCCGGCGTCAAACGGCTGATTGTGCTGGGCATTCCCGGCGTCATCGCCGGCGGCATTACCCAAATTAATCTGCTGATCGGCACCATCATCGCGTCGTTGCAAGACGGCGCCGTCTCTTGGCTCTATTACGCCGACCGGGTCTACCAATTGCCGCTCGGTGTGATTGGGATCGCCATCGGCATCGTGCTGCTGCCGGATTTGGCGCGGCGGCTGCGCGCCGCCGATGCGGCCGGGGCGATGTGGGCGCAGAACCGGGCGCTGGAGTTCGCCATGCTGCTGACATTGCCGGCCGCCGTGGCGCTTATTGCCATTCCCGGGCCGATCATCGAAACCTTGTTTGAGCGCGGCGCGTTTACCGCCGCCGATACGCACAACACGCAGATGGCGCTGGCCGCCTTCGCGGTGGGCTTGCCGGCCTTTGTGCTGGTCAAAGTGTTTTCGCCCGGCTTCTTCGCCCGCGAAGACACGGTCACGCCCATGCGCTATGCGGTGGTCGGCATCGCCGTCAACATCACCGGCTCGCTCATCTTGTTTTATCAGATCGGCTTTGTCGGTATTGCCATCGCCACCTCGGCTGCGGCCTGGGTCAATGCCGGGCTGTTGTGGTGGCGGCTTGTGGCAAACGGCCATTACGTCGCCGATCCGCGCCTCACCAAACGCCTACCGCTGATCGCCCTCGCCGGCACCCTTATGGGCGGCGCGGTGTGGTGCGCCGCCGCCTATGGCGGCCCGGCGGCGGCGGCGTTGATGCCGGACGGCTGGACCGCGGACGCCCTTGGCATTTTAGCGTTAGCGGCCCTTGTCGGCGGTGGGCTGGCGGTGTACGCGCTGCTGTGCCAAATCACCGGCGCGGCGCGTCTGTCCGACATCACGCAAGCCTTGCGGCGCTAGGCCGGCCACGCCATAAGACGCGCTGCCCTACCCCACGCTCCCCGCATGTGTTGGCATCCGGGGTTTAGGAGCCATGACCTGCAGATGTCCTTCCCCGACCGTGTTTTTTCCGGCGTGCAGCCGACGGGCACGCTGACCCTTGGCAATTACCTCGGCGCGATCCGCCGCTTTGCCGAATTGCAGCGCACCCATGCGTGCCTGTATTGCGTGGTTGATCTGCACGCGATCACCCTATGGCAGGACCCCAAAGAGCTGCACGACAATACGTTGGGCGTAACCGCCGCCTATCTGGCGGCGGGGCTCGACCCGGAAACGAACATTATTTTCAACCAAAGCCAGGTGGCGGCGCATGCCGAACTGGCGTGGATTTTTAATTGCGTGACGCGCATCGGCTGGCTCAACCGGATGACGCAATTCAAAGAGAAGGCCGGCAAGCACCGCGAGAACGCCTCCGCCGGGCTCTACGTCTATCCCAACCTGATGGCGGCGGATATTCTGCTCTACAAGGCCACGCATGTGCCCGTCGGCGACGATCAAAAACAGCACTTAGAGCTGGCGCGCGACATTGCGCAGAAGTTCAATTTCGATTTCGCCGAAGCGATCCGTACACGCACGGGGGCTGATGCGTTTTTTCCGCTGCCCGAACCGTTGATAGAAGGCCCGGCCATGCGGGTCATGTCGTTGCGCGACGGCACCAAGAAAATGTCAAAATCGGACCCGTCCGACATGAGCCGCATCAATATGGACGATGACGCGGATACGATCGCGCAGAAAATCCGCAAGGCAAAGACCGACCCCGAACCGTTGCCCGACGAAGAACACGGCTTTGAAGGCCGTCCGGAAGCGGACAATCTGGTGGGCATTTACGCCGCCCTGGCGCAAGAACCTAAATTGGCCGTCATCGACCGGTTTGCCGGCGCGCAATTCTCTGCGTTCAAGAAAGAACTCACCGATCTGGCGGTTGCCGTTTTGGCGCCGGTATCCGCGCAGGTGCGGCGCTTGCGGGCCGACCCGGCCTATCTTACCGCGGTGCTGGCGTCCGGCTCTGAGCGTGCCGCCGCCTTGGCGGAACCGGTGATCAAGGACACCAAGGCGATTGTCGGCTTCGCCGGGCAGGCGTAACGCAGTCCCGCCGTTAGACGGTCACTTGACCGATTTACCGGCGTTCTTATGTACAAGTGGCGTTGCTGGCATTATCCGCCGGCACACCCAACACGGAAGATGAGGCGCATCCGCTAACATGGGCATGCTCGATAAAGCCCGCGACCGTACCCATGCTTTGCGCAACCGCTGGGCCTATCGCGCCACCGGCAGCGATGCGGCCAAGCCGGCGCCGGCGCGGCGGCGTTGGATACCGGGCCGCGAAAGCCCATGGCTGCGCCGTGGTGCTATCATTCTGGCGGTGTTTTTGCTGCTGTATTACCCGATCGGCGCCATATGGGCGCATAAGGTCGATGACACTCTGGATTTTCAGATCCAAAGCGACGTTCTGCCCGGCCAAAGCCGCGCCGTCGCCATGACCGCCGACCTCATCGACCGCGAGGTCAACCAGAATGGCTGGGTGGCCAACGCGCCGTTTTTCATGCCGCCGGCGATTTTGGACAATATGCCGTCGTTCCAGAAGGGGGTAGTGGCGGCCTTAGCGCGCTTTGCGTTTGAACTGACCGATCAGCTCGGCCGCACCCGCGGCTCTAGCGAAGCGGATGCGGATCTGCAATCGGCGGCGGGCTTGCTGCAATATCCCGGCGATGTGTGGATTTGGGATCCGACGGTGTCGTTGGCGCCCACCGCCACCTCAGAAGCCCAGTACCGCCGGGCCATGCGTGCCCTGCGCAGCTACAATGCCCGCCTCGCCGAGGGTGACGCCACCTTCCAGAAGCGCGCTGACAATCTGCAAGCAACGCTAGACCGGATCGCCCTCGACATCGGCTCGACATCCGCCGTGCTCGACCGCCACGTGATGGAGCGCTCGGGGTTTCCCATCGATACGCAAGCGGATGATCTGTTCTATTTCACCAAAGGCCAGGTCTACGGCTATTACCTGATCTTAGGCGAGCTGGGCCGTGATTTTGAGGCGCTGATCGCCGAACGCGAGTTGGACGATGCGTGGCGGGAGATGACCGACTCCATGGCCCAGACCGTCGGTCTTGACCCGTGGGTGGTCATGGATGGGGCGCCGGATTCCCAATTCGTGCCCAGCCATTTGGCGGCGCAAGGGTTCTACGTGCTGCGCGCGCGCACGCAATTGCGCGAAATCACCAGCATCTTGCTCAAATAGGCCAGCATCTTGCTCGAATAGGCATGTGTAATTTGCCGCTTGCGTCAAGGGCCCTTGCTCGGGCAGCCTTGGGGTATGAGCGCGAAATCACAAACGGATTGGTGCGAGCCATTGTCTGATAATCCGGCGCCGAAGCCGGCACCGGTGCGCAAGCGCAAATTTCTGGTCATCGCCGACGGTTCGCCGGAGGCCACCAAAGCCTTGCATTTTGCCGCCTTGCGCGCCGCCCATACCGATGGCGCGGTGACGCTGCTGGCGGTCATCGGCCCGGCGGATTTTCAGCACTGGCTGGGCGTTGAAAATCTGATGCGCGAAGAAGCCCTGGAAGAAGCCGAGCGCGTGCTACACGGGCTGGCGGTGCAGGCGTGCGATACCTGGGGCGTGCGCCCGGAACTGGTGATCCGTGAAGGCAAGCTGCGCGAACAAATGGCGCAGCTCATCACCGAGGATCCGGATATTGCGGTCCTGGTGCTGGCGGCCGGCACCAGCGCCGAAGGCCCCGGGCCGCTGGTATCGTCCATTGCCGGCGATGCCGCCGGTGGGTTTGGCATTCCGGTCACCATCGTGCCGGGCGATATGCCGGAAAGCCAAATCGACCTGCTGGCGTAAATCCCGGTAAGCGCCGGCCTTCTGCTAGGGTGTTGCCGGGTCAGGGTGCCGCCAATGCGGGCAAATCCACACCGGCTAAATGGTTGAAGACGCGCGCTGAATGCGCCATCTAACGCTTAACCGAGGCCACAGGTCGGGTATAGCCGGCAATTTGGAGCGCCGTTTTTCATGTTTATTCAAACCGAGTCGACCCCCAACCCTGCGACCATGAAATTTCTGCCCGGGCAGACGGTCATGCCCACGGGCACCGCGGATTTTACCGACGCTGCCGCGGCGGAAGCCTCGCCTTTGGCGGCGCGGCTGTTTGCCTTGGGCGACATCGAAGGGGTGTTTTTCGGCGCTGATTTTGTCAGCGTGACAAAGTCCGAACAGGTGGACTGGGCGCATGTGCGCCCGTCGGTGCTCGGCGCGATCATGGATCATTTTACGTCCGGCGCGCCGCTGATGGCTGAAGGCGCTGCCAGCGCCACCGGCCATGCCGACGGCGACGGTGAAGACACCCAACTTGTGGTCCAAATCAAGGATATTCTCGATACCCGCGTGCGCCCGGCCGTCGCCCAAGATGGCGGCGACATCGTCTTTCACGGGTTCGAAGATGGGGTGGTCTATCTCAACATGATCGGCGCTTGCGCCGGCTGCCCGGCCTCGACCGCGACCTTAAAGCACGGGGTGGAAAACCTGCTGAAGCATTTCGTGCCTGAGGTGCGCGAAGTGCGCGCTGTCTAAGGGACCCTATGCCCCCGGGGCCTATTGCCGTCCGCGGCGGTGGGTGGGATGGTGCCCGCCGCTGATACACCTCTCTCCCGCAATAGGACGTAAGACATGGCAGATGCCCTCTCACAGGCCGCGCTTGACACGATTTTCATGGCCGCGCGCACCCATTCCCATTGGCGCGATACGCCGGTAAGCGATGCCACCCTCACAGAGCTCCACGCCTTGATGAAAATGGGCCCGACCTCGGCCAATTGCTCGCCGGCGCGTCTGGTATTTGTGAAAAGCGATGCGGCCAAGCAAAAGCTCAAGCCGCATCTGGTCGAAGGCAACCGCGACAAAACCATGGCGGCGCCGGTCTGCGTCATCATTGGCTATGATCTAACGTTTTACGAAAAAATGCCGCAGCTGTTCCCGCATTTTCCTGGCGCTAAGGAGTGGTTCACCGGCTCGCAGGCGCAGATTGAGGAGAACGCTTTTCGCAACGGCACGCTGCAAGGCGCGTATCTCATCATTGCGGCGCGGGCGCTGGGGCTGGATTGCGGGCCGATGTCGGGGTTTGACGCCGCCGGCGTCGACGCGGCGTTTTTTGACGGCACGCCGATCAAATCCAATTTCCTATGCAATATCGGCTATGGCGATGCGGCGCGGCTGCACCCGCGCGCGCCACGGTTTGCCTTCGATGACGTTGCACAAATCGTCTAAGGGCACGCGGTCCGGTGCCCGCCCCCGCTAACCTGCCGCCGTCTTCGGACGTGTTCGTGCTGGGCTTTGATACGGCCCTGGACGCCTGCCAAGTGGCCATCGTGGCGCGCTCCGGCGCGGTCGTTGCACAAGCCCACGAAGAGATGAAGCGCGGCCACGCCGAAGCGCTGATCCCGATGGTGGATAGGGTGCTGGCGGCGGCGGGGCTGCGCCTGCAAGACCTAACCCGCATCGGCGTGACGGTGGGCCCGGGCACCTTTGCCGGCCTGCGCGTCGGGCTCGCGGCGGCGCGCGGCTTTGGCTTAGCGCACGCCGTGCCGCTGGTTGGCGTGTCAACGCTGGAGGCGGTGGCCGTCACCCTGCCGGACCCTGAGCCTGATACCCCGTTGCGCGCCGGCGTCGTGGCCTTCGATGCGCGCAATGACGAGGTCTATCTGCACATCGTCGACCCGCTCGGCACGTTGGTGGTGGCGCCGTCGCTGGTCGATCTGCCCACCGCCGCGCAGGCGGTGCCTGAAGGCTTGGTGACGCTGACCGGCTCCGGCGCGCCTAAGCTTGCTGAGATGCTGGCCGCGCACGGCCGCGCCGGCGACGTGGAGGTGGCGCCCGCGGATACCTGGGCGCCGCGCGCGGAATGGGTGGCGCGGCTGGCGCTGGTCGCCCCGGACGATAGGGTTGGCCCGCCGTCGCCGCTTTATTTGCGCCCGCCAGACGCCACAAAGCCGCAAAACGGCGGCGCGCTGGCCCATGCCTGAGGCCGCAAGCGGCGGCGTCCGCCCGGCGCGGGCGGGTGACATAGCGGCGATGGCGTATCTGCACGCGCGAGCGTTTGCACCGCAGCAGGCGTGGGATGCGGCGGCCCTATTACGCCTTGCCCAAACGCCGGGCGCGGTTGCCTTGGTAATGCCGGCAGGAGGCATGACACAGGCAGGGGACGTAACCCAAGCGGCTGGCCTTGCGGGCTTCGTCCTAATGCGGGCTGCGGCCGGCGAAGCGGAAATCCTCACCCTTGCGGTTGATCCGCAGCACCGGCGCCAAGGCGTCGGGCGGGCGTTGGTTGACGCCGGGCTGGCGGCAGCGCTGGCGGTGCCGTGTGCGCAGGTGTTTTTGGAGGTGGCCGACACCAATACCGCCGCTAAGCGCCTCTATGCCTCGCTTGGCTTTGCCGCGGTGGGGCGGCGTGTGGCCTATTACGCTGATGGCCCCGGCGCGCCGGCGGATGCGCTGGTGCTGCGCTGGCACGCCGGCAGCGTTTAGCGCCGTACAGTGCGCAAGAGGGTGACGTGGCGGGCGCAGATCGACTAGATTAGGCCGAGGCAGCGCCATGAGGCTGGAGAGCAGCCGGCGCTGCGGTGGAACTGGGTAGTAGGTATATGGATAGGCTGGAAGCGCTTTGCATCGAAAAAGGCATGCGCATGACCGAGCAGCGCCGGGTCATCGCGCAAGTGCTGTCGGCAGCGGACGATCACCCGGACGTTGAGGAACTCTACCGGCGCGCCTCCGCCGTTGATGCCAATATTTCCATCGCCACCGTCTACCGCACCGTGCGGCTGTTTGAGGAAGCGGGCATTCTTGAGCGGCTCGATTTTCGCGATGGTCGGGCGCGCTATGAACCGGTGAGCGAGCACCATCACGACCATCTAATCAATGTGCAAACGGGCGAGGTGGTCGAGTTCACCAATGAGGAGATCGAGCGCCTGCAGGAAACGGTGGCCCGCGAATTGGGCTACAAGCTGGTCGATCACCGCCTTGAGCTATATGGCGTGCCCCTTGAAGATTAGGCGGTGGCGGGCGCGCCCGGCTTGCGGACGCCGGCTGGGACCGGCGGCGCCGGTGGCCATCTGATGGGCACCTGGCGGGCGACGATACGGGTTGTCG
>Ga0272441_10004656_pt1 | contig 24559 bp, 26 predicted proteins | sample SSMProp6N_FD_193582 | JGI IMG/M metagenome (GOLD analysis project Ga0272441, IMG submission 193582) | Marine sediment archaeal communities from Little Sippewissett salt marsh, Falmouth, MA, United States - SSM-Prop-6N | ecosystem: Environmental > Aquatic > Marine > Wetlands > Sediment ...
CTCCGTCGCGCGGAAGGGCGCGCGCTTGAGGTCATACCCGGCGTGGAATTGAGCGCGGAGATCGACGGCGCCGAACTTCATATACTCGGCTATTTCATAGAATGGCGAGAGCCCTGGTTTGTCAAAAAACTTGAGGAGATGCGCAAGGTGCGTACCGAGAGGATACGCAAGATGACCTCGAAGCTAAGGGATTTCGGCCTTGATATAGAGCCCGAAAAGGTATTTAAGTTAAGCGGCCCCGGATCCGTCGGAAGACTTCACCTCGCAATGGCGCTCTATAAGGAAGGCGTTACTTCTTCCGTAAAGGAGGCGTTCAATAAATATATAGGGGACAAGGCGCCGTGCAATGTGAAAAAATTCAGACTTGACCCCGAAGAGGCGATTTATATGATACTTAAATCAGGCGGCGTGCCGGTCCTTGCCCATCCGCGCGTCCTCGGGCGTGATGATTTGATACCGGGGCTCGTAAAGAAAGGCATAAGGGGCATCGAGGTGTATCATACCGATCATCCGAGGAGCGCGGCGCTTCGCTATAAAGATATTGCCTCACAGTACGGCCTTATCGGCACGGGCGGTTCGGATTGCCACGGCGCCGGCAAGGTCAATGTCCTTATAGGTACGACAAAGGTGCCTTACAGCGTCGTGGAGGATTTAAGGAAGGATGCGGAGGGCGCACGTGAGTCAAAGACGCGTTGACGAAAAATACATGAGAAGGGCGTTGTCGCTGGCTAAAAAAGGCCTGGGCAGGACCAGCCCTAATCCCGCGGTAGGCGCGCTCCTGGTGAAAGACGGCAGGATACTGGCCTCGGCTTATCACAAAAAGGCGGGCTCGATGCACGCGGAGGCGCTGGCCATCAGAAGGGCGGGCAGGAGGACGCGCGGCGCCACGTTATACTGCACGCTGGAGGCGTGTTCCAGCCGCGGAAAGACGCCGCCGTGCGTCGAGGCGATCATAAGAAGCGGCATCAAGCGGGCCGTCTTCGCGATGCGCGACCCCAATCCGGTAAATTACGGAGGGGGCATACGCAGATTGAAAAGGGCAGGCGTAGATACGGCCTGCGGCGTGCTCAGGGATGAGGCGATGGAATTAAACAGGCCGTTTACGAAGTTTATTAAAAAAGGCCTGCCGTATATTACGATAAAACTGGCGCAGAGCCTGGACGGCAAGACAGCGGATAGCGCGGGGCGTTCCCGATGGATTACCTCCGCGTCTTCTAGGCGTCTCGTGCATAGATTGCGCGCGCGCAGCGACGCGGTTCTGGCCGGCGCAAATACGGTCATCAAGGACGACCCGCTTCTTACCAATAGAGGCGGCGGGAAAAATCAGCCCTTAAGAGTTATCCTGGACACCGATCTACGCATCCCGCCCGAGAGCCGCGTGATAGACGGCCGGAAAGACAGGGGTAGAGGGGCATTGATAATCGGCGGCCGCAACGCGTCGCAAAAGAAAAAAAGAATACTGGAAGGCAGGGGCGCGCGCGTTGTTTTGATGCCGCGTGAAAAAAATCAGATAGACCTATCGCGCGCGATGAGATATCTCGCGGGCATAGGTGTAGTGTCCGTTCTTTCCGAAGGCGGCGGAGAATTGTCCGCGTCTTTGTTGAGAAAGGGGCTGGCCGACGAGGTATTTTTGTTTATCGCCCCGCGCATAATAGGAGGCAGAAACGCGCCGGGTTCCTTCGGCGGCGCGGCCAGCGACATAAGAAATTCGTTTTTTCTCAAAGACATGCGGATGGAAAAAATAGGGCCGGATATATTGGTAAGGGGGAGGCTGTAGTGTTTTCCGGTATTGTTGAGGAAAAAGGGCGGGTTAGAAGAGTAAAGAAAACGCCGGGCGCCTTGAAATTGACGGTGGAATCCAAAACGGCCTCCGGGCAGGCGAGGATAGGCGACAGTGTCTCGATCAACGGCGTGTGCCTGACGGTTGTCAAAACGGGCGGCGGGCAATTGGAGTTTGATGTCATGGAAGAGACAATGCGGGGGACGAATATTTCATCCATCCGCGCGGGCGAAGAGGTGAATGTCGAAATGCCGCTTGCCGTCGGCGGCAAGGTATCCGGGCATTTCGTGACCGGCCACATCGACTGTGTCGGGAAGATAAACTCCGTGACAAAATCTCCGTCCGCGAGCGCGATAGATATTGAACTGCCGGAGGGAAAGGCCGTATATGCCGCCGAAAAGGGATCTATAGCTATAGACGGCGTCGGCCTGACCGTGGCGGAAGTCGACAAAAATAACATAAAGGTCTGCCTTATTCCGCTTACCCTGAAGAGGACCAATCTAGGTTCTAAAAAGGCGGGGGGGCTTGTGAACATAGAATTTGATATCCTCGGTAAATACGCGCTTAAAAAAACCCCCGCCGCGAAAAAAGGCATAGACGCGGATTTTTTGAAAGAGCACGGTTTTTTGTAGTCGCGCCTCGGCCATCACCTCAATTTCCTTGACTTTTGTTGATATTAGGATATACTTAATTAAGAAAAGGCGTTATTATTTTAAAGGCGCGCGGTTTTTCGTATTGTGTCTTCATTTAAGGAGGAAAGATGAGAAAGCTCACAAGTTACGTTTTGATATGCTTGATTATGATAGGTTTGATAGCCGTCGGAACACCCTGTTTCGCGCAGGATATGCTTAGGAAGCTCGGGCGCGGACTGGGCAACGTGGCGACGGGTGCTTTTGAGATTCCCAAATCAGTTCAGGAGACCTTCTACGAGGAGGGGCCGTTGGCGGCCGGGACATACGGCGTAATAGACGGTATATCCAAATTTCTACTCAGGACCGTAGTGGGTGTGTATGAGGTTGTCAGTTTTCCTATTCCGTTTCCCGCCGATTACGCCCCTATAGTGGAGCCGGAATTCCTGTTCGGGCCGGACGAAGATGCGCGTTCGGGGCGCATAGGGTATTGATAACATAAGAAAAGTTTATCGTTTTAAAAAGGCCTCCGGCAGCGGAGGCCTTTTTGTGTCGATGATACCCACCAACCGTGTTTCACCTCGTAGGTGGAGAAGGTAAGTTCGGGGCGGTTCTCGCCGCAAAGCTAAACCTGCGTGCGTATTGCGTGATGCGTCGTGCGTAAAAAACCCGCTAACTCAATAACTTGACACTTTGAACGTCGTTCAAAGTGTCAAGTTATTTTTTATTGGCATATCATCCGCTAACCGGTTAACCACTAAACCCTGAACCCTGTCTTATTTTTTCGTTGACTACAACTTACCGCGGTGATAAACTAATATAATTCATAAGATTATAATGTAATTAAGACAATGACGGGGCGTAGCGCAGTTTGGCTAGCGCGCTTGGTTCGGGACCAAGAGGTCGGCGGTTCGAATCCGCCCGCCCCGACCATCATCGCGGCGTGTTCGCAACGGCCGGCGCATACGCGCGTATCCGGCAATGGGGCCGTTTTCAATCTCAGATATGAAAAAGAGGGCGCGTATATACTATTCCGGAACGGTCCAGGGGGTGGGATTCAGATTTACCGCCCGCGCGGCGGCGCGCGGCCTGGGCCTGGCAGGATGGGCCGCGAACCTTCCGGACGGCAGGGTAGAGGTTGTCTGCGAGGGGGAGGAAAAGGACCTCATCACGTTTCTCGATAAAATGAAAAACGGCCCGATGAACCCATATATAACAGACGCTGATGTCGCGTGGGGCAATCCGGAGGGCGAGGCCGGGGATTTTGGTATAAAATATTAGGAGAATATTATGTGCAATCCGATAACGGTTCACGGTGTGAGCAAGTTTTACAAAAACGTAATGGGCGAAAGGCGCTTTAAGGCGCTGGACGGTCTATCGCTGGAGGTAAAAAAGGGCGAGGTATTCGGGCTCCTCGGCCCGAACGGGAGCGGCAAGACGACCCTCATAAGACTGCTGCTGGGGCTTATATTCCCGACATCGGGCAGGATAAGCGTGCTGGGTAAAGACCCGCGTTACGTCGGCTATAAGAAGAAAATAGGATACCTTCCGGAGCACCCCTATTTTTACGATTTTTTAAATCCTTTTGAACTGTTGGATTTCTACGGGTCTTTGTTCGGGATGGACCCGCGGACGAAAAAGAAGAGGATTTTCTTTCTTCTCGAGAAGCTCGGATTAAAGGATTCTTATAAAACGCAGATAAGGAATTTCTCTAAAGGTATGCTGCAGAGGATGGGCCTGGCGGCGAGCCTTATCAACGACCCGGAATTGCTGTTTTTGGACGAGCCTACTCTCGGACTTGACCCGATAGGGACGCTGGAGATTCAGGACTTCCTGCGCGAATTGAACAAAGAGGGCAAGACCATATTCTTATCCAGCCATCTTTTAGCGCAGGTCCAGGGCTCCTGCCATAGGGTGGCGGTTATTTACAAGGGCCGGCTCATTAAGACGGGCAGCCTGGATGAGCTCCTTACCGTAGACGACGAAACCGATATAGTGGTGCGCGGCGCCGGTCGCGACAGGCGCGAGAGGATTAAGGAGCTCCTAAGGCAGGGCGGCATGGAGGTGGTGGGCATATCCGAAAGAAAGGCGTCGCTAAAGGACCTGTTTATCAAAATAATAAACGAGGAGAATAAAGGCTGATCAACGCGGGAGGACCGGACCCGTTTCCGAAAATCCGAAAGGAGCAGGAAAGATGAGGAATATATTTTTAATTGCGGGCATAACCTACAAAGAGGCGCTGAGAAACAAGCTTCTGAACATCCTGCTTCTTTTCGCGATATTGGCGATCGCCTCCACCAGGTTTTTTACCATATTCGCGCCGAGCGAGGAGCTGAAGATAATACAGGACACATCCCTGGGCATAATACGCTTTATCGGGATGCTGATAACCGTCTTTATAACCGGGGCCCTTCTGCCTCGCGAGATAGAAAGGCGGACCATAACCACTATCCTATCCAAGCCGGTGAGCAGGGCGCAGTTTCTATTCGGCAAGTTCTGCGGCGCGCTCTACGCCATATTCATAAACCTGATAATCATGGGCGTCTTGCTGAACATCATCATATATCTTAAGGGCAGGATGTTTAATGTCGAGATCGTGAAGGCCCTTGTCCTTATGGGCATGGAATTCGTGGTATTATGCGCGATAACCTTGTGCGTTTCCACCATTGCCTCCGAGATATTCAATATAATCTTCGGGATCCTTATATTCATTACGGGTCACCTGACCAATTACCTCCAGCACCTGGCCGACAGGTTCGATAGCATCGCGATGAAGGGGCTGCTGTCTTTCCTTTACGCGATACTTCCCAATTTCGAGAATTTCAACGTGCAGAACGCCGTCGTGCTCGGCACCGAGGTCTCTTTGCGGTATGTAGGCAAGGCGATGACCTACGGCGCGGTGTATACCGCCGTTATGCTGATGCTCGGCTATCTCTTCTTCGCCGAAAGGCAGGTATGATGGATTCTTCCCTGTCTCGACGCCTGCGTAGATATCTGTTGGCCGGGGCTATCCTTCTTTTGCTGGGATCGATCCCGCTGATACAGCAGTCGATAAATTACAGCCGTGTTACCGGTGACCTTGTAGAGGAGCTGGTTGTAATGCCGGGAGAATTTGTCACGAACTTCATCATAGGCGGCTTTCGCGGGATAGCCGTAGACATCATGTGGATAGAAATCGACGAACTGTGGCACCACGGGAAATGGTTTGAGATAATTCCTTTTTTGAGGGCGATCACATGGCTGCAGCCGCATTTTATAGAGCCGTGGGCCCTTGGCGCCTGGCATATGGCGTATAATCTATACGCCTACGCCGGTGACGCGCCGGATAGAGATAAATACATCACGCAGGGAATAAGGTTTTTGAAGGAAGGCCTTTCGAAGAATCGCAACGGCTACAGGATGTGGTTCGAGCTGGGATGGATATATTATCACAAATTAAAACACTATGACGACGCCATCAGGTATTTCAGGGGCGCCATGCGCTTCGAGCACCCGAGTTATATAGACAGGATGGTGGCGCACGCCTATCGGAAAAAAGGGGACATAGAGTCCGAATACAGACAATGGCAGCGCTGCGTGGCCGCGTTTCCTGAGGACGATTACCATCAGAATATAACCTTAAGGCATATGGAAGCGGCGAGGGATAAATTGATAGAGGCGGGCCTCTTAAAATGAAGATGCGGGAGGCGAAAAAACGCGCAGAGGCCCTGCGCAAAGAGATAAAAAGGCACGACAGGCTTTATTACGAGAAGGACAGTCCCGTCATATCGGATAGGGAATACGACGAGCTTATGGCGGAGCTGGCCCGCCTTGAGGATATGTATCCCCGGCTCAAGACAGCCGATTCCCCGACCCGCCGCGTGGGCGGCGCGCCCACGGATTCCTTTAAGACCGCGCGGCATATCGTGCCCATGTTGAGCATAGAGAACACCTATTCCGCGGATGAAATAAGGGATTTCGACAGGCGCGTAAAAAAAATTCTGGGCGCTGAAAAAATAGATTATGTGGTCGAGCTGAAGGTGGATGGGGCGAGCATCTCGATTGTGTACGAGAAGGGAAGGCTTCTGCGCGGGGTGACCAGGGGCAGCGGAAGAGAGGGCGATGACGTAACGCGCAACATAATGGCGGTGGAAGGCGTGCCCGAGCGGCTTAAGAAGGCCTCCGGCGCCGTTCCCCGGCTTATTGAGGCGCGCGGCGAGATCTATATGCCCGAGAAGGAATTTCTGGCCCTTAACGAGGAGAAGGAGCGCCTTGGCGAGGAGCCCTTCGCGAATCCGCGAAACGCCGCCGCCGGCTCGCTCAAATTGCTCGATCCGGGAACGGTGGCGCGGCGGCGCCTCAATATATTTTTTCACGGATGCGGCGCGCTCGAAGGCATTGATATAAAAGGACAGTACGACTTATGGGGCTATATGAGGCGCTTCGGCATGAGGGTGAACGCCGAGGTAGAGAGGTTTTCCGATATCGAGGGCGTTATAAAATACTGCCTCGGATGGCTGGAGAAGAAAGAGAAGCTGGGCTATCACGTCGACGGTATGGTCATCAAGGTGGATTCGTTCCGGCAGCAGCGAAAGCTGGGGGTCACGAGCAAAAATCCGCGCTGGATGATAGCGTATAAGTTTCCGGCCGAGAGAAAGGAGACCGAGCTTCTGGATATCAAGGTGCAGGTCGGCAGGACCGGCACGCTGACGCCTGTGGCCGTTTTAAGGCCGGTGCGCATAGCGGGTACTACCGTCTCGCGCTCCACACTGCACAACATAGACGAGATACGACGCAAGGACATAAGGATAGGCGATACGGTGCTGGTGGAGAAAAGCGGCGAGATAATACCGCAGGTTATCGCGCCCGTAAAGAAGAAAAGAAGCGGCGCGGAAAAGAAATTCGTTATGCCCTCGGCCTGTCCCATATGCGGCTCAAAGGTGGCAAGGAACGAAGAGGAGGTCGCCTTGAGGTGCGAGAACGTCTCCTGCGAGGCCCAGGTGAAACAAAAGATAATGCATTTCGCATCGAGGGGCGCCATGGATATAGAAGGACTGGGCGAGGCGGTGGTCGAGCAGCTTGTGGCGTCCGAATTGATAAAGGATTACGGGGATCTGTACTATCTTAATCTGTCCGACATAGAGGGGCTCGAGAGATTCGCGCAGAAGTCCGCGCGCAATCTGGCGGAGGCCATCGAAAAGAGCAAATCGAACGAGCCATCGCGCCTGATATTCGCGCTGGGTATCCGCCACGTAGGCGCGCACGCGGCATGGATATTGACGCGGAAATACGGCTCCATCGATAATATAGCTAAACAGAGCGTGGAGGCGCTTGAGGCCAACAGGGAAATAGGCCCCGTGATGGCGGAAAGCATACATGCGTTCTTCAGGAACAAGGGCAATATCAAGGTTATGGAAAAGTTGATGAAGGCGGGGCTTAAGATGTCGGGCGGCCAGGTCAAATCAAACGGCGCCTTAGCGGGCAAGACCGTGGTATTTACGGGCGCACTGTCTTCTATCAGCCGCGGCGAGGCGGAAGGTCTTGTGCGCGCTCAGGGCGGCAGGCCCTCTTCAAGCGTAAGCAAGGACACGGATATAGTGGTTGTCGGGGACGAACCGGGATCAAAGTACGATAAAGCCAGGAGGCTGGGCGTGAGAATAATACGCGAAGCCGAATTCAGAAAAATGCTTAAGGCCGTTTTGATAATCGCTTTGGCCTTCGGCCTATGCGGGTGCGCGGAGCTTGGCAGGAAGTTTATAAGAAAGAAAGATCCGAAAAAAGAAAAGGTCTCTTTTTACAGCCCTGAGGAATACCGCCCGAAGCCCGCACCCGAAAGGTACCAGGAGCATTTTATGCTGTGGCGCAGCTGGCATTCCGATATGGAGAGGATGGGCGAGTCGAGCCATCTAAGGGATATGAATTCGGCCAGCGAAGCGCTTCGCCACCTGACGGCCATGAGGGACCTTCTCGAGGAAGAAAGGGCGCTCAAACTGGATGAGCAGATAAGGCATATCGAGAAGCTGAAGAATAGGCTTAAAAAAAGCAAAAAGGACATCACGAAAGATCCGCATAGCCGGAGACTGTTGGAACGGGTAGGCCGGGTGATCACTAATAATTTTTCCTACAACAGGATGAGGGAATACATAAAAAGCGGCGATTAAGCGGGCCGCGGAGGCGGCCGGAGGCGCGGGGCATGCGGCGGGAAATAAAAAGAAGGATAGTGGGGGCGCTTGAGACCAACTGTTATATCTTTGCCGATTTAGACAGCGGCGAGGCCGCGCTCATAGACCCCGGCAGCGACGGCGAGGGTATAAGATCCGACATCAAGCGCCTGGGCGTGGATATAAAATGCATTATAAATACCCACGGCCACGGCGACCATATCTCATCCAACAAGATGTTTGAGGCGCCTATTTACATACATGAACTGGACGCGGATTTTTTGGGGGACGCCGAGCTCAACCTTTCCGCCGCCTTCGGCTTCGCTATAAAGAGCCCGCCGGCTGCTCGCCTGTTGAGGGAAGGGGATATTATAGAGATAGGTCAACTGCGGCTTGAGGTTATCCATACACCCGGACACACCCCCGGCAGCATATGCCTTCTGTCAGACGGTATTGTATTTACGGGCGATACGCTCTTTATGGGCGGAGTGGGGAGGACCGATTTCACATACGGATCGGACGAACAGCTTATACGGTCCATAAAAAATAAGTTATTCTCCCTTGACGGGGCGACGGTCATCTATCCGGGGCACGGCCCGCTTAGCACCATAGGCAGGGAAAGGCGAGAGGACTTTTTTGCCAATATAGAGACCGCATAATCTTGAGGGAGGGGCGGTGAAGGCGCATATCAACCAATTCCTGGATTACCTGTCCCTGGAAAGAGGGCTTTCAAAAAACACGCTCTCGGCCTACGCGCGGGACCTCGGCAAACTAGAGGCCTTTTTAAAGAAAAATCATATCGCCTCTTTCGCCAACGCCAAGAAATCGGATATAACGGATTTTATGTTTTTTCAGAAGGACAGGGGGCTTTCTGCGAATTCCATAGCCAGGGGCCTTGTGGCGGTGAAGGTCTTTTTTAAATTTCTGGCCAGGGAAGGCGTTTTGAAGACCGATATACCCGGCTCCATAGAGACGCCCAAGTTGTGGAAGACCCTTCCCCAGGTCGCTTCTTCGCGGGATGTGGAGAAATTACTGAGCGCGCCTAACGCCAAAGACCGATTGGGAATGAGGGACAAGGCGTGCCTTGAGCTTATGTACGCTACGGGATTAAGGGCGTCGGAGGTAGTGGGATTGAATATGCGGGATATAAATTTTGAACTCGGGATATTGAGGTGCGTCGGAAAGGGTTCCAAGGAAAGGATTGTCCCGCTCGGGAAAAAGGCCAGGTTGGCGATAAAGAGGTATGTAGATAAGGCGCGGCCCGGGCTTGCCGGCTCGCTTTCCTCGGGCGGGCTGTTTCTTACGCGGCTTGGAGGCAAGATGTCCAGACAGATGCTGTGGAAGATTATAAAGCGTTACGCCAGAGAGGCCCGCATAAGCGAGGATATAAAGCCGCATACCCTTAGGCATTCCTTCGCGACGCACCTTCTGGAGAGGGGCGCCGACCTGAGGTCGGTGCAGGAGATGCTGGGCCACGCCAATATTTCCACGACACAGATCTATACGCATATAAATAAGGAAAGACTGAAGTCCATCCACAAGAAATTTCATCCCAGGCCATGATTACAGGCGGGGCAATGGAGAATGTCTCTAAACAAATGGACCGCGCGGTCCCCGGGGACGTTATGCGCGTTATCAGGCGGCTGGCCGCGCTGGCCGAAGGATGCGGTCTCAAGGCCTATCTGGTCGGCGGTTTCGTAAGGGACCTCCTGCTGGGCGTAGAAAATCTGGATCTGGACCTGACTGTGGAAGGCGACGCGATAGAATTCGCCGGATACGCCGCGGGCCGAATGAAGGCCTTTTTCCTCGCGCATAAAAAATTCGGGACCGCGGTATTGATTTTAAAAAAACCGGTAAAAGGCGTTCGGTTCAAGATAGACATGGCCTCGGCCAGGACAGAGACCTACAAAAGCCCGGGCGCCCTGCCCGATGTGCGGTTCGGGCCGATAAGGCGGGATTTATACAGGCGCGACTTTACCATCAACGCGATGGCCATAGGCCTGAATAAACATAATTTCGGCGAGTTGGTCGATTTTTTCGGCTCGAGAGAAGATCTGAAAAGGCGCAGGATCAGGGTCCTGCACGACAGAAGCTTCATAGACGACCCAACGAGGATTTTCAGGGCCGTACGCTTCGCCGAGCGGTATAATTTTAAGATAGACAGGCATACGGAATCACTCATCAAGGACGCGGTCAGAAAGAAAATGCCTTCCCGGGTATCGGCGGAGAGAATCAGAAACGAGATAGAACTCATACTTAAAGAGAAAAGACCGCTTGGGGCGGTAAAAAAGATGCGCGGCCTGCGCGAATTAGAGTTTATAAGTCCCAAGATACGATTCGGACGGGCGGGCGAGCGGACATGCGGCAATATAGAGAAAACACGCGGAGGCAGGGATTATTTCGCCGCGCCTCCGGATATGCGGCTGGTTTACTTTATGGCCGTTATCGATAATCTCCGGCTCGAGGACGCGCTTAAGGCGTGCCTCAGGCTTAAGATGAGGCGCGCGGACATAAAGAAGATAATATCGTGCAAGAGATACGGCAAAAAGGCCGCCGCGGCGCTTTGCCGGCGCCGTCCGGCGAGACCGAGCGCGCTCTATGAGGCGCTTAAGCCGCTTTCCGATGAGGCCCTGCTTTTTTTGGCGGCTAAATGCGGCCGGACGCGGGCAAAGAAAAGGCTCTCGGATTTTCTCAAGAAATACAAGGACGCTGGATTGGCCATTGGCGGAGGAGACCTGAGAAGGTTAGGCGTAAGACCGGGGCCGCGGTTTAAAGAGATACTAAAAAAGACCCTGCGCGCGAAGATAGACGGCCTTATTCGGACAAAGAAGGACGAGCTAGGGTTTGCGGCGCGCCTGGCGAAAAGGGACGCGTGAGATGTGCGTGGGTATTTTGAAATTGGAGCTCCATCTGCCGGCGAGCAACTCGCTTAAGCATAAGAGGATGATACTCAACAGCCTTAAGGCCAAGTTAAAAAACAGGTTCAACGTATCCGTCGCGGAGATAGGCGCGCGCGATAAATGGCAAAGGGCAGTCATAGCGGTATGCCAGGTAGGCTCGGATAGGCGCTATGTATGCGCGGCCATGGAGGCAGTGTCGAGATTCGCCGGTTCTTTTACCGGCGCGGACCTGATACGCGAAGAATTGGAGATGCTGTAATGAGAATAAGACCGGGAAGGGTCGCGAACGCGATAAGGAAAGAAGTCAGCTCTATCATACAGGGAGAGCTTAAGGACCCCAGGATGGGGTTTACGACCATATTAAAGGTCGAGGTTACGCCGGATTTAAGAATGGCGAAGATATATTACAGCGTGCTGGGGGAGGAGAAAAAAAGGAAATCCACCGCGGTCGCCCTGAAAAACGCCAACGGATTTATAAGGACCCTGATAGGCGACAGATTGGGCTTGAGATTCGCGCCGGAGATCATCTTTATTTTAGACAGGTCGTTTGAATACCGCGAAAAGATAGACAGGATTATCGATAAAATACACAAGGAAAAGCTCGCAGACGGGCAAAAGGAGTAGAGATGGCCATAAAAGATGTGGTGGAGGCGATCAGAAAATACGATAATTTCATCGTTACCTCTCATGTAAACGCGGAGGGCGATGCCGTGGGAAGCGAGCTGGCGGTATTTTATCTTTTGAAACAGCTCGGCAAGAACGCCATCGTGATGAACGGCGAGCCGGTCCCCGAAAGATACAAATTTCTTCCCGGATGCGGCAAGATAGCCGTCTATAACGGCGCGAGGCCCGAGGGCTACGAGAACATAATAGTCGTTGACTGCTCTACGGTACAGAGAAGCGGCGAAATGGCTTCGCTGATAGCCGGCTCAAGAGCGAGGATCAATATAGACCACCATGTCAGCAACAATAAATTCGGCGATTTTAACTGGGTGAACCCGGACGCTAGTTCCTGCGGAGAGATGATATTCGAGCTTTATAAAAGTATGTCCCTGCATATAAACGAGGACATAGCTGTATTATTATATGTCGCGATGCTGACGGACACGGGCTCGTTCAGGTACGATTCCACCACCCAAAGGACCCACCATATAGCGGGTGAGCTTATCAAGTTGGGCGTGCATCCGTCGAGGGTGGCGGAGGATGTCTATGAGACAAAAGAAATGGGGGATATCGAGCTTTTATCCAAGGCGCTGGCGACGATTAAAAAGGCCTGCGGCGGCAAGATAACTTATATGTACGTGACTAAAAAGATGCTTGATGATACCGGGACCACTCCGGATATGACCGACGGGTTTGTCAATTTCGCGAGGTCTCTCAAGGGGGCCGAGATATCGATTTTTTTCAGGCAGGACACAAAGGACGCCGGGACTATCCACGTCGGGTTCCGGTCAAAAGGCAAGGCGAACGTCAATGTCCTCGCGGGCAAGTTCGGCGGAGGAGGGCACCCCAAGGCGTCTGGCTGCCTGATGAAGGGGACACTCGATGAGGTCATGGAGAAGGTCCTTCGGGTGGCGGAGGAGTTTATTTTGTGAACAGCCCGAGCGGCATACTGGTAATCGACAAACCGAAGAGCATGACGAGCCACGATGTCGTGGACATTGTAAGGCGCCTTTTCAATACAAGAAGGGTCGGGCATGCCGGAACTCTGGACCCGATAGCGACAGGCGTCCTTGTCGTACTCGTCGGCGAGGCGACCGGCAGGTCGCGGCATCTTTCCGGCCAGGACAAGGAATACGCGGCTGTCATGCGTCTGGGTGTGACCACGGATACGGCAGATGCCTTTGGCAAGGTGATCGATTCATCGGACACGCAGGGCATCGGCGCTGAAGAGATCAGGGAGGCAATAATGAGCTTTAAGGGCGAGATAGAGCAGGTCCCGCCTATGTTTTCGGCCGTGAAATTTAAGGGTAAAAGCCTCTATAAATGGGCGAGAAAAGGCGTAACCGTGCATCGGGAGCCACGCCGGGTTATTATAAAGGAATTGTCGGTAAAAAGCGCGGACCCTCCGGATGTCGCTTTCGATGTGGTCTGCTCTAAAGGTACGTATATACGCCAGTTGTGCGCGGACATAGGGCTCAAGCTTGGCTGCGGCGCGCATATGTCCAAACTGAAAAGGATTAGGTCCGGCGATTTTCATATATCGCAGGCCATAGGGCTCCACCGGCTCGGCTCTATGGAGGCCGGGGAATTACGGGGCATTTTGAGGGTATAGAAAAACACCCGCTTATGTATATAATATACGGCATACCCAGATTAAGGATAAAAAGCCCCACGGCGGTAGCCGTGGGCACATTCGACGGCGTGCACCGCGGCCATAAAGAGGTCATCAGGCGCTTAAAGCGCAGGGCCGAGGCGATAAAAGGGAAAAGCTGTGTCCTTACCTTTGCCCGGCATCCCTTAAGGACATTGCGGCCGCGTAAAACACCGCCCATGCTGATATCGGCCAGACACAGGCTCAATCTACTCGCGGCCGAAGGAATCGATATAGCTGTTTTAATAGATTTTACCGCGAGATTCGCGGATATGGGTCCCGTCCGTTTTGCCAAGGATGTCCTTGCGGGGAAGCTGAACGCGAAGGAGATTTTAGCCGGAGAAAAGTTTTTATTCGGCAGGGGCAGGAAGGGCGACGCCGCGTTATTAAGGGAGCTGGGGTTAAAGTTCGGTTTTAAGGCGCGAGTGGTGCCGCCGCTTAAGACCGGCGGCGTGTCCATAAGCAGCACGCTGATAAGAAAGCTCGTTATGTCCGGCAGGCTGAAAGAGGCGAAGAGGATGCTGGGCAGGGACGTTGCGATACTCGGCACCGTTACGAAGGGGGCGGGCAGGGGAAGGGGGCTTGGTTTTCCCACGGCCAATCTGGACCTGCATCACGAGGCCATTCCTCCGTCAGGCGTTTACGCCGTTAAGGTAAAGATGGGAAATAAAACGTATAAAGGCGTCCTTAATATCGGGTTCAGGCCCACGTTCGAGGAGGCCAGGAAGGAACCGGTCGTCGAGGTATATATATTCGGTTTTAATAAGTCCATTTACGGAGAGGACCTCGAGGTCCTGTTTGTGAAAAAGATACGGCGCGAGCGTGCCTTTAAGGATAAATCGCGCCTGGCCTTGAGGATAGAAAAGGATATAAGGGCCGCCGGAGGCGGCGCGAGCGAGCGGGCATCTGTAAAAAAGGCGCGCCCAGGCCGCCAGGGCGCGCGGAGCGGAGGCGCGATATGAAAATAGTTTTTTTCGGGACATCTGAATTCGCGGCCTCCATACTACAGAGGCTTGCGGGGAGCGGCCATTCGGTTGCCGCCGTCGTGACTCAGCCGGACAGAAAAGGCGGACGCCTGCTTAAGACGCTCACCCATCCGGTTAAGAAAAGGGCGAAGGAATTGGCGCTTCCTTTGTATCAGACGGGCGGTTTTCCTGACAGGGAACTTTCCGCCCGCCTCAAGGCCGCCGGCGCGGATCTTTTTGTCGTCGCGGCCTTTGGCACTATTTTGAAGAAAGACCTGCTTGATATTCCAGACGTATGCTCGCTGAATGCCCACGCCTCACTACTTCCTAAATATAGAGGCGCCGCTCCCGTGAACTGGGCGGTTATCAACGGAGAGAGAAAGACGGGCGTCAGCGTTATAAGGATGAACGAGAGGATGGACGCCGGCGACATAGTGATTAAGAGGGAAACGGATATAGGAAAGGACGAGACGAGCGAAGGCCTTAGCCAAAGGCTTGCGGAGATGGGAGGCACCCTGGTTTTAGATGCGATAGAACTGATAAGGTCCGGCGCCGCGCGGTTTTTGAGACAGGACGAGGCAGAGGCCACGTTCGCGCCTAAACTTAAAAAGAAAGACGGAAAACTTGATTGGTCCGCGGATACCGTCTCCATACTCAATCGCGTCAGGGGCCTTAAGCCCTGGCCCGGCGCCTACTCTTTTATAGGCGGCCGCGTGCTTAAGATTATATCAGCCGGTCCTGTCGCCACCGAGACCTTTTCACATTTTTCGCCGGGCGAGGTAGTCGCCGCGGGCGCAGGACAAGGGCTTTTTGTAAAGACGGGTGACGGTGCGATTTCGGTGTTCGAGCTTCAGATTGAAGGCAAAAAACCTATGCGCGCGGAGCCGTTCCTGCGCGGCCATAAAATAGAAGTCGGAAAAAAATTGGGATAACGCCGTTTGATTTGACTTGAATATGATATTCTTTGTGGTATAATTTAACTTCAAAAAAAGGAGGAGCAGTAATGGCGATAAAGGTGGGAATAAACGGATTCGGAAGAATAGGGAGGATGGTTTTTAAGATAATGCTCGGGCGGGGCAATTTTGACGTTGTCGCGGTCAATGACCTTACGGACGCCAAGACACTGGCCCATTTGCTTAAATATGATACCGCGCACGGCAAGTACAAGGGCAAGGTAGAGGCCAGGGAAAAGAGCATCGTCGTAGACGGGAAGGAAGTCGAGATACTGAGCGTCAAAAACCCGGCGGAGCTGCCGTGGGGAAAAAGGGGCGCGGATGTAATAGTGGAATCCACGGGCGTTTTCAGGGAAAAGGCGAAGATCGCCCTGCATCTTGAGGCCGGCGCGAAGAAGGTCCTGCTTACGGTTCCCGCCAAGGACGAGATAGACAATATGATAGTGCTCGGAGTTAATGACGAGGCGCTCAGGCCTTCGGATAAAATCGTCTCCAACGCCTCCTGTACGACCAATTGCGTCGCGCCTATGGCAAAGGTTATAAATGACGCGTTCGGCCTGGAAAAGGGCCTTATGACGACCATCCACGCGTATACCAACGACCAGAGGCTGCTCGACTTCTTTCACAAGGACCTGAGAAGGGCGCGGGCAGCGGCGGCGAATATCATACCCACCACGACTGGGGCCGCGAAGGCCGTCGGCAAGATCATACCGGATTTAAAGGGAAAATTAAACGGAATGGCCATAAGGGTTCCGGTGCCCTGCGGATCCATAACGGATCTGGTGGTAAAGACCAAAAAGAAGGTTACGGTGGATGAGGTAAACGACGCCTTTAAGCAGGCGGCCGGAAAGATGAAGGGCATATTGGAGTATTCCGAAGAGCCGCTTGTCTCAAGCGACATAATAGATAATCCGCATTCGTGTATTTTTGACTCGCTTTCGACGATGACCCTGGGCAAGGATGACCTGGTAAAGGTGGTCGGATGGTACGACAACGAGTGGGGTTATTCGAACAGAGTGGTTGATTTAATCGAACGTATCGCCGGGAAAAGCTGATTATCAGGGTACAGGGTTCAGGGTTTAATGGTTAGCCGGTTAGCCGGTGAGCGGATGATATGCCAATAAAAAATAACTTGACACTTTGAACGACGTTCAAAGTGTCAAGTTATTGAGTTAGCGGGTTAGCCGGTGAAAACGAAAGGTAAGTAAAAAAAATATGGACAAAAAGACCATAAAGGATATGGATGTCAGAAATAAACGCGTTATCGTAAGGGTCGATTTCAACGTACCGTTGGATAATAAGCGCGGGATCACCGATGACAGCAGGATAAAGGGCGCGCTGCCGACCATCAATTACCTGTTGGAGAATAACGCCGGCATAATACTTATGAGTCATCTCGGCAGGCCAAAGGGCAAGCCGAAGGACGAGCTGCGGCTCAAACCCGTTGCCGAACGGCTTAGCGCACTTTTGGGCAGGAAGGTGGATATGGCGCTTGACTGTGTCGGCGATGAGACGATGAAGGTGGCCGCGGCCTTGAAGCCGAAAGATATCCTGCTTTTAGAAAACCTCCGTTTTTATAAGGAAGAGGAGGCAAATGACCCGGGTTTCGCGAAACAGCTCGCCTCGATGGCGGAGGTATATATAAATGACGCATTTGGGACGTGTCACAGGGCGCATGCGTCCACCGAGGGCATCACAAAATATCTTCCCTCGGCGGCCGGTTTTCTTGTAGGCAAGGAGATAGAGTATTTCGAGAAGGCCACCAGGAACCCCGATAAGCCATACGCCGCTATTTTGGGCGGGGCGAAGGTATCGGACAAGATAGATGTCATCTCGAATCTTATGGATAAGTTGGACATTATACTTATAGGCGGGGCCATGGCCTATACCTTTCTTAAATCCCAGGGCGTCGAGATAGGCAATTCGAAACTGGAAGAGGACAAACTGGATCTGGCGGGCGATATACTTAAACAGGCACAGTCGAAAGGCCTTAGGATTTGCCTGCCGAGTGACCATATAGTAGCGGATAAGATAGAATCCGGGGCAAAGGCGGAGACGGCCGGAAAAAATATTCCCGCGGGCAAGATCGCGCTTGATATCGGACCCCGGACGATCGAGGAATTTGAGAGCGCCCTTAAAGGCGCGAAGACCGTCGTATGGAACGGGCCCCTGGGGTTTTTTGAGCTCGAGCCCTTTAGGCAGGGCACGAAGCGGATCGCGGAGCTCCTGGCGGCTTCGAAGATAACAAGCATTATCGGAGGCGGGGATACCGCGGCCGCGATACATGAGTTAGGGCTCGGCGGCAGGATGTCACATATCTCCACGGGCGGCGGGGCGTCGCTGGAATATCTGGAAGGAAAGACGCTTCCCGGAATCGCGGCCCTTAACGACAGGTAAAACACGCGCCCGGACTACCGGCGCGTTACGACAAAAGAAACGGGGCGTATATGAGAAAGGCGATAATAGCCGGAAACTGGAAGATGAACAAGACAATCGGCGAGGCGATCGAGCTTGTAAACCGGCTTAAGCGCGAACTCTCCGGGATAGAAAGCGTCGATATAGCGGTAGCCCCTCCATACACGGCGTTAAGCGAGATCGCCGATATGCTCACCGACACTAATATCGGCCTCGGGGCGCAGGATATGTATTGGGAGCAAGGCGGGGCGTTTACCGGAGAGATTTCTCCGCTGATGCTGAAAGACATAGGGGTCAAATACGCGATCATAGGCCATTCCGAAAGACGCGCGTATTTCGGCGAGACCAACGAGACGGTCAACAAAAAGCTTAACGCGGCGTTTAAGGCCGGACTGTCGCCTATTATGTGCGTCGGAGAACGTCTCGAGGACAGGGAGGCGAAAAAGACATTCGAGGTGATAAAGGACCATATCAAGGGCGGACTTGAGGGGATATCGAATGACGCCGCCGCGGGGATAATCATAGCCTACGAGCCCGTATGGGCGATCGGTACCGGGAAGACGGCGACGCCGCAGCAGGCCCAGGAGGCGCATAAGTATATACGCGGCCTTCTCGCCGAGATGTACGGCCGCGAGTTAGCGGAGCAGATTAGGATACAGTACGGCGGCAGCGTGAAGCCGAATAATATAAAGGAACTTATAGCCGAGGAGGATATAGACGGCGCCCTTGTCGGAGGGGCAAGCCTTAAGCCGGATGACTTTATCGCTATAGTCAGAGGATCGACGGGGGAGGGAACTTAATATATGTTTACCTTTTTGATGGTCACGCATATTTTTGTCAGTATAGTCCTGATATTGGTCATTTTGATGCAGGCCGGACGCGGGGGAGGCGTAAGCGAGATATTCGGCGGCGCTTCATCCAAGACCATATTTGGCACCTCGGCTACGCAGTTTTTAATGAAGGCCACGGCTGTCTGCGCCGTGCTTTTTATCATAACGAGCCTGTCGCTTGCCATATTGTCGGCGAGACGCTCAAGGTCGCTTATGGCCGGTCATCAGGCGGCGCCTCCAGCGGTAAACGCGGTAGATATTGGAGGAGAAGAATCGATGCCCGCACAAACCGATATCCCGGACGAAAATGAAGAAAAGACACCGGAATCGAATCCGGAATAATTATTTTCCTTCTTTAAGGACATATCTAAAGCCGCTGATTGTAATGGCGGCTTTTATCTTTTTGGCCCCGGGCGTTTTACGCGCGGCGGCCGACGGCGATACATCCGGTCCGCGCGCCCGCGGGGCGGACCGGCCCGCGGGCGGCGCGTACGTGACCGCCTCGATAGGCGACGCGGTAAACCTTATGCCGTTTCTGCATACGGATACGGCATCCGGCTCCGTGACCGGGCTTGTCTTTAGCGGCCTGACAAAGGCCGACAAAAATCTCGAGATTGTCGGCGATCTGGCCGAGTGCTGGGAGGTCTCGGAAGACGGCACGGAGATAAAATTTTTCCTGAGGCGAGGCGTGAGATGGCATGACGGCGCCCCGCTTACGTCCCGGGACGTCAAGTTCACATTTGAGGCGATGCTGGATCCCGAAAACGCCTGTCCCTACGCGGCGAGCTATATGGATATAGAGCGCATAGAGGCGCCGGATGATCATACGGTTGTGTTCAAATATTCACGTCCGTACGCGCCGGCCCTTTCCAAACTGGGAGCCGCCATTATCCCCGAACACCTGCTTAAGGGCGAGGACCTGAGGGAATCGCCTTTCAAGAGAGACCCCCTCGGATGCGGCCCGTATGTCTTTAAAAAATGGAAGACAGATCAGCATATCATACTTGAAGCGAATGATGACTATTTCGAGCACAGGCCCAATATCGGCAGATACGTCTCAAGGGTCATCCCGGATCAGGCGGTCCAGTTCCTGGAGCTCGTTACCGGCGGCATAGATAATATGTCCCTGAATTCATACCAGTATTTTTACCGCACAAATACGGAAAGGTTTAAGGCGGATTTCAATAAATATAAATATCTCTCCCGCGCCTACACATACGTCGGTTACAATCTGAATGACCCGCTATTTAAGGATAAAAGGGTGAGAAAGGCGTTGAGCTACGCCCTTGACAAAAATGAGATAATAAAAGGCGTGCTTTTCGGACTGGGCGAGCCGTGCACGGGCCCGTTTTTTAAAGAGACGCCTTATTATAATCACGACGCAGAGGATTATGCGTATGACAAAGAAAAGGCCCTGGCGCTTCTCAAGGAGGCGGGATGGCGCGATACGGACAGGGACGGTATTTTAGACAAAGACGGACTGGATTTCAAATTTACGATTATCACAAATCAGGGCAATAAGGAAAGAGAGGATATAGCCACCCTTATCCAGAGACAGTGGAGAGAGCTGGGGATAGACGCCGAGGTCAGGATTATCGCGTGGGCGGCCTTCTTAAGGGAATTCATAGACAAAAAGAATTTTCAGGCCGTGATTCTCGGATGGACGCTTCCTCTGGACCCCGACTGTTATGTGGTTTGGCACTCCGAGTCCTCAAAAAAGGGAGGGCTGAATTTCATCTCATACCGGAACGGGGAGGTGGACGCGCTCATAGAGGAAGGCCGCCGGACCTTTGATAAAAAAAGGCGCGTAGAGATTTACGGAAGGATACATGAGATTATAGCCGATGAGGCGCCCTATACCTTTTTATATTTTCCCTACGCGAGGGTCGCGATTTCCAAGCGCTTCGGGGGGATAGAACCGGCGCCGGCCGGTATCGGCTATAACTTTATCGACTGGTATGTATCTCCGGGAAGCGAGAGGTATTAAATGCTCGGTTATATAGCGCGCCGTATACTGCTGATAGTCCCGATGCTTATAGGCATATCGCTTATCACGTTTGTCATAATCCATTTGGCGCCCGGGGACCCCACGGATATAAGGTATGGATTGAACCCGGAGATCTCCGAGTTGGCCAGGGAGCGCCTTAAGGAGGCGTACGGTCTCGACAAGCCGATCATCGAGCAATTTGCATTGTGGCTCAAGAGGATAGTCGTCCTGGACTTTGGGAACTCTTTTATAGACGACAGGCCGGTTATCGCGAAGATAGCCGAACGCCTGCCCGCCACCCTGCTTTTAGGCGCGGTATCGATGCTCATCATCTATCTTATATCCATTCCGCTCGGGGTGAGTTCCGCGGTCAAGGCGGGCTCGCCGTATGATAAGATAATGACGGTAGCGGTTTTTACCGGATACGCCACACCTACTTTTTGGTTTGCCCTGCTCCTTATAATGTTTTTTGGCGTTCATTTAGGCTGGTTTCCGATATCGGGGATGAGGCCCTGGTATGCGGAGTATTATTGCTTTTTTGATTCCCTGAAGGATATCTTGTGGCGGCTCGCCCTTCCGGCGGCGGCCATGTCCCTGGTGAGCCTCGCCGGTATATCGCGCTATATGCGCTCGAGCATGCTTGAGGCCCTGCGCCAGGACTACATAAGGACGGCGAGGGCGAAAGGGCTGAAGGAATCGCGCGTTATATACACCCACGCGCTAAAGAATGCGCTTTTGCCTATCGTGACTATCGCGAGTATGATAATACCCGCGCTTATAAGCGGAAGTTTTATCATAGAGACCATATTCGCGTGGCCCGGGATGGGGCGGTTGGGATACGAGGCGATTATGAATTACGATTATCCCACGGTTATGGGCGTAGGCGTTATCGCCACTTTTTTGACGCTGTTCGGCCTGGTCGCGGCCGATGTGATGTACGCCGTCGTGGATCCGAGGATACGGTATGATTAGCCGCGACCCTCGGGCCGCGGATAGAGGAGAGGCGGAATGCCCAGATATATATTAAAGAATAGACAGGTCCTGTTCGGCTCTATAGTAATAGTTTTTATGTTTTGCTCAGCCGTGTTCGCCCCGGCCCTGAAGACGCACGATCCGTACAGGCCGGACCTTTCCGTCGAGGAGAGGCTCAGGCCTCCGTCGAGAGAGCACTTCTTCGGCACCGATGACCTCGGCAGGGACGTCTTCAGCAGGATGCTTTACGGCGCCAGGATTTCACTGTCGGTGGGATTTATCGCCGTATTCATAATGCTTTTTATCGGCCTGGTACTGGGCGTCCTCGCCGGCTATTACGGCGGCTGGGTAGACGGCGCGATTATGCGACTCGTCGAGATCATGATGTGTTTTCCGACGCTATTTCTTATCCTTATGATACTGGCCTTTCTGGGGCCCTCGATCGTCAACGTGATGATAGTCATCGGGCTTACGAGCTGGATGGGCCTGGCCAGGATTGTGCGCGCCGAGTTTTTATCCCTGCGCGAGAGGGAGTTTGTGGCCGCCGCAAAGGCGCTCGGCGCCTCTGATATGCGGATCGCCTTCAGGCACATACTGCCGAACGCGCTGGCGCCCGTATTCGTAAGCCTTACCTTCAGCTTGGGCGCGGCCATACTGCTTGAGACCAGCTTGAGCTTTTTAGGCCTGGGCGTACAGATACCCGCGCCGAGCTGGGGCAATATCATAAGTACGGGCCGTTTTTATATAGACAGCGCCTGGTGGCTTACGCTTTTTCCCGGGCTGGCGATACTGCTGACGGTCTTGAGCCTTTATCTCATAAGCGACGGCCTGAGGGCGCTGCTCGACCCCCGGCTTAAAAGATAGCCGCCGGGGGCGGAAAGATCCGGTGGGGTGAAAAAAATATTATGGCCTTACTCGAAGTCAAAAACCTAAGCACTTATTTTTTTACCGAATACGGCGAAAGAAAGGCCGTTGACGGCGTAAGTTTTTCCGTCGAAACCGGCGAGACCTTCGCCCTTATCGGCGAATCGGGCTCGGGGAAGACCGTGACGGCGCTTTCTATATTGAATCTGGTGGATCCACCCGGCAGGATAACCGGAGGCGAGATTATTTTTGATAGAAAGCCGCTGATGTTATTGAACCGGGAGGATATGCGCGAGATCAGGGGCAGGGATATCTCGATCGTCTTTCAGGAGCCGTTGACTTCTTTAAACCCCGTTATTACTATAGGCGAACAGATTACCGAACAGATCCGCGCGCATATAAAGGTGAGCGGGAAAGAGGCCAGAAACAGGGCGATAGCGGCCCTGAAGGAGGCCCGCCTGCCTTCGCCCGAAAGGGTATTCTATGATTATCCGCACCGGCTCAGCGGCGGTATGAGGCAGCGCGCGATGATAGCTATGGCCCTTTGTTTAAGGCCCAAGCTCCTTATAGCCGACGAACCGACAACCGCGCTTGATGTAACCATACAGGCCGAGATCCTCGAGCTTTTCCGCGAGATAAAGGAAAGGCATCATATGGCGATAATTTTCATCACACATGATTTCGGCATCATAGCCCGGCTCGCCGACAGGATCGCCGTGATGCGCGGCGGACGCATCGTGGAACAGGGCGGGAGCGAGGATATATTTTATTCCCCCAGGGAAAGCTATACCAAGGAATTATTGGCGGCGGTGCCCAGGATACCGGATGCACTTAAGGTTGCCCGATGATAGAAGTCAGGAATCTGTGTAAATATTTTCCGGTCAAAAAAGGCCTTCTGCGTACAACGGCCGGCTTCGTGAAGGCGGTTGACGGGGTGTCTTTTTCCGTAAAGGAAGGCGAGACATTCGGCCTTGTCGGGGAATCCGGATCGGGCAAGACCACGCTTGGGAGGCTGCTCGTCCGGCTCCTTAGTCCGGACGGGGGAGATATTTTGTTCCGCGGCCGCGATATACGGCTTTTCGGGAAAAAAGAATTGGCGAAGTTTCGCAGAGACGCGCAGATAATATTCCAGGACCCGTTCAGCTCGCTTAACCCGCGCATGAAGACAGGCGAGATAATCTCCGAAGGCCTGCTTCTCCGAAAGGAATACACGGCATCAGAGATAGAAAAAAAATGCGACGGGGCGCTCGAGATGGTGGGCCTTCGGCCGGACCATAAGATTAGATATCCCCATCAATTCAGCGGAGGCCAGAGACAGAGGATAGCCATTGCCAGGGCGATTATCCTTGAGCCGAAATTCATCGTCTGCGACGAGCCGGTCTCAAGCCTCGACGTTTCTATCCAGGCGAAGATATTAAGACTGCTCAATGACCTTAAGCGCCGGCTGGGGCTCACGTACCTTTTTATAACCCACGACTTGAGCGTGGTGGCCAATATGTGCGAAAGGGTCGCGGTTATGGCGGGCGGCAGGATCGTGGAGACGGGCGGCCTCAAGGATGTCTACACCAGGCCGCGGGCCGAATACACAAAAAAACTCTTGAACAGCATACCGGTTCCTGATCCCCGCGTGAGGTAAGTCAGGGGACAGGGTACAGGTTCCTCCGAAGGAGGAAGGGGACAGGTCTAGCTTTGCGGCGAGAACCGTCCCGGATTTACCTACCAAAAAGCCGGGCTTGAGGTTCATATGAGCGACTACAAAATTCAGCTTCCGGGGAGTGAAAAATCGGTTTCTAAAAGGACGGTGGACTGT
>Ga0272441_10004657_pt1 | contig 24556 bp, 18 predicted proteins | sample SSMProp6N_FD_193582 | JGI IMG/M metagenome (GOLD analysis project Ga0272441, IMG submission 193582) | Marine sediment archaeal communities from Little Sippewissett salt marsh, Falmouth, MA, United States - SSM-Prop-6N | ecosystem: Environmental > Aquatic > Marine > Wetlands > Sediment ...
AATGGAATGCTCGATCTACCGGGGTGATAAGTACCGTTTTGCTGTTCGGGCAACCTAGTCCCCCTTGATGGAGAAGATGCAGTATGGGCATATGCAATTTGAGGGAAATACTAAAAAAGGCAAGAGAAGAACGTTATGCTGTCGGGGCTTTTAATATTCTTGATTACTGTTCAATGCGGGCAGTAGTGGAGAGTGCTGTTGAACTGAAAGCTCCGGTTATTATTCAGACATCAGTAAAGACAGTAAAATTCTGGGGATATTCAGAGATCATCTCCTGGTATAAACAGCTTGCAGGAAAAGCGGATGTCCCAATTGCAATACATTTGGATCACTGTAAGGAACTCAATATTATTGAGAAATGTATTGAAGCAGGCTGGACCTCTGTAATGATCGATGCATCCAATAAACCCTTTGAAGAAAATCTTTCTTTAACTTCCCTGGCTGTTAATATGGCATTGCCCCGGAATGTGACAGTTGAAGCTGAACTCGGAGAGATTCTGGGCGTTGAGGACGATGCCTCTGTAAAGGCCAAAGATGCTCGTCTGCCTGATCCGGAAAAGGCAGTTCTTTTCTGCAGGAGGCTGTCTCTTGATGTATTTGCCCCTGCAATTGGAACAGCCCACGGCCTGTATAAAGGAGAGCCCCAAATAGCCTTTGAACTCCTGAAGGAAATCGCCGAAAGAACAGTTCTGCCGATAGCGCTCCATGGAGGCACAGGTCTTTCTGATAATGTTTTTCTCAAGGCGATATCTTTAGGCTGTGCAAAAATCAATATCAGCACTATGCTCAAGCACAGTTTTATTAATGGATTTATGGAGCATGGGAAAAAACACAGTGATGATTATAATCCTCTTAATTATCTGCAGGCCCAGCTTGATGCATTAAAAAAGCCTGTAAAAGAAAAAATACTTCTTTTCGGTTCCAGGGGAAAAGGCTGATTATGAAAACCCTTATTTTCGACTGTGACGGAGTCCTGGTTGATACCGAAAAGGACGGCCATCGGGCTGCATTTAATGAAGCATTTAAATTGAAAGGTTTGGGGATTAAGTGGGGAGTAGGCTTGTACGGCGAACTCCTGAAAATTGCAGGAGGAAAGGAGCGGATGCGCTGTTTTTTTTCAGAAATGGGGTGGCCTGTGAAAGAGGATGCAAGGGAGGATTTTATTTCGGAACTTCATAAAGTAAAAACCGAATGCTTCATGAAGATCATTAAGGAAGGCAGGCTTCCTCTGCGGTCCGGGGTTGCACGTCTTGTCGATGAAGCAATAGATGCGGGCATTTCTCTTGCCGTATGTTCAACATCTAATGGCAAAGCGGTTAATATGGTTATAGATATTCTGTTAGGCAGACAAAGGAAAAAGCACTTTAAAGGAATATATGCAGGAGACATTGTCTCAAAAAAGAAGCCTGATCCGGAAATCTACCTCCTTGCCCGGGACCGCCTCGGCATTGACCCCAAAGAGTGTGTTGTAATAGAAGACAGCAGAAACGGTCTCCTCGCAGCAAAAGGAGCCGGAATGAACTGCATTATTACGAAATCAGAGTATACCGGGGATGAGGATTTTACGGAAGCGGACCTGGTATTTCCTGAACTTGGAGATTTACCGGGACCTGTGGTTGATTTGGATACTCTGTCCAGGGTTTGTGAATCCTGAGACAATAAGAAGATTGAAGGAGCTTTAGTTGGATTACACAATTGTTGCATGCGGAGAAACATTATGGGATCTTCTGCCCAGCGGTCCGGTGCTTGGCGGTGCTTGTTTTAATTTTGCCTACAGAGCCGGCACACTGGGCAGCAGAAGCATTATAATCACACGGCTCGGCAGGGATGAAAACGGAGAAAAAGCCTTTTCTCTTATCCGGGAACTCGGAATGGAATACGGGCACATTCAGTTTGATGATGTGTATCCCACTGGAACCGTGGAAATCACTTTAAGTGAACAGAAGGAACCGGATTATTATATTGTCCCAAATACTGCCTATGATCATATCGAGTATACTGAAGAATCAGCAGAAATAGTCCGGAATGCAGATTGTATCTGCTTCGGCACAGTAATTCAGAGAAGCAGAAAATCCAGGAAGACTCTTTATTCCCTGCTCTCCGGGTTTTCAGGAAAATACCGGCTGCTGGATATCAATTTACGGAAAGAGTGCTATTCCCGGGAAACAGTATCCGAATCCCTGAAACGTGCTGATATTCTTAAACTGAATGAAACGGAAATTTCTCCGGTTGCTGAAATGATCGGCCTCCCATCCGGAGATATCCCCCAAACAGCAGAGGCGATCCTCAGAGAAGCCGGGCTATCCTATGTTGTTGTAACGTTAGGCGAGTACGGGGCTTTTGCAGTTTCTTCCAGGGGAGAAGCTGTTTATGCGCCGGGACATATTGTTAAGCTGGCGGACCCCTGCGGGTCCGGAGACGCTTTTACTGCCGCATTTATCCATACTCTGCTTCAGGGCGGAGGTTTAAAGGAGGCATTAGCAAAGGGCAACGGTCTCGGGGCGGTGGTTGCAACCCATAACGGTGCTACTCAAAAGGCTTCCTGGGAAGAGCTTGCGGAGTTCCTTAAACAGAACAAACCGGCGAAAACAATGAAGCAATTGATAGAATATATTTAAGGAGGAATTATGAAAAAAATAAAAGGACCGGCAATTTTCCTTGCCCAATTCCTCAGGGATGATGCTCCCTACAATGCCTTGGGCTCTATTTGTAAATGGGCTTCCGGCCTCGGATACAGGGGTGTGCAGATACCTACCTGGGACTCCCGGGCTATTGACCTTGATAAAGCTGCAGAATCGAAAACCTACTGCCAGGAGTACCAGGGAGTTCTTAAGGACGCAGGGGTAGAAGCAGTTGACCTGGGCTCATATCTCCAGGGCCAGGTAATGGCATTTCACCCCGCTTATGCGGAAGGTTTCAAAGCTTTTCATCCTGAGAATATTTCCGGACCTGCTGTGACGGAATGGGCTCAGGACCAGCTTAAGAAATCTGTTTCTGCGGCAGTTAATCTGGGCGTAAAGAATATCTCGGTTATGTCCGGAGGGTTCATGTGGCACATGATCTACCCCTGGCCCCAGCGGCCTGAGGGGGTTACGGAAGAAGCATTCTCTGAACTTGCCCGCCGCTGGAAACCGGTTCTGGATTTTGCTGATGAAAAGGGCGTTACTTTCGGATATGAGCTCCATCCCGGCTCGGATTTGTACGACGGAGCAACATATGAACGTTTTCTTGATCAGGTTGACGAGCACCCCGCCGCATGCCTGACCTATGATCCCAGCCATTTCCTTTTACAGCAGCTCGATTATCTCGATTTTATTCGTATTTACGGAAGCAGGATCAGAGCTGTCCATGTAAAAGATGCGGAATTCAATCCTGACGGCCGGGTAGGCGTCTACGGCGGATATCAGGATTGGCTGGGCAGAGCAGGGCGTTTCCGCTCCCTCGGCGACGGCCAGGTTGACTTTAAACGGATGTTCACACTTTTAATTGAGGCAGGATATGAAGGATGGGCAATACTGGAATGGGAATGCTGCATTAAAAGCCCGGAACAGGGGGCACGGGAAGGAGCGCCTTTCATTGAAAATCTGCTTATAGATGTAACAGATGTTGCTTTTGATGATTTTGCCGGGGGCGAGACTGACAGAGGAAAAAACAGGAAGATGCTCGGCCTGGATTAAAATATGGCAGGCTTCGAAAACCTGCAGTTTTTAGAAGCCCTCAATAATTAGTAAATAGAGGAGATTTTTATGGAATCATGGAAACGCAAACTGAGAATGGGTATGGTCGGAGGCGGTCCTGAGGCTTTTATCGGCGGAGTGCACAGAATGGCTGCTGCTATAGATCAGCAGGTAGAACTTTGTGCCGGATGTTTCTCCAGGGACTATGAGAAAACAAAAATAACAGGAAAAGAACTTTATCTTGATCCTTCACGGTGCTATAAATCGTATGAAGAAATGGCTCGGAAGGAAGCAGAACTTCCGGAGGATAAGCGGATTGATTTTGTTTCCATCGTAACACCGAACAATGTTCATTTTCCTGTAGCTGAATGTTTTCTCAATGCGGGTTTTCATGTGGTATGCGACAAACCCATGACATTTACATTGGAAGAGGCTGAAAAGCTGAAGGCTCTTGTTGAAAAAACCGGTCTTGTTTTTGTACTGACACACAATTATACCGGACATCCTCTTGTCAGGCACGCGCGCAAGATCATTGCTGACGGAGAAATCGGTGAGATCCGGAAAGTACTGGTGGAATATCTCCAGGAATTTCTCGCAGTTCCCCAGGAGAAACTAGGGAGCAAGCAGGCGATTTGGCGGATTGATCCGAAACAGTCTGGAATAGCAGGAACGATGGGGGATGTAGGAACTCATTCAATGAATCTTCTGGAGTATATGACCCAGGATCCTGTAACGGAAATTTGTGCTGATAAGAGTACCTTCCTGCCTGACAGGGCCCTGGATGAAGATGTCAATGCCCTGCTTCGTTTTAAAGGCGGGGGCAAAGGAGTGCTTACAATCAGTCAGGTTGCACCGGGTGAAGAAAACGGATTGAAGATCCGTATCTACGGTTCTAAAGGCGGCATTGTCTGGGCTCAGGAAAATCCGAACTATATGGAAGTGTATAAAATCGGTGAACCCCGGCAGACAATAACCAGAGGAAGCGGCTATCTTTCCGATGCGGCTGCTTCCGCTACCAGAATACCCACCGGTCATCCCGAAGGATACCTTGAGGCATTCGCAAATATTTATGCAGGGGCAGTAGAGGCGATACGAAGGCATATTGAAGGTAACCCCATGAAGCCTTCTGATTACAATTGTCCCAATGTCTATGACGGACTTCGGGGGATGGAGTTTATATACAGGACAATTGAGTCCTGCGAGAAAGGTTCTGTGTGGGTATCGATATAAACAGTATCAGACGGCTGCAACGGCAAGCTGTTTTTTCCGCTCTACTGCGATTTTGACTACATTGTATGCTCCGTTATAGATGCCCGTTTTCTTGTTGTTCATAATATTGTTGCAGTAGAAGGGGATAAGGTCGTTTTCATCGATCATGAGGGAGAGGGTTTGGAATACATGGGGAAGGGATGCTGTTTCGATGGTGCCGTCTCCGATCTCGGCACCCCGAATTGCACCCCAGGCCTCGTGTCTGCCAACCCGCTGGATAAAGAGCTTCGGTATAGGATAAAAAGAGAGCTCGCTTGGTTTTGTAATTAAAATATCAGCTCCCCGCATAAGCAAATTGGTGGAGTATACAGCAGGGAAAATATTGGCATGGAGAAAAATGTGGAGACCAAACCGGTCTTCCTGATAGGCCTCTCCTGTGAAATCCTGGGTTTCTTCCCATTCTGAATGAAGGGTGTATTCAATGCCTGAAGCAGCAAGTTCCTTTTTAAACTCAGCCCAGCGTTTTTTATGGTCTCCCATATTTACATATACAATGACTTTATTATCCCGGATTTTCGGATACAGATATTTTACTATTTTTTCACACTTCTGCATTTCCGCGGCGGCTCCGCCGATATTTATGAGAATCCGCTTTGCCTTATTTTCCCTGACCCGTTTAATCCGTTTTTCACAGTCTTTTTCAATATTTTTGACTATTTCATGATCAACATAATGGCCGGTAAATTTAATTTGGTCCTCGGGAATAGGATTCAGGGTTTCATTTTTAACACCCATGTTCCGGAGAGTTCTGTATCCCAGATAAGAGGAAGGGGTCTGAATTGCATGAATTGAACCTTCCGCCAGGTGAAAAGCTATAGGCCAATTGTCCGGAATCATTGTAATCACATTTTTAATTTTCGCATGGAGAGCAGTCTGGGCTGCCCACGGATGGGTTGATACAAAAGGAAGTTTTTTCGGGACAGCTTCACAGATGTTGGTAAAAAGTTCGGTCATTTTAAAATCCCGGACATAATACGAGAGTTTTTTTGCTATATCAGAAGTCGCCCGCTCCCAGTAAAGCCGGTTGAAAAGCTTAAATTGCTGGGATACCCGGGAAGCCATTGAATAGAGCCATTCAAGGTCATGAATAATGCGGGCTGCAGCGGATCCCTCAAAGGAAAGCAAGTCAAGCCAGTAAGGGATGTAGCCCATAGAATTTGCTGCGGATGATAAGGCCATGGACATCCGATAATGTCCGTATCCCATACGGATAGTTCCGACAGCTATTCCCCTTTCAATATCTATGGGAATTCCTGTGGTCGAATTGATGAGATTTTTAATCCCGATAATAGAGCCTAAATAGGTATTATCTTCAGAAGACAGATAGAGAGGCTTTTCAGCGATATTTTTATAACGTTTCCGGAACCAATTGCTGAGGCGATCGGCTTTTTTTAAGAATTTTTTTTGTATTTCGTTGTTGAAGACCTTTATGCCGGGTACATCCATGAACAGGGCTCCTCGCTGAATAGGGTTCAAAAAAATATATTATATCGGTTTAATGATAATTGGTCAAAGTTAGCATTATAAATATCCGGCTTCAAGAATCCTGTGCAGGGGTCCCAGAAGTGTTTCTTGAAGATCCCTGATTGTTCCTTTGTATGTGAAACCGGAAGCATTTGGATGACCTCCTCCGCCGAAGGATAGAGCAATACCGGAAATATCAATTTTACGTGAACGAAGGCCAACGGAAATCAGGTTCTCCTGCTCCTCCCGGGCATATACAAGTATTTCAGCCCCCTCTACTACCAGAAGGAGGCTGTATAAGGTGTCTGAATCCCGGATCCCTTCTCCGAGTTCCTCTCTGTCTGCAGATGTTTCATGGGTAAAGAGGATTTTTCCGTTTTTCGCGGTTACTGTTCTGCTTAACACGCGGCCTAATAAAATCCTGGATGATAATTTCCGCCTGCCGTAAATTTCATTGTATGTGTCTTTTAAGGAAGCTCCGTATTCAGTGAGCCTGCCTGCAGAGCTGAGGACATCCCCGGTGCCGGAATCCAGATGTCTGAAAAAGCCTGTATCAGTACATAGACCAAGGAGAAGCAGGCGTGCTTCCTCTTCCGTCACAGGAGGAGCCATTCTTTCAATAATTAGCTGAATAAGATACGTAACAGAAGGCACCTCCGGATGTATAAATTGAATATCGCCGAAAGGCCTTCCCCCGGAATGGTGATCAATTACCGCCCTTTTAAAGGTCTGGATTTGGGCTCCGAATGTTCCAATCCGGTCCAGAGTTGAACAGTCAAGGATAACTACTCCTGTTTCATGAGGTTTTGTTCTTTTAGGAAGATTATCTTTGAAATAGTGTTCAAAATCAGCTATTTCCGGTCTGGTAAAAGGTCCCGGAGAAAAGAGTTCAACTTCTTTGCCCATTCTCCTGAGAAAGGAGGCCAGGGCTAAGCTTGATGCAATACAGTCACCGTCAGGGTCTTCATGACTGATACAGTAGTAAACGGGAAAGGAGCGTAAAAAGGCCGTCAGTTCTGCCGGGATTTTCAAATTCATCAGTACTCCTTTGGCGGTACGATCCTCTATGGAAAAAAAAACCATCCGAACTGTTTCCCCTGCCGGATGGCTTTCCTGAAATTTTACGGATACATTTTCTAAAATTCCAGTTCTAAACTCTCAATATTAAATTTTTCCCGCACTTCCGGGATATTTTTCAGTGTTCCGCCCCAGGTCACATCATCCTTATTTTTTTTGAGATAGAGACGGATATGAGAAAATTCACCATTTTTATAGAATATCGAGAAAAAGGGGTATTCCCTCGTAATTCCCCAAATAAGGTCGCCCTTTGCCGCCGGAGCGACAAACCATGCAAAGGGAACATAAAAAGCCCCCAAACTCATATCGCTTTTTACATATAAAATTTTATATCCCAAATTATGGGTATATACTTTGGAAATCGGGACAGTTTTCACATAATATTCTGATTCATCCGCCCATGCAAAAGCTGCAAGAAGCATCAAAGCAATTATTGCCAAGAAGATAAATTTTCGTTTTTTCACGTTCTTACCTCCGTCTCAGCGTAAATTATATAGATGAGAGGATGTCAAATCAAGCATATTTTTTCAGTCAGTTAAAGTACTGATCATTAATGCTTTGATTGTATGTTTTCTGTTTTCAGCCTCATCCCAAACCCTTGATTGAGGACCTTCAATAACGTCAAAAGTAACTTCATTTCCTTTCACAGCCGGGAGACAGTGCATAAAAATAGAAGTCTCTTTACCTGTTTTTTTCATGAGACCGGAAGTGACCTGATAGGGGCCGAGTATGGATTTCCGTTCCTGAAGCTTTTCATCTTCACCCATTGAAGCCCAAACATCAGTGTAAACAGCATCAGCACCAAGAATACCGCTGTCAATATCATCAGTAACTTCGATAACAGCTCCGGAGGACTTTGCATACTCTTTGCAAAGAGAAACTGCATCTTCTGAGGGCTGAAGCTGAAGCGGCGCTATGGATGTGAAATGAACCCCCATTTTTGCGCATCCAATCATTAACGAAACGGCAACATTGTTTCTCCCGTCTCCGGCATAACAAATCTTCCTTTTTTCTAATTCCCCGAATTCCTCTTCTACAGTCATAAGATCTGCAAGTATCTGGGTGGGATGATAAGAATCTGTTAAACCGTTATATACTGGTACTCCGGAGTACTCGGCAAGGATCTCTACGGTTTTTTGACTGAAACCCCGGAATTGTACAGCATCGAACATGCGGCCAAGCACCCGGGCGGTGTCTTCAATGGATTCTTTCTTTCCGAGCTGGATATCATCAATAGAAAGGAAAACCGGGTGGCCTCCCTCTTCTCCGAAAGCTGTTTCAAAAGCACATCTGGTTCTGGTAGACCGTTTCTCAAAAAGCAGAGCTAGCGTTTTTCCTGCAAAACGGGTCTGAATTTTACCATCTTTTTTTTCTTTCTTTACCTGATGCGAAAGATCAAGAAGATACCTGATCTCTTCCGGCGTATAATCTTTCAGGGATAAAAGAGAACGCCCCTTTAATGTGATGCTCATAAGGATCTCCTGTAAATAAATATACAACATTTATGCATATTTATTAAATATATTCAATAGCGGGAGCCTCTTATAACCCAAAATCGGGCCTGTTAGAGGTTCCCGCAATAATTATTTTTTTCGGGTAAGAAAAGCCCCGGGAAAGAGGATTTCAATTGCTTCTTCAATGGAATCAGGAAAGACAAATGAAATTGTATTTCTTACTTCTTTTGGGAGTTCATCGATATCTTTTTTATTTCCTTGCGGAAGAAGAACATTCATCATTTTATTCCGGTAAGCAGCAAGGACTTTTTCCTTAACCCCGCCTATGGGGAGGATTCTGCCTGTAAGGGTGATTTCTCCTGTCATGGCATAACCGCTTCTAACGGAAATTCCTGTGAGGGCGGAAAGGATTGCCGAAGTGATGGTAATTCCTGCTGAAGGACCGTCTTTAGGGATAGCTCCTTCCGGAACATGAACATGAATATTGTTTACACGGTAGAAATCTGACGGGAGATTATACCTGTTATAATGAGAATGGAGAAAAGAAAGGGCGGTCTGAGCACTCTCTTTCATTACTTCTCCAAGATTGCCTGTAAGAATAAGCTGTTCTCTGCCTTCAAAAACCGCTACTTCTATGGGAAGGAGAGTTCCTCCCTGTTCCGTCCATGCTAGGCCGTAGGCCAGTCCCGGTCTGCTGTCTGTGAAAATCAGGTCTTCCTGATATTTCTCGTTTCCCAAATATTTTTTTATACTTTTTTCTGTAACAATACTTTTGAAAACGGAGTCCTCGCGCTTTTTTGACTGACTTGAAAAGCCTGCTTTTATTGCTTTCCGTGCTATTTTCCGGATGGTATTCCCTATTTCCCGTTCAAGGTTGCGCACACCGGATTCCATTGTATAGCTGCGGATAATTTTTAAGATTGCGGATTTTTGAAACTGTACATCTGCCCAGGATAAACCGTTTTCTTCAAGCTGTTTCGGGATGATAAAGTCCTGGGCTATACGGAGTTTTTCAAAATCCGTGTACCCCGGAATAGGTATTATTTCCATTCTGTCTCTGAGGGCTGGAGGTATTGTATGTATTGAGTTCGCGGTTGTAATGAACATCACATTGGAAAGATCGTAGGTTACTTCAAGATAGTGATCAAGAAAGGAAGAATTCTGTTCAGGGTCAAGAACCTCCAATAGAGCTGAGGCTGGATCCCCCCGGAAATCATTGCTTAATTTATCAATTTCATCCAGGAGAAAAACCGGATTAATGGTTGCCGCTTTTTTCATAGACTGAAGAATTTTACCAGGAAGAGCTCCTACATAAGTTTTGCGGTGTCCCCGTATTTCAGCTTCATCTTTAACTCCGCCCAGGGATATCCTGATAAATTCCCTGCCTAAAGCCCGGGCCACGGACCTGCCGAGGGATGTTTTCCCTGTTCCCGGAGGGCCCACAAAACAGAGAATCGGGCCTTTTAATTTCTCCTTCAGCTGGCACACGGCAATGAAATCAAGGATCCGTTCCTTGGCTTTTTTCATATTATAATGGTCTTCATCAAGGATAGCCGCGGCCTTTTCTATATCCTTGTTGTCTTTGCTTTTTTCGTTCCACGGAAGGTCTGTCAGCCATTCAAGATAGGTCCGGAGCACTCCGCTCTCAGGGGACATAGGGGCCAGTCTGGAAAGGCGCTTTAATTCCTGCTCTCCTTTCTGCCTGACCTCTTCCGAAAGGACGAGTTTTTTGAATTTTTCTTCTAGTTCTTTTACCCCGGATGGATCTGCCTCATTTTTACCCAGCTCTTTATTTATTTCCCTGAGCTGTTCATTGAGAAAATAATCTCTCTGGCCTTTTTCCAACCGTTTGCGGACTTTTGTATGAATCCGGTTCTGAAGAACAGCTATTTCATTTTCAGCTTCCAGAAGAATGGAAAGCTGCTCTATTCTCTCTTTTGTATTTTCGAGGGAAAGAATATTAATTTTCTGTTCTGTTTTTAAAGGAACATGGGTTGCAATAAGGTCTATCAGTTTTGAAGGATACTCAGCATTCTCAATGCTTGCGATGATTTCACTAGGAATCTTTTTATGGTATTTCAGGTATCGGGAAAATGCTGTTTGCAGGGTCTGCATGAAACTGTACTCATCCTCGCTTACTGTCCCGGCTTCGGGAAAGAGTTTCACCTGGACATGAAGTGAAGGTTTTTTCTTCGTGTATTTCAGGATCCTTCCTCTTGCCTGGCCTTCTGTTAAGAGTCTGAAAGTTTCATCAGGAAGTTTCAGTAATTGAACAATATGGACAAGAGTGCCGTATTCATAGATGTCCTCTTCAGCGGGATTTTCAGTCTGGGTTTTCTGGCACGCCACAAAAGCCATTCTGTCTTTTGCCATGGCTTCCTGGACAGCATTTATTGATTTTTCTCTGCCAACAAAAAAAGGAGTAGCCACATGGGGGAAAATTACCAGTTCTTTTAGAGGAATGAGAGGGAACTCATTCTTTTTTAATTTCATGCGGATTTCTTGATGAACTGTATTTCGGGTTTTTCTGACTTTTCTATCACGTCTTTTGTTACAATAACCCGTTTTTTTCCTTCTAAAGATGGGATTTCATACATGATATCTATCATGACATTTTCTACTATGGCTCTGAGGCCCCGGGCTCCGGTTTTCATATCCATGGCTTTCTGAGATATTGCCTCAATGGCTTCTTCCTCAAAAATAAGTTCAACTCCGTCGAGTTTTAAAGAGGACTGGTACTGCCGGATAATGGAATTCCTGGGTTCAGTAACGATCCGCCTAAGGTCTTCTTTTTCAAGATTTGCAAGAGTCACCCGGATGGGAAGCCTGCCGATAAATTCGGGGATAAGACCGAATTTAATCAAATCGTCAGGATGAAGATGGGAATAGAGTTTAACAAGGTCCTTCTCATCCGCAGATTTGACATCCGCACCGAAACCCATAGGATGCTGGGCAACCCTGGTTTCAATAATATTATCCAGGCCTACAAAAGCGCCTCCGCAGATAAAAAGGATATTGTTTGTATCAATTTTCAGCATTTCCTGATTGGGATGTTTTCTTCCTCCCTGGGGCGGAACTGAAGCAACAGTACCTTCTATTATCTTGAGAAGGGCCTGCTGGACGCCTTCTCCTGAAACATCTCTGGTTATTGATATGTTTTCGCCTTTTCTGGAGATCTTATCAATTTCATCAATGTAAATGATGCCCCGTTCCGCAACGCCGATGTTATTGCCCGCATTCTGGATAAGTTTGAGGAGAATATTTTCCACATCCTCTCCCACATAACCGGCTTCGGTTAAGGTTGTCGCATCTGCTATAGCAAAAGGTACTTTCAGTTTTCTTGCCAGCGTCCTTGCCAGGAGAGTTTTCCCTGTTCCGGTAGGGCCGATGATAAGCACATTCGCCTTTTCAATTTCGACATCATCCTCAATTTTCCCTTTCTGGGATATCCGTTTGTAATGATTGTACACTCCTACTGAAAGAACTTTCTTCGCCTGTTCCTGCCCTATGACGTACTCGTCTAGGAATTCCTTGATCTCTTTCGGTGTGGGAATATCTTCCATGAATTCAGAAGTAATAATTTCATCCTCTTCATCGAGGATTTTCTTGCACACTAGAACACATTCATCACAGATAAAAACTCCGGGTCCTGCTATGAGTTTTCTTGCCATATCCGCGCTTTTCCCGCAGAAAGAACAGACCTTTGCTCCTTCAGCTTTATTTCTCGCCATTATTGCCATTACCTCGTGTTAAAACCTGGTCTACAATTTTATAATCGACAGCTTCTTCCGCGGACATGAAATAATCTCTCTCAAGATCTTCAGCTACCTGATTAGGTTTCTTTTCAGTATGAAACGCAAAATGCTCGATAATCAACTTTTTTAGCCGGAGAATTTCCCGGGCCTGTATGCCGATATCCCGAGCCTGTCCCTGTACTCCTCCCCAGGGCTGATGGATGAGAATCCGTGACGAGGGGAGGGTAAAACGTTTATTTTTTGCCCCTGCGGTCAGCAGAAGCGCCCCCATTGAAGCAGCCTGGCCGAGGCATATGGTCTGTATATCAGGTTTGATATACTGCATCGTATCATAAATCGCAAGGCCTGCAGTTACCGATCCCCCGGGGGAGTTGATGTAAAGATTTATGTCCCGTTCAGGGTCCTGAGATTCCAGGAACAGCAGCTGGGCAACTACTAAATCAGCAGTTACATCGACTATCTCTCCATCAACAAAGACAATTCTGTCTTTCAGAAGTCTGGAATAAATATCGTAGGATCTTTCTCCTACTCCAGTATGCTCAATTACAATTGGAACCAAGGTGTTGTTTTGTTCATTCATAAATGCAACCTTCTGAAATTTACTGATTATCCTGCATCAAGTCCAGGAATTTTACCTTTTTGCCCTTTTTTATTGTTGATTCACCAATGAGAAAATCAAAGAGTTTCTTGTCCTTAATGTCGCTTCGCAGCAGTTCTTTCATAGAGTTATTCTCATACCTTTTTTGAACATCTTCCAGAGGTGTGTTGTTCAAATCAGCCTGCCGTTTAATTTCTTCCTCAATTTCATCATCGGTAACTTCTATTTTTTCCTGCTCGATAATTTCGTTCATGAGCAGACGGTTTTTAATCTTTATTTCCGTGGAGGGCCGCCATTCTTCCATGAGTTTTTCTTTTGACCGCCCCTGTTCTTCTATAAGCTGGATTACATCTTCTTCCCTTGCCCTGAATTGAGCGACAAAATTTCTCCATGATGCCTCAAGTTCAGCATTTATCATTGATTCAGGAAGATCGATAGGGGAATTTTCAACAATCTGATCCATTATACCGGTTATTTTCTTTTCCCGGATTTTTGTATTCGCTGCTTCCTTAAGTTTTGCTTTAAGGTCTTTTTTCAGATCTTCAAGGGTTTCATATTTTTCACTGATATCTTTTGCCAGTTCATCATCCAATTCAGGCAGCTGTTTTTCTTTTATTACAGTGACTTTAACTTTTACTGCTACCTTTTTCCCTTTTAATTCCGGAATTTCATAATCTTCCGGGAACTCTTTTTCCACGACTTTTTCTTCATCTTTTGCCATGCCGATGATATCATCATCAAGTTTATATAAGTTGTATCCTGACCCTACGGTGAACACAAATCCTTCCCGGTTTGTTCCGGGTTTTTCGTTTTTATTCTCATCCAGTTCAACATAATCGATGGTTACAATATTGTCTTTTTCTACAGTCCCTTCTTTTTTATCCACAACAAGGGCGTTCTGGTCCTGCAGGCTTTTCAGCTCCCGGTCAGTATCCGTTTTGGTAATAGACGGATCAGGAACTTCAACCTCCAGGCCTTTGTAATTCCCAAGTTTGATTTCAGGATAGATATCATAGTGCACTGTAAAGGTAAGGTCCTTTTCCAAATCAAACTCAAGCTCTTCCTGGAGTTCGGGAGTATGATAAGGAAGTGGTCTTTCTTCAATATCTTCCATTGCCTCTTTCAGCCCCGAATCCATGGTGTTCATCGATGCCTCCGCCCGAATGCTGTCCCCGAATTTCTGCTCTAATACTGATACCGGCACCTTACCTTTCCGGAAGCCTTTGAGCTGTGCTGTTTTTGTGTACTTTTTTAAAAGGGAGTCGTATTCTTTTCGCACAGCTTCCTTTTCAATAGTGAGGGTTAGTTTCACTGAAGAGTGTTCCAGTTTTTCAAGTTCTTTATTCTTTATCACGGTTTTAACCTCTTTTGTATCTTTTATCCTTATATTTCATTTATTCTCCGCCCGGCTGATTAGTAATAGCTCAGACTGAGTAAAAAAAAAGCGATCCGGAATGTACCAGATCGCCAAGCACAAAAAAGCGGGAGACGGGATTTGAACCCGCGACATCCACCTTGGCAAGGTGGAGCTCTACCACTGAGCTACTCCCGCAGAAGGTGTTAAGCAGTGCCTTGCCGGCAATTCCTTAAGCAGAATTGCGAGAGAAGGGATTTGAACCCTTACGCCCTAAGGCACCAGATCCTAAGTCTGGCGTGTATGCCAATTTCACCACTCTCGCAGTGACTATAATACATTCCCGTCACAATTGTCAACATGACGGATTTCTCAGAACAAGCAGTCCAAAACCAGATAAACCGGCAAAGGTCATGTTGTTTTACAGTCAAAATATGAGCCGTGAAGGGATCGAACCTTCGACCCGCAGATTAAGAGTCTGCTGCTCTGCCAGCTGAGCTAACGGCCCATTAAAAATTAATAAATGCATGTCCGGTTCAGAAACCACAGCAGGATTCGCCCTGCGGTCGCCGGCGTCGTGCCGTCTCCCTCCGGGCCGCCTCGTTTGCCGGCGCCGAACGTCCTGTTCGGCTTACGCCGCTATTCGCGGCGCGCAAACTCGTTTCGAATCCTGCACGTTTTATGACTCGTGCATATAAATAAAAGCACGTCCGGCAGGATTCGAACCTGCGACCTACGGATTCGAAGTCCGGCGCTCTATCCAGCTGAGCTACGGACGCACAATTTTATCAATTCTGCCGGATATACAGAAAGGGTGGCCAACGGGACTTGAACCCGCAACAGCTGGAACCACAATCCAGTGCTCTACCAATTGAACTATGGCCACCGTGTTTTGAGTGAGAAAGAATGTACGATTTTAAGGATTTTGTCAAGGCGGGCGGGTGTTACTCTGAGATTCTAAACTCATTCAGGATAGGTAATTGATATGAAAATATTTATATACATACTTGCTTTTTTACAGTAAATCAGCACATGTCTTCCTGATCACTTTTATCCGGAAAGGGGCAGGGATTTTGCCGGGAGTTACAAGAAACTGTTGAAGCAGGATGAAAAACTAAAATACACAGATACAATACTGTAATTGATTTTTAATCCCTGATTACTTAAAATAATTATGGGTGACGTATGAAACCGAATATAGATTCGCTGTTTCGTCCCCTTGAAGCCGTTGATAATGATGCAATCATGAAGGTGGCGGAAAAGTTAAAAAAATCAAGAAGCAGAGCAGATCATTCCGTGGCAAAATTTCTCCAGAGAGTATGTATTTTCCGGGAAGAGCAGTCAGCGGGAGGGATATCCCAGCCTGATTCATCATTTACTTCAAATCACGGACTTCGGCATCTTCAGGATTGAAACAGCTGTTTCTCAGCGGTCAGGAAAAAGACGGTCCTTTTCCATGTTATTTCCTGGTCCGCGAGAAAGGAAAGCAGTAACCTTTTTATCTCAGTCAATTCTTTTTCTTTAAGGATTTCGGGAAGTACTGTGCCGTAACCTTTTTCCCGGGAACCGCTGTTATTCAGCCAGCCGATGATATCACTTTTTTTTATATATCTATTCATCTGATACTCTTTAAGTTCTCCCTCCGGTTTGCTTAAGCCTGCTTCTATGCAGTCGGAAAGAAGGCTGCTTTCATCCCATGACATCAGGGGATTGCCTTTCTGACTGAAGATGATTTTCTCCGCTTCCTGCAATGCCGAAAGCATCGAGGATGGGAAACCTCTGTTCTGTAGAATATCTGTTAACCTTGTGCCCCTGGAAGGAATAACCTCTGCAAAGGAAATGCGCCCTTTTTCTGTAAGGAAGTCTGCGATCTGACTGAAGAAGTCGGTTTTATTTGCTGCTCTTGTCATACAGTTTCTTCCTGCTGCTAATTCAAATTTCACTCCTTCATTTTTCAGCAATTGAACTGCAGATTCTGTAAAAAAACTCCCTTCAACTACACGGGGCCTTTCCACCTCTGCCAGAGACTCCGCGTAATGGATGATTCTCCCAAGGTTCTCTCCGGAAGCCCATGCCCAGACCCCGCCTTCAGGGACCCGGCGGAGGGCTTCCCAAAGGAGAAAGCCATTGCCCGCTTCAGGGATAAGAACCAGGTCATGACGGTTCACTGCAGAGTTCCCAAAAATCCTGTTCCTGATATCCGATAAATATTTTCCCTGGTCCCGGAGGGCCCGTTCTATCCATTCCTCTTTCATGGTCTGGGTCGGTGAAAAAGTGAGAATTTCCGCATCCCGGGCTTCAAAGACCCCTTCCAGCTGGGCTTCCCGGGCCCGGAGTACATCGACGGCTATAGATTCTTCATATCCACGGGAACCTGGTTTGTAAAATATTTTTCCCCTCAGATTCTCCGGGAGATACTGCTGTGCTACCCAGTGGTCTTTGTAGGCATGGGGATAGAGATATCCTTCTCCATGTCCGAATCCTTTTTTGTCCCTGCTGGAATCCTTTAAGTGAGCAGGCACATCATCCGCCTTTTCTGATTCCACAGCTTTCAGGGCATCAAAATATCCCAGAGCGGAATTGGATTTCGGAGCTGTTGCAAGGTAGAGTGCGGCCTGGGCAAGGTGAAACTGCCCTTCCGGAAGGCCGACCCGGTCGAAGGCTGCAGCGGCCGAAGCAGTAACTGTAAGAGCGTTGGGGTCCGCCATACCGATATCTTCTCCCGCCAGAATGAGCATTCTCCGGAGAATGAACTTCGGATCTTCCCCGGCACTGACCATCCGTGCCAGCCAGTAGAGGGCCGCATCCGGATCCGAGCCCCGAAGGGATTTGATAAAGGCGCTGATGGTATCAAAATGATAGTCGCCTTCCTTATCATAAAGAACCACTTTTTTCTGGATACTTTCTTCTGCCGCTTCCAGGCTTATCCGGATGGTCTCTTCCTGCGAAGGCGGGAAGGTTTCCGGGGTTGTTTCAACTGCCAGTTCAATAGCATTCAGCAGGGATCTGGCGTCCCCTGCGGCCATGGAAACAAGGTGCTCCAGGGCTCCATCCTCGAAGATAACATTATAAGAACCGTATCCCCGTTCCGGACATTTCAGCACATTCCGGGCAATAATATGAAGGTCTTCATCATTCAAAGTTTTCAGCTGAAAGATCCGGCTTCTGCTTACCAGGGCGGAGTTAACCTCAAAGTAGGGGTTTTCCGTGGTTGCGCCGATCAGGATTACGGTTCCGTTTTCCACCCAGGGGAGAAGGGCATCCTGCTGGGCTTTATTCCATCGGTGGACCTCGTCAACAAAGAGGATGGTCCTCTTTCCGTAAAGATTTTTCCGTTCCCCGGCATTTTTTATCTGTTCCCGGATGTCTTTTACGCCGGTTAAAACCGCATTCAGGGTAACGAATGCCGACTGCGTAGTGTTCGCGATAATCCTGGCCAGGGTTGTTTTTCCGCTCCCCGGAGGGCCGTAAAAAATCAGAGATGAAAGCTGGTCAGCCTGTATGGCTCTGCGGAGGAGTCTTCCCCTGCCGATTATGTGATCCTGACCGACAAATTCTTCAAGAGTCCGGGGTCTCATCCGGGCTGCCAGGGGCTGGTCTGCAAGATTTTCATCAGCTGAAAAAAGGTTCATCGGATGTCAGTATACTTGTGCTTGAAATACTTTTTCAAGGCGGATAAATCAGAACGGCGGGGAATTCAGATTTTAATAGTTTTCCATTTGCCGCGATTCATCCTGATGGACAGTATAACGGCCCTTATTACAAAATCGCTGCACATGGCTATCCAGACTCCTGTAAGTCCGAATCCCAGAACAATGCTCAGCACATAACTTAAGGGAAGACGGATAATGAACCTGGTGCAGAACATGGTAATCATGGTAAAAGTCGTGTCCCCTGCTCCCCGGAGACCTCCGGAGAGTACCATTGTCGGTGCCAGAAAAACCGCAAAGGAGGCGTATATCCGGAGTGGAGTAGGAGTGAGGGCAAGGATTGTAATATCGTCAGTAAAAAGACGGCTCAGGCTTCCGGGTATCGAAAAGAAAAGGACTGAAATTCCTGCCATTACAAATGCGCAGAAAATAACAGTATGCCAGATATAGCGGGCTCCTTCCTCAGGTTTCCCGGCTCCCAGTTTCTGTCCCGACAGAGTGGATGCTGCAATAGAAAAGCCGAACCCCGGCATGAAGGAAATTGAAGCCATTCTTATCACAATATGAGACGCTGCTATATGAAAACTTCCCAGGGGATTTACAGAGAGGGCGATTACCATCAGCTGGCTGATTGACATTGTCATGCGTTCTATTGTTGCAGGCAGTCCAAGGCGGATGATCCTCCAAAGATGGGAAAAACTGAAAACAACCGCCTTTCCCCGGGACCCCCATTCGTATTTTCCTGAAATAATGAGAAGGGCTGCCCATCCTGCCGTAAAACTGATTCCCGAGGCAATGGCGGCGCCAGCTATTCCAAGAGTCGGGAAACCAAGCTTGCCGAAAATCAGCACCCAGTCAAGAAAGATGTTCAAGCCGTTCATGGCAAAGCCGACAACCATAGGTGTTTTTGTGTTTCCTGAAGCCCGGTATGCCGCCTGCACGGCGGTCAGGAGAAAAATAAAGGGGATAAAGGGAATCAGGCTGTACATATACGAAGCACCGAAACCGAACAGCTCCTCCGGCATTGCTATTACCCGGAAAATGGGAATAATGATGCTGTAGAAAAGAGGGATGAATGCGACGCCCAGAACAGCAAGCCCGATCTGGCCTGTTTTAACGAAAAGAGCCGCCTCTTCTAAATCTTTGCTTCCGATCATCCTGGCTACACAGGCAGTAAGGCCGACTGAGAAACCTTCACCGATATTCTGGATATTCCAGAACAAAAGACCTACAAGAGCCGCTGCGCTCAGCTGAAGAGGGCCGAGGCGGCCGATAAACATTGTGTCAACAATCTGGACCATAGTAAGGCTGAGCTGGCTGAAAATAACAGGAACAGCGAGGCCGAGTATCCGGGGTGCTGTATATCGAAGTTTCATAACCTGCAGGCTGTTTTCAGTTCTGCCCGTAATAGGCTTTAGGACCGTGTTTCCGTGAAAAATGCTTATTCAGCTGTGAGGGTGAAGTTTCCCGGGCTGACGGATTGAGGGTTTCTGTATAAAATGCCATTTTTGCGATTTCTTCCAGAGCGATAGCGTTTTTTACAGCCCCGTAACAGTCTGTCCCCCATGTAAAAGGCCCGTGGTGAGGAAGCAGAACTCCGGGGAAATGAAGTGGATTCAGTTTCTCTCTCCGGAAGCGTTCTGCGATAACCTTTCCCGTATTTGCCTCGTAGGCTTCTTCAATTTCCTCAGCAGTAAGCTGACGGGTGAGGGGAACACTGCCGTAAAAATGGTCTGCATGGGTGGTACCGTAACAGGGGATCTCCATTTCCGCCTGTGCCCAGCTTACGGCAAAGGAGGAATGGGTATGGACAATCCCGCCGACCTCCGGGAAGGCCCTGTAAAGCTCGAGATGCGTGGGGCTGTCGGAAGAGGGACGGAGAGACCCGGAAAGGACCTCTCCGGTTTCAATACTCTGAATTACTATATCTTCGGATTTCAATGTGGAATAAGAAACCCCGCTCGGTTTGATCGCCATAATGCCTTTTTCCCTGTCAGCTGCACTGGCGTTTCCCCATGTGAGAATAACCAGTCCCGCATCTACAAGTGCGAGGTTTGCTTTTAGTACGTTTTCTCTTATTTCATTATAGTTGTTCATTCAGTCCGCACCTGGTCCCTGATTTCTAGAAGATTTTTCATTACATGATAGAGGTTTCCCGAAAAATCCCGGGTTCCGTATATATCATGGAGTTCCTTGTACAAGGAGTAAAGTTTATTATATACATCGACATTTTTCTGTATAGGGGTATATTTCGTGTCCAGAACTCCAGTCATATTTTTTACTGCTTCATCGTAGTTTTCATACCCGCCGTTCTCTTTTCCCGCCACCACAGCGCCGGCTATAGCCGAACCAAGGGCTCCGGTCTGAGTGCTTCTGCTTATTTCCATATCTCTGTTAAGAACGTCAGCATAAATCTGCATAACCAGAGGGCTTTTCAGGCTGATCCCGCCGCAGTTGACCACTCTGTTTACCTTTGCTCCGTATTCTTCATATCTCTCCATAATGACCCGGGCACCGAAAGCCGTTGCTTCTACCAGGGATCGATACACTTCTGCGGGGCTGGAATGGAGGGTAAGTCCCAGTATAAGTCCGGTAAGACGCTGATCTACGAGAACAGTTCTGTTTCCGTTATGCCAGTCAAGGGCGAGAAGGCCGCTTTCTCCGGGCAGTATCTTCTCCGCATCCCGGCTGAGGGTTTCATGATCGCCCTGAACAAAGGAGACGAACCAGTTGAAGATATCACCTACAGCGGATTGTCCTGCTTCCAGACCGTAATCCCCGGGAAGAATAGACCCCGGTACTATTCCGCAAAGGCCTGGAATATCGGGAAGGTCTGCGGATGCAGGAGCTACCATCATATCACAGGTTGATGTTCCGATATTTTTTACCAGAACGCCGGGTTCTATACCGGAACCTACACCCCCAAGGTGGGCATCGAAAGCGCCTACAGCTACAGGGATGCCCCCGGGGATACTGAGCCGGTCCGCCCATTCTTCAGTAAGGGTTCCGGCTGATTCATTGATTGAATAGGCTGTGGAGGGGAAGGTTTTTCTAAGTTCGGCAAGTGACGGATCAATTTTATTCAGAAAATCTTCTTCCGGATATCCTCCCCAGTCAGTATGAAACAGCGCCTTATGGCCCGCGGCACAGATACCCCGCTTAATTTTCAAGGGGTCTGTTATACCTGCTAAAACAGCAGGGATCCAATCAGCAATTTCAACCCATGTGTACGCGGCATCAAAGACTCCCTTATCTGTTCGGAGACAGTGCAGGATTTTTGCCCAGAACCACTCCGAAGAGTAGGTCCCCCCGATTTTAGCCAGATAGCCCGGTTTCATCGAAGCTGCTGTTTCAGTAATCTCTTTTGCTTCAGCAAAGGCAGTGTGATCTTTCCAGAGCCAGGCATAGGCGTTGAAGTTGTCTTTAAAGTCATCTTTAAATGCCAGAGGCGCACCGTCCCTGTCCAGGGGGAGAGGAGTACTGCCTGTTGTATCAACACCTATGCCGATGATACGGTCTCTTGAGAAGGAGCTGTCATTTTCAGCCTCTTTAAGGGCGCCGGATAGTGATTCGAATATTCCGTCAATATAATCCTGAGGGTGCTGCCGGGCGAGATTGGGGTCTTTGGGGTCAACAATTACCCCTGCCTCCCCATGGGCATAATTCCATACAAATGCGGCTATTTCTCTGCCGTTTTTTACATCCGCAATTAATGCCCGGACAGAATTGGTCCCGTAATCAAGGCCGATAGAAAAGGCGTGTTCCATGATCTCTCTCCTTTATGAACTTCAGCAGTGATAGTATGTGTCAATTCCCAAATATGTCACAAAGGCTTCATCAAGTATATCCGCAACAGATGATAAGTTAACCGCCACATGATGTTCAAACCCGTGGGTGCAGATAAACCGAAGGAGAGTCTGCAGGTCAGGTATTTCAGCAGCGCCTAATCCGCCGAAGGAATCAATTTTATCATCAGTGAAATTCCCTTCTCCAATAAAACTCAGGAGTTTGCCCCCGGTGTCATAGGTCGAGAAACGGGCGAATGTCATAGGATGGGGCCTTACAGGGCCTTCTACTGTTCCGAAGGTGTTGTCTTTTCCGACACTGCCGGCAATGATTGCCTGGTATTTCATTTCAAATTCCTTGAAGAAATGTTTCGGCAGATTGCTGCAGTGAAAGAGGATACACTTGTTCGGATCATCTCCGAAATTATTGTTCCAGTCCAGGAGCGCGCTCGGCGTTTCTGATGCGAGCTGCAGAGCATACATGGACAGGGCGCCTGTTACATCAACTTCGCAGGCACTCGGTTTTAGTGAATTACTCAGCATACTCATTACGGTACAGGGAACGATACCGAAATATTCTTCCATGGAAGTCCAGCACTGTACTGCTGTGGCGTCGAGTTCATTTTCTGTAATGAAATTATCAAATACCACTCCAAGCTTTGCCATTTTCACCAGGTTCTTTCCCGGAACATTTTCCGCCGGAATATAATCAGTGAGGCTTTTCAGCTTTTCCTGAACCTTTGATTCAGAGTCTTTCAATTTTTCTATCTGTCCGAATATTTCTGAAAGATCGATGGTTTCTACATTTACACCGTAGTCCGCAAGGATCTTCTCACTGTACCTGCATGTGTTGAAAGCAGCCGGCCTGGCGCCGATTGCCCCGATTCTCGCATTTCTAATGCCTTTGACAACTCTGCAGACGCCTTTGAATTTTTCCAGTTCTTTTACAAAATCTTCGCTGTTAACATCTACTGTGTGTTTCTCAGTGAGAGAGTATGCAATATTGTACTGCATTAAATTGTTGCATGTAGAAATCTTTCCGCAGAATGAATCACGCCGGTCCGCGGCGCTCATTTTTCCGGGATCATCCGGAGTCGCCTGGATCAGTATTGGAATATCTAAATTTGCCAGTTTTAACGCATCCGCAATACCGCTTTCCTCGCCGAAATTCGGAAGGGTCACAATTATGCCGTCGATCCGTTCACGGTTTTTCTTGAAAAGATCAGCGCATTTTTTAGCGTCCTGAAGGGTCACAACAGCTCCGAGGTTTGTCTCCTCCGGAGACAATGTTATCACCTCGCATCCGTTAGCTTCCAATACTCCGAGAATATCTTTCCTGCCCTCTTCTACCAAATGATTTGGGAAAAACCCTCTGTTTCCTACAAGAAGACCGATTACAGTTTTCATAAAATCCCCCTAAAAATACAACTTGTATTTTGCTTTAATATTTTTTCTATACTAACATATTATTTCCCAATTTTCAACGGAAAAACATTGACAACATTTTAATATTCACTGTATCCTTGAACAGAAAGGTACAAGTTGTATTTTTATGAAAAAATATCTTACTGTTCTGCAGTGGATTCTTCAAAGTATCCAGGACCGGACCCTCCTGCCCGGGGACAAACTGCCTTCGGAAAGTGAACTCTGCGAGCAGTTTTCCGTATCCAGGAATTCAGTCCGATCCGCTCTTCGGGAACTGGCGGAAGAGGGGGTCCTTGAAAGCAGAAAAGGAATTGGTACTTTTTTCATTCGGCCTCCCGGCAGGCAGCCTGAAACAGCTACCATAGGGTTTGTCTGTTTTTTCACAGGTTCATATATTTTTCCTGAGATTATTAAAGGCTGTGATCAAATACTCTATAAAAACGGATTTCATATTCTCCTGAATCAGTCGGAATATGATGTGGAAAAGGAGAGGAATATCCTCCTGAATTTGAAAAAACGGGAAGTAGACGGGATTATCATAGAACCTGTTTTTTCCGGAGAGGGCAAGTCCAATTGCGATGTACTCCTTGATATACAAGCCTCGGGAATACCGGTTGTACTTATAGATAATTTTTTTCCGGAAAAGAATTTTACCAGTGTTGTTATGGATGATCCATCCAGCGGAAGAACAGCAGCTGAATATCTCTGGAAAATGGGGCACCGGAAGATAGGAATGTTTTTTCAGGATGATTATCTTCCGAAGAAACGGAGAGCTTCCGGGTTTGCTGATGCCATTAGAAGATTAGGAAAAGAGGTCCCTGAAAAATGGATTGCGGGATTCCAGGGTCAGGGCCCGGGAAGCAACATAAAGGAAAAAGCTGCTGATTTTATGAGGAGGCGGGACCTTCCTACGGCTCTTTTCTGTTCCAGTGATCACGATGCTTTGCAGTTTATACAGGAGGCTGAAGCACAGGGCTTTCAGGTCCCCGGGGACATTTCAATTATCGGATTCGATAATTCTGAAATCGCCCGTCTGGAAAAGATCAGC
>Ga0272441_10004658_pt1 | contig 24547 bp, 21 predicted proteins | sample SSMProp6N_FD_193582 | JGI IMG/M metagenome (GOLD analysis project Ga0272441, IMG submission 193582) | Marine sediment archaeal communities from Little Sippewissett salt marsh, Falmouth, MA, United States - SSM-Prop-6N | ecosystem: Environmental > Aquatic > Marine > Wetlands > Sediment ...
TTCAGAATCGACTCGGCATGAATATTCTTCTCTTCCAAGAACTTACGCGTTCCCTTGGTGGCTTTGATACGAAACCCGAGCTTTTCAAAATCCCGTGCCACGGGAATGATGGCATCCTTATCCTCGTCGTAGACCGTGATGAGAACGGTACCGTCACGGGGAAGGAGCTGCTGTGCCGCCTCCTCCGCTTTGAAGAAGGCAAGACCGAAGGTGTCAGCGAGTCCGAGTACCTCGCCGGTTGAACGCATTTCCGGACCAAGCAGCGGGTCGACTTCAGGAAACATATTGAAGGGGAACACCGCTTCCTTGACGCCGAAATGAGGTATCGGCCCCACGCGAATATCAATATCTCCCAGTTTTCTGCCCAGCATGAGCTGGGTCGCAATGCGCGCCATCGAAATGGCGCAGACTTTTGATACCAGCGGGACGGTTCGTGACGCCCGGGGATTTGCCTCCAGTATGTAGACGACATCGTCCATGATCGCATACTGAATATTCATCAGGCCGACCACGTTCAATTCCCGGGCAATTTTTCTGTTGTATTCATAGATCGTTTTCTTGTGACGTTCCGACAGGCTGATGGGCGGGATAACGCAGGCGGAGTCACCGGAATGGACGCCGGCAAACTCTATATGTTCCATAATCGCCGGCACGAAGGCGTCGTCCCCGTCGGCAACGGCGTCGGCTTCCGCCTCGATGGCATTTTCAAGAAATTTATCGATCAGGATCGGCCGCTCCGGTGTCACGTCAACGGCCACGGCAAGGTAATGCCGGAGCATATCCTCGTCGAGGACAACCTCCATCCCTCTGCCGCCGAGCACGTATGACGGCCTGACCATCAGGGGGTATCCGATTCGTCCGGCAACGGCGAGGGCCTCCTCAATATTGCTTGCCATCCCCGATTCAGGTTCGGGAATATTCAGTTTTTCCATCATCTTGCGGAAACGATCCCTGTCTTCCGCCAGATCTATCATTTCCGGCGATGTCCCGATAATGTTGACGCCCGCTTCGGCCAGTTCGTTTGCAATGTTCAGGGGGGTCTGTCCGCCGAATTGAACGATAACCCCCACGGGTTTTTCCTTTTCGTAGATACTGAGCACATCCTCGACGGTGAGCGGTTCAAAGTAAAGCCTGTTGGCCGTATCGTAATCGGTCGAAACCGTCTCGGGGTTACAGTTGATCATGATCGCTTCGTAGCCTTCGTCCTTGAGGGCAAAGGCTGCATGGACGCAGCAGTAATCGAATTCTATCCCCTGTCCGATCCGGTTCGGACCGCCGCCGAGCACGATAATCTTGTCTCTCTCCGTGACAGCCACCTGGTCGGCCTCGTTGTAGGATGAGTAATAGTAGGCCGCATCGTCCACACCGCTCACGGAACGGCATGCCACCCCTGGACGATTCCCAGAGAGGTGCGTCTCGCCCTGATCTCCCGCTCCGGCATGTCGAGCAACGTCCCAAGATAACGATCTGAAAAGCCGTCTTCTTTGGCACGGCGCAACAGGTCATCGGGAAGCGAGCCCCCCCGGCATGCGAGAATATCCTCTTCCAGGGCCACGAGTTCCTCCATCTGCTCGATAAACCAGCGCTTGATACAGGTTTTTGCGTGCAACTCCTCGACGGTGGCACCCTTTCTCAGGGCCTCGTACATGATGAACTGACGTTCGCTCGTGGCATGGGAGAGCAGTCCCATCAATTCCTCGAGGGATTTTTGATTGAAATCTTTTGCAAAACCGAGGCCGTAGCGATTGATCTCCAGTGACCGTATGGCTTTATGCAGTGCCTCCTTGTAGGTCTTTCCGATACTCATCACTTCACCCACGGCACGCATCTGTGTCCCCAGCATGTCGATGGCACCCGGAAACTTTTCAAAGGCCCAGCGGGCGAATTTGACGACCACATAATCGCCGGTGGGAATGTACTTGTCCAGGGTCCCCTCTTTCCAGTAAGGTATTTCGTCGAGGGTGAGACCGGCTGCCAGCATTGCCGAAATCATAGCAATGGGAAAGCCCGTCGCCTTCGACGCGAGGGCCGAGGAGCGCGATGTCCGGGGATTGATTTCGATCACCGCCACCCTGTCCGTTTCGGGATCATGGGCAAACTGGATATTGGTACCACCGATCACCTGGATCGCCTCGACGATGTCGTAGGAATATTTCTGGAGTCGCTCCTGCAGTTCGGGCGCAATGGTCAGCATCGGCGCCGTACAAAATGAATCGCCCGTATGGACGCCCATGGGATCCACGTTTTCAATAAAACATACCGTGATCATCTGGTTCTTTGCATCCCGCACCACCTCGAGTTCCAGTTCCTCCCACCCGAGAACCGACTCTTCGACAAGGATCTGGCCGATAAAACTCGCGGCTATTCCACGGCTGGAAATTATTCCCAGTTCTTCCTTGTTGTAGACGAGCCCGCCGCCGGTCCCTCCCATGGTATAGGCCGGTCTGATGACCACCGGGTATCCCAGCTCTTCGGCGATTTCCCCTGCCTCTTCAACGCTGTAGGCCGGCTTGCTCCGGGGGATATCGATACCGAGCCTGTTCATGGTCTCCTTGAAAGCGATCCGGTCTTCACCCCGCTCAATCGCATCGATGTTGACGCCGATAATCTTCACATTGTATTCGTCGAGCACACCGGCACGGGCAAGCTCGGAGGTCAGGTTGAGGCCCGATTGACCGCCCAGGTTCGGCAACAGGGCATCGGGACGCTCCTTGGCAATAACTTCTTTCAATGACTGAAGGTTGAGGGGCTCGACATAGGTCACATCGGCCATGCCGGGATCGGTCATGATCGTGGCGGGGTTTGAGTTCACGAGCAGGACCTCGTATCCCAGTTTTCTCAGTGCCTTGCATGCCTGTGTACCGGAATAATCGAATTCACAGGCCTGACCGATCACAATGGGACCGGAACCTATAATCATCACCTTTTTTATATCTCTACGCGCTGGCATATTTCTATTCCCTTTTTATCTCAATGATGTTTTATTTTCTTTATTGTTCTGCCGCTCTCTCATGAAAATTAAAACGGCGCAGGAAAGAATTTGACTGTAATGAATGTGCAAGCCCGGAATTGATGTGCCTCACAGCCACGCTTCTGCTTCTCGCAAGTTCTCATATTGCCGTCTTATTTGAGCGTTGCGAGTATAGGTAAGTCACCGTTTCGTGTCAAGATATAATAACAGTGGATCGCCACAAAAGGTGTCCCATCCAATTTAGCGTTGTGATTATATTGCACATCGGAAAAAATATTTTTCCCGGGAACGGAGGCGGCACAGGGGACATGTGCCGGGGAGAAAGGCCCTTCCTTACGGAAGCATCGTCACCCTGATGTCATCGGTACCGTCGCATTCGATCAGAGCTCCGTTGTGCCTGCCGGCCATGGTGCAGTTTACCACAAGCGTTTCACCCATGGACGCCACTCCCGAACGCTCATGAATATGACCGCAGATGCAGATTCTCGGCCGGCCTTTCCTGATTATCCGGGCGAGGCTCCGGCATCCGGCATGAAAACGGCCCAGGACCTCGTCGCGGACACCAAAGGGCGGCGGGTGGACAACCAGGCAGGTATCGCGGTCCACCATTGAAGAAAGCACCCGTTCCACAGGACCTTCACGGAAACGGAATCGTGATCTGAAGGGAACGGGAACTGTCCCTCCGACACCGACAAAAGCGAGGCCTTCCAGGACAATCCTTCTCAAATGAAGGGCCGTGATATTCGGATAGATGCCGCAGAGCTTCTCCACACGCCGGCGGTCGCTGTTTCCGCGAACCGCAAGCACCGGAAGAGAAAAATCGTTCACCGACGAAAGGATCTCCGTCGAACCGGCGTATCCGGTGATATCTCCGGCTATCACCAGCAGGTCCGGCGTCAGTCCCATGACAGCGTCTCTGATTGTTTTCAGCCTGTTCAACCGGCCGTGGATGTCGGCCACCGCGTATATGCGCACCCCGTTCTCCGTCCCTTGCACGAACCGTCATTCAATGAAGATCACCCTGCATTCCCATGAGCCGGCTCCCGTCTTTTTCGTGCCCGGGAGTCGGAGGGGACGCGCTGTGATGAGAGGCTGCTCCATGGCAGCCACCCCGGAGGATCAGAGCTCGGAAATCGCTCCCAGTATGCCCATCCCTTTATTCTTTTTTTTGACCGCCAGCAGCGGCACGGTCGTTTTTCTGATCAGCTGCTCCGTCACACTTTCAAGCATGAGCCCTGCGGCGACCTTTCTCCCCCGGGCACCAATCACGATGAGGTCGATCATGTTCTTTCCGACAATCTCTTCAATCGCCTTGTATGGCTTTTTTTCCTGTCTGAAATAAGACTTGATCTCACGTCCCTTGAAATCGAAGTCCTCGATAAATTCCTTGAACTTTTCCTTCGCGTTCTTTCGCATGATTATTTCAAATTCTTCGAAACTTTTTCCCCGCTTGTAATATCCCAGCGGCACATCGTAGACATGAATCGAATAGATCGTCGGGATATGATGTGCCGAAGCAAAGTCGATGGCCATGAGCACGGCGTCAGCCGAATTTTCGGAGAAATCCACGGGAACGAGGATATTCATCTCTTTCGGCCTGGTACGGGAAGGCCGCGCGTCTTCGGGAACAAACAATACCGAACACTGTGCCTTCCGTGTCAGCTTTACCGGAATCGTCTCACTGCCCGTAAATTCACCGCTTATCTTTCCCACAATAATGAGATCCACATCCATGTCAACGAAGAGCTGCAACATCTCCTCAATTACATGAGGGGTATTCTCGACGAAATGATATTCCAGCGTCACGTCTGACGGACCTTTGTAATAGAGCGTGACAAGCTCCCGCATCTTCTGTTTATAGATATCGGGCGACATGTCCGCCGAGCTGCCCACATGGACAAAGGTTATTTTTTTCGATGCCACCAGGCTGCTGACAAGGGATGCATACCGGATTTTTGCCTTATCCTGAGAACCGACCGTAAGACCCACCATCAAATGATTAAAATGATACATGGCTACCTCCTTTCTCCGGTTTGTTATAGTCCATCCGACATGCAGGCACTGAAGGAAAAGGAAGGTGACGCACGATACGGAGCCGCCGAGAGAAGCACATCAGCATCAGCTTACGATCATGGTGTAATTATGCTGATTCAGACACCTCCCTGTCAACAGAATTATATACGCCCGTCCGGAAGGGCAAGGGGGGGAAAGCACGGGAGCAAGGGGGTGCCGGAACCTCCCCCGGCGAACCTTGCCGGCAGACGATCGTTCCCCGGCGGAATACCGTTTATCTTGTTTGCATGTATTCGATGGGAAATGTGGCGGAAGCCGCCCTCATATCAGATAAAAACTCGAACAGGGTGCGAAAGGCACCCTGTTTCACGGTGACGGTTTTTTCACGAAGGGATGGAAACATCGCGGCGGATGGGGCGCTCAAGAGCTCCGCGGGTTCATACTATCCCTCATCTTTCAGCTTGGCAAATTCCTTGAAAAGCTTCTCCTCTTTTCTGCTCAGATTGGTCGGAACCGTCACCATGGCCTGCACGATCAGGTCACCCTTTCCATATCCTCTGAGATGCGGAATCCCCAGCCCCTTTAATCTGAAAGTCTTGCCGTACTGGGTCCCCTTGGGAATTTTTATTTTCTCGTTGCCGTTCAGCGTCGGCACTTCAACGGCCCCCCCCAGGACAGCCGTAGTCATGGCGAGGGGCATCCTGAAGAGTATGTCATCGCCGTTTCTTTCGAAGTACTCGTGGGGTTTTACATATATGAAGACATAAAGGTCACCCCTCGGCCCCCCGAATTCTCCGTTCTCACCTTCACCTCGAAGCCTGAGACGCGACCCCGTATCGACACCCGGCGGAATCTTGAGTTGCAGTTTTCTCCGCACTGCCGACTTGCCGGTCCCCTGGCAATTGCGGCAGGGCTTTTCAATTATTCTTCCCGCTCCGCGGCACTGAGGGCAGGTCGAACGAACACTGAAAAACCCGCTCGACTGGGTCACCTGACCCGCTCCGTGGCAGGTGGGACAGACGATGGGCTCCGTGCCGGGGGCGGCACCGGTTCCGCCGCATTCGGTACATCCCTCATACCGTTCCACTTCGATTTCGGTCTCCATGCCGGCCGCGGCTTCCATCAGCGAAATTTTGAGATCATAGCGAAGGTCGGCCCCCTGACGCGCAGCCGTTCTGGATCTGGTTCTGCGGTTACCGAAGCCGAACACATCTTCAAAGATATCACTGAAACTTGAAAAGATGTCATCAAATCCCGAAAATCCCTGGTATCCCGTCCCCCGGAGGCCTTCATGACCGAAGCGGTTGTAGATATCCCTCTTCTCCGCATCGCTCAATACTTCATACGCTTCGGCCGCCTCCTTGAATCTCTCTTCGGCTTCCTGATCTCCCGGATTTCTATCGGGATGGTATTTCAACGCCTGTTTGCGGTAAGCCTTTTTTATCTGTTCCTGCGAGGCGTTACTCTCGACACCGAGCGTTTTGTAATAGTCATTCTTCATGAATTATTCTGCACATCATTGGAGTTTTTCACCTGAGACCGGAAAATTTACATACCGGAACACAGAATAAATTAGTAACGGTCCGGACAGATGTCAAGGCGAAAGGAGATACTATTTGACCAGCCGGGTCAGTGCCTCGCCATATTTTTCTGCCGTCTTTCTGATAATATCATCGGGCAATTGCGGTGCCGGCGGTTTCTTGTCCCAGCCGATCGAAAGAAGGTAATCCCTGAGGAACTGCTTGTCAAAGCTGTTCTGCGGCCTCCCCGGTTCGTACTCATCTTTCGGCCAGAACCGTGACGAATCAGGCGTGAGAAGTTCGTCGATCAGCATGAGCTTTCCTTCGTAGAGCCCGAATTCCATCTTGGTATCGGCGATAACGATGCCGGCCCGATCGGCCACTTCGCATGCCCGCTTGTATATCTGTATGGATATATCGGCGACCGCTTCCGTCAAATCCCTGCCGATCAGCTTTTCCACCTCTTCCCGTGCAATGGGAAGATCGTGTTCTCCCACCTCTGCCTTTGTCGAAGGCGTAAAGATCGGTTCCTGCAACTTTTCCGATTCCGACAATCCGCCGGGCAGGCGAATTCCCGACACGGTCCGCCCCTCACGGTAGTCTTTCCAGCCCGATCCGCTCAGGTACCCGCGTATTACGCACTCCACCGGAAGCGGCTTCGTCTTCTTTACCAGCATGCTTCTCCCGCGAAGGACCTCCCTGTAGGGCGCACATGCTTCGGGAAACCTGTCCACATCGGTTGAGACAAGATGGTTCTGTACGATATCCTCGGTAAGGGAAAACCAGAAGGCGGACATTCGTGTCAGGACACTTCCCTTCCCCGGTATGGGATTCGGCATGACGACATCAAATGCCGATATCCGGTCCGATGCCACAATCAGGAGGTACCCCTCCACCTCGTAAATATCCCGTACCTTGCCCCTGCTTACCAGCGAGAGGTCCCTGAAATCCGTTTCCCTTAATCCTTGTTCACTCATTGTTCACCACCCGATTTACCGTAAAAATGGATTGTATTTTTTCTCGTCACCGATGGTCGACGCCGGCTTCCGTCCGTAATTATGGCCGGGAAAGACCACCGTCTCGTCGGGAAGGGTCATCAGCTTTTCCATGATCGACTGGTACATCTGCTGCCATGAGGCGCCGGGAAGGTCCGTCCTTCCCACACTCTCCACAAAAAGCGTGTCACCGGTGAATACATATCCCGGCATATAGAGCGCCATTCCTCCCGGCGTATGACCCGGAGTGTGGAGCACCTGCAGGGTCACATCCCCTACGCTGATACTGTCGCCGTCGGTGACGGTAATGTCGGCTTCAGGCGACGCCTTCGCCCGAAACATGCGGAGCATCATGGAAGGTGTACCGGTCAGCATCGCCGCATCGGCTTCGTGGATGATAATCCGGGCGCCGGTTTTTTTCTTCATGTCGGCATTGCCGGAGGTATGGTCCACATGACCATGGGTATTCACTATATATTTAATTGCAAGGCCATCCTGTTCCGCCTCATGGACGATATCATCGATATTCGCCGCCGGATCGATCACCAGTGCTTCACCGGCATCCCTGTCGCCGACAATGTACGCCATAACGGCCATGAAACCGACCTGCATCTGTCGCAATACGAGATTCATCGACCTCCTCCTGCCAGGGTCATGTCAAAAAAGAAAAGGGGATTGTTAACGTGTTTTCGTCATCAAGTCAAACGATTTCAGACGTCCACATCCTGCCCCGCGGCCGGGGGGTCCCACGGCAGATCGACACGAAGAGCAGCGGGAATAGGGACGACCTTCGACCGGTCATTCATGAACGTCTCCGGCATGACCGGCGGAACCGGAACGGTATCATCGAGAGAGGGGGGCATGAAACGATTCGTTCAGGCGGGTTCACCTTCCAGCCCGATTTCCCCCGCCACCTCACGCATGCCCATGATGGTGTCTTCAATCAGCTCGGTCACATCGACGCCCAGCATTTCAGATCCTTTCTGAATGATGGAGCGGTCCACACCGGCCGCAAAGGCCGGCGATTTCCATTTCTTCTTCACGGACTTGACCGTTGTATCGAGCACACTCCGTGAGGGCCGCACGAGAGCGCTGGCGGCAACAAGCCCCGTCAGTTCATCGATGGCATAGAGGGTTTTTTCCAGCACGGTGCGGGGTTCCACGTCGGAGCAGATACCCCAGCCGTGGGACACGACGGCGCGCACGTATTCCGCAGGCCATCCATTTGCCTCCAGTATTTCTCTCGTTTTCGTACAATGCTGATCGGGATACTGCTCATAGTCGAGATCATGCACGAGACCGACAATGCCCCACATCTCCTCGTCTTCACCCCGTTTCCGGGCGATATACCGCATCACGGCCTCAACGGCATAGGCGTGTTTTCTCAGGCTGTCACTTTGATTATATTCATGAAGCAATTGCAGCGCGTCGTCGCGCGTCGGATTCGATGGACTCATTTTCACATATCCCTTCGTTTCAGAATGGCCCCGAAGAACCCGTCCGTTCCGTGATGGTGAGGAGAGGTTCTGAAGTATCCCCCGGTATCCACCACTTCTTTGCTCAGTGTAACGGGGGGATGAACACGGTGATATCCGGGATGAGCATCCAGAAACTCTCCCACCACCTTGTTATTCTCCGGGAAAGAAATTGTACATGTACTGTATACAAGTGTTCCTTTTTCTTTAAGGTAAGAAACGGCTTTATGCAATATATTTTTCTGGAGGGCCGCCATATTTTCCACATCCTGCCGGTCCCTGTGCCACTTGATCTCGGGGTTTCTTCTCAGTGTTCCCAGTCCCGAGCAGGGAACATCCACCAGAATCCTGTCAAACGACCTGCCGTCCAGCACATCGATAGCCCCCGTCGCATCGCCTTCGACGGTACGAATGATCGAGATCCCGAGCCGACGGGCGTTGTCCCGGAGCATGTCAAGCTTGTGTCCGCTCACATCGACAGCCGTGATGGATCCCTCGTTCCGCATTATTTCAGCGAGGTGGGTCGTCTTGATTCCCGTACCCGCGCAGAGATCGAGCACCCGTTCCCCCGGTCCGGGCTCGACCAGGCGGGAGACGAGCTGTGACGCCTCGTCCTGGATCTGGATGCATCCATCCCGGAACAATGCCATATCCCGGACCGGTCCCGGAAGGCGTGAAACCGTGATACCGTCGGGACTGAAGCGGGTCGGTGCCGCATCGAGCCCCGCCGCGGCACACTCCGCCAGGGCCTCGTCACGGGTCATTTTCATAGCGTTGACGCGAAGTATGAGGGATGGAATTTCATTGTTGCTCTCACAGAGGCGGCGGGTTTCCTCGACACCCAGCTCATCGATCCAGAACGACACAAGCCACTCCGGATGAGAATGCATGATGGAAATATGGTGAAGGGGATCGGCAGAGAAATCGGGACAGGTCAATCGCTTCATTCCCCTGATCGCATTGCGGAGCACGGCATTCACCAGGGATGCACGTCCGGGAAAGAGTTTTTTTGCGAGTTTCACCGCTTCATCGACGGCGGCGAAGGGGGGGATCCTGTCCATCTCGGAAATCTGCAGGAGGGCCGTTCGCAGTATATTCTTCAGCCCCGTTTCCATTTCAGAGAAATCTCCCCGGTAAAAGGCCGCAATCACCCAATCGAGACGTTTTTGCAGACGAAGCGTGCCATAGACGAGCTGGGTCAGGAGCCGCCGGTCATTTTCGTGCATAAAAACACGTTTCGACTGATGAAAATCGAGGAGCGGTTCGGCGTAGGCCTTCTTTTCATCCACGGTATTGAGGATCTGAACCGCTGTATAGCGGGGATTTTCTTTCATTGTCTTCCAGATCGAACGGTAAAACTGCAGGCGACGGTGTCCTTATTCATTCATGACCACGATACTGCTGTACCACGCCTCGACGCCCTCGTTGGTATTATCCGTATCGGTTATCACGAGGACCGCCACTATCCCGGGGGAGTCCGTTCCGAAGAGGCGGCGAAAATCCTCTGCGGGACAGCGCTTCTCCCAAATCCATTGTTGCGCCTTTTCATCGCCCCGCTCCACGACGATCATTTTGTGAAACTTTGAACCGGGGTAATCGAGCACCGCGTCCGCCTCTGCGTGACGCCCCCAGATATAGTCAATCTTGTATCCCGCCGGTTCCATGGACGGGATCTCCACATCGAGGGTTTCAAGAACTTTCTCCAGCAGAGGAACCCTTTCCCGCGGCGCGGCGCTCTCCGTGCCGAAGATTACCCGAATGCGGGCCGCAGCGTCATTCCGGTCCTTTCTGCTTTCAATTGCCATCCCGATGCTCCGGCTTACCTTCCACCGCCAGACGAGAAGCGGGTATTCAGCGGGGTGTATATCGATCTTCTTCAGGAGCGCCGACACGCTGTGCAGGCTCTTCACATGGACAACCGTGCGGGAACCGTCCTGTTCGATCGATATGCTGTTGGGAGACTTGCCCAGGTAGGTAAGATGTTCCCATCCACGGGGCAGTGCATCGGGTGCCGCATCATCGTCGCGCTCAAACCCGACCAGCAGCATCTTTTCTCCGCAGTGAGCGGTGCATGCAGGGACACCGATCACCGTCATGACGATGATGACGGTCAGCAACAGACCCTTCACCCACGGTGCGATATGTAACACATCGCGGCACATGGCACACCTCATTTCATTACCCGTTTAATTAAGTGGTAACGGGTTGAGCTGTCAAGCCAAAAGCGGCGGCACCGCGCAACTGCGGTGTCCGCCGCACTATCGGACGAGATTCGGAAGGAATGTGATGATCTCCGGGACCGCCATGAGAAGGATAATACAGAGGATATAGGCGGGGAGAAAATAGACGACCCCCCTGAAGACACTCCCCAGGCCCACATCCCTGGCCATCCCCGCCACTACGTAGGTTGTCGCCCCCACCGGCGGCGTCACGGCACCGAGGGTGGTAATGACGGTAATCATCACACCGAACCAGATGGGGTCACAGCCGAGCGTCATGGCCACCGGGAAAAAGATCGGAATGGTAATCAGGAGCAGGGCAAGGGCGTCCATCAGTGCCCCCCCGATAATATAAATCAGGAAAATGACGCTCAGGATCGCAACCGGCGAGATGGGCAGGGTCGCAACCCAGTCGGCGATATTGAAGGGAATTCTCGTTACCGCCAGGAAGCGGCTGAATATCATTGCCCCGGCGATAAGGATGAATACCATGCAGGTAACCCGCAGTGTGTCGACCACGGACGCCTTGAATCCCTGCCATGTCAGGTTTCTCCGGACCAGGCCGAGGGCCAGGGCGCAGCATGACCCCACGGCTCCGGCTTCGGTGGGGGTGAAAACTCCCGCGTAGAGCCCGCCGATGACAAGGGCAAAAAGGAAGAGCGCTTCAAGGAACCCGGGCATTGACCGGATTTTCTCCCGCAGCGACACGGCACGCCCCAGGGGACTCCATTCCGGATTCATGCGGCAGAGAACGACGATGGTAAGCATGAAGAAACCGGCCAGGACCAACCCGGCCAGGATGCCGCCGTAAAAAAGCTTGCTGATGGACTGTCCCGTATAAATCCCGATAATAATCAGGACCACGCTCGGAGGAATCACCACGCCAAGGGTGGAACCACAGGCGATGGACCCGACGGAGAGTGCCGGATCGTACTTGTACTTCTTCATTTCAGGAAGCGCCACGGTGGTCATGGTAGCCGCAGTGGCCGTATTGGAACCGCATATCGCCGCAAAGCCTGCACAGGCGAAGACCGTCGCCATGGCAAGCCCGCCTTTTACGTTTCCCGTAACGGCGTAGGTTGCCTTAAAGAGCCGTCGGTTCAGCCCCGAGTAAAAGCAGATCTGCCCCATAAAGATAAAGAGGGGGATCATGGTGAGACTGTAGGACGAAAAGGTGTTCCAGAGTTCCGTTCCCAGCATGCCGAGGGCGGCGTTGACCGTGATCACGTAGCAGATACCGCAAAAGCCCACCACCGCCATGGTAAACCCCACGGGCATTCCGAGAAAGAGGAGCAGCAACAGCAGAATCAGGACACCGGCAATACCGATCAGGGTGGGGCTCACGACTGCACCTCCTTATCACCGTTGACAAGTTTGAGCATGTCAATCAGCAGGACGAGGGCGATTACCAGGCAGCCCAGCGAAACGCTGTAGACAAAGGGGTAATAGATGATGCGCAGTGTTTCCGACAGCTCGTTGACCCTCCAGAGCGTGGTCGCCCATCGCGCCGTCTGCCAGGAGGTAAGCACAAAAAAGAGGGCAGCGATGAAATACCCGATGCCGCTGAGAACCTTTTTCACCCCGACGGGAAAATGCTGGATCAGTACGTCGACGGCGATGTGTTCGCGCCCCATCTGGGATTTTCCCAGTGCAAAGGCCGCCACGAGGGACCCGAAAAACCCCATCAGTTCGAAGGTCCCCTTGATGGGAAAACCCAGACTCCTGAGCAGCACGTTCGCGGAGGCAAGCACCATCATTGCCACGAGAAACGCGCCGGCAATCGCCACGAGCAGACCATTTAAAATATCGCTCACTTTTTCCAGTCTCCGGATAAACCGACTCATCCCCTCCCCCGACTTTCTATTTGATAATTGAGCTGTAACGAGCTTTCAGCGTTTCGACATCCCGCACGATATCGGCGGCAGGAACGGTACCGGCCATACGCTCGACATAGGTATCAACGAGCGGCTTCAGCAATGCATGCATGCGCGCCTCTTCGTCCGGAGGAAGCTCGATGACCTCCACCCCGTATTTTTCCTTCGACCACCGGACCGCTTCCGTCACATGGTCATCCACATAGCGGCCGGTCCACTCCGCCTGTTCCCGTACCATATCGTCAAAGAGGGCCTTGATATTCTCGGGCAGGGCGTCCCAGCTGTTCTGGTTCATGACCACACCGAAGGTCACCACCTGGAGGTTTGTCATGGTGATATAACGGCAGTACTCGGCATAGTTGAAATCCTTCATCACTTCGAGTGAGGAGGCCATACCCTGAATAACCTTTTTATGCAGCGCATCAGGCACATCGGACTGCGGCATCCCGATCGGACTCGCCCCCAGCAGTTCGAAGACCTTGACACCCGTCCCGGCGGCGCGGATTTCCATCCCCTTGAGATCCGCCAGGCTCCGGACCGGACTCATGGACATGATATTCGCCGGTGGACAGGTAAACATGGTCAGGACCTTCACCTTCTCGAAGGATTCGGGCTGATATTTATTATACAGATCGAGGAGTGTCATGCTGGCCACTGTTGCGTTCGGCCATCCCAGCGGCAGATCCACCGCCTCGATCACGGGGAACCGCCCCGGATGATAGGACATGGCAAAACAGCCGATATCGGCCTGACCGGCCACAACGCCGTCAAACATGTTCTTGGCACCCAGCAGGGAGCTTCCCGGAAAGGTATGAATCGTCACCGCGCCGTTGCTCCGCTTTTCCACCTCTGTTTTCCACCGTTCCATCTGCACGCAGGGAAAGGTCGATGCGGGCGGAAAATTCGCATAGGTCAGGGTTATCGTCTTCGCCGCCCCCACCGGCATCGCGGGCATCATCCCCAAAATGAATGCCGCCACCATCACCACCACAATCCTTGAAAATCCCCCTCTCATCACACACCTCCTCTATGACTGTAATCCCCGCTCGAATCCCCGAAGGTTCATTTCGAGATTGCGGGGTTGTGAAACTTCTCTGATGACCCGATCCATGACCGACACGTCACAGAACAGCGCCCCCTTCTTGACGGCGAATCCCAGAAGCACCAGATTCGCCACCACCAGTGAACCGATTTCCCGGGCCTGTGCCATGGCGTCAACCTGTAGATATGAGCCGGGCCTGTCGGCATTCACGATACAGAACCCGTCCTGCCTGATGAAATCCCCGTGAAACTCAAGATTTCCCCGGTGCAGGATCAACCCCGTATCGGCACACCCGCGCATCACGAGAGGACTTCTGAAGGGTCCCACCTTTACATGGGAGATAACCGTGCCCCCCCGCATGGCCATGCCGTGGGTCTCAGAGGTAAGCACTTCCAGTCCCATATCGAGTCCCGCCTGTGCCAGCACACGGGTCAGGAAAAGGACCCCCTGACCGCCCGTTCCGCTTACGATAATCTGCTGTTTCATTGCGCCACCGTCCTCTCCACTGCTATGGCATCAACGGGACAGACCGTTTCGCAGACGCCGCATCCGATGCAGATATTTTCGTTCACCCTTACCTTCTCCGTCTCCTCGTCATATTCGAGGGCGGGACATTCAAACTGTTCTATGCAGACCTTGCAGCCGATACAGGCATCGGTGATGAACACCTCGTACCGGGGCTGTTCCGTCCGCGCATCCCTGTCCATAATGCAGGGATGTTTCGAAATGATGACGGCGACCCCGCCATCATCGCTCCGGCAGTATGCGTCGGCGTCTTTCAGGTGATTCATGAATTCATCCAGTTCGTAGGGATCGCATTCCCTGAGAAAGGCGACGCCGCTCCCCCGCACCAGGTCGGGGATATGGACGGTGGTGCCGGGCGAACCGTCGGCCATGAGACCCACCTGGGGTGTAGGCTGGTTCCCCGTCATTGCAGTCGTGGCGTTATCGAGAATGACGACGATGATGCGCGCTCCCGTAAAGACGGCGTTGACGAGACCCGGTATCCCGGCATGGAAAAAGGTTGAATCCCCGATCGTCACCACGATGGTGGGAAAGGTGCCGCCGTCGGCGGCATAGGCGTGATAGAGACCGGCACCCTGACTGATACAGGCACCCATGCAATGGCAGGTGTCGACAGCACCGAAATTCATTCCCAGGGTGTAACAGCCGATGTCGCTCGGAAAGATTCCCCTGGGAAAGGTTTTTTTGATCCCGTAGAAGGCGGCGCGGTGGGGACATCCCGGGCAGAGTGTCGGCCTCGCCCCGCGGGCCTGCGGGAGAACGGTCTCATCCTCCCGGGAAACACGGAGAAATTCCCGCAATACCCGGCGGATCACATCGGGTGTCAGCTCGCCATAATCGGGAACGTCTTTCGATATCCGTCCCCGGATGTTTCTGTTCGCCAGTTGCATCTCGATCGTGGGATAGGTTTCCTCGATCACTAGCACGTCCCGATATTCGCTATTGACCCTGTCGATAAAATTCCTGTTCAGTGGATAGGGAAGATCGACCTTGAAGAAGTCGACCTTTCCGAGAAAGCCCATATTCTCGAGAAGTTCGTACGTGTGGGCGTAGGCCACACCCGACGAGATGATGCAGGTTGCACTCAGAGACCCGTCACCTTCCGTACAGACGGGGAAGAATTCCTTCTCAGCCGCAATCCCTTCTATCTTTTCGTTGAGCCGGCGGTGCAGTTCCGTGAGAAACTGCGGCGTGGCCACCCAGCGGCCCGGATCCTTCTCGAAATTCGCCTCCCGCAGGGGAACGTCCGGCGTCCGGCACACCACATTCTGCCGGGCATGGCAGACGCTCGTGGTGGGACGCAGCATGACGGGCAGTTCGTATCGTTCGGAGAGCGTGAAGGCCCGGCTCACCATCTCTTTGGCCTCGGCGGGACTTGAGGGATCGAAGACGGGAATCCGTGCAAACTGCGCAAAAAAGCGGCTGTCCTGCTCGGTCTGGGAACTGTGGGGACCGGGATCATCGGCAACGACAACGACCAGTCCTCCTTTGACTCCCAGGTAGGCCGACCGCATGAAGGGATCCGACGCCACGTTCAACCCCACCTGTTTCATGGCAACGGCGGAGCGCTTTCCCGTATAACTGTGTCCCAGGGCAACCTCGTATGCCACTTTCTCATTCACCGACCATTCGATATGCATGCGGGCATCGGTCTCTCCTGCAAAGGCCACCACCGATCCCAGCACCTCCGATGCCGGCGTTCCCGGATAGGACGACGCCAGGGTGCATCCCGCTTCGACCAGTCCTCTTCCGATCGCTTCATTTCCCATGAGTATTCGTTGTTCCATCTGATTCTCCATATACATCCCATCGTATTTTAAATAAAAAAAGCCGTGAACATTGTCTGTTCACGGCTTTTGACACTCTTTTGTTTACCAATCCCCCGTCAGGTTGCGAACAGACTCCTCCCCCTGTGTTTGTGCCACCACCACCAGCCTGTGAAACCTGTCATACCTGTCATCATGATTCCTCTGTTCACGTTTCTAAAACAACTAAAGCAAATTCTACAATAAATCAAGCATTTTTTCTAATCCCGCTTGTCAAAAATCCGTTTCGCCTTGCGATCGGTCCTGGGGAGAGCATGATAATCGACGATTTCCACCCTTCCGCTCACCAGGATTTCCTTTCTGATTTCCTTTTCGATCCTCGCGGCAATCCTGCCGTCATCCTCCCGGCCGCCGCCTTCTTCCCGTTCCACCTTTATCGTCATATAATCCTTCCCGTCCTCTTTCCGGTCGAGGTGGATCTGGTACTCGCTGCCGATGCCGGCCTGCCGTGAAAGGATCTCGTCAATGTGACCGGGATAGATATTGACGGCACGGATTATGAACATGTCATCGGAACGGCCCAGTATCCGGTCGTGACGCGGCAGAAGGGAACCGCAGGGGCAGTTTCCCGGAACGAGGCGGGTCAGGTCGCGGGAACGGTAGCGTATCAGCGGCGCGCCCTCTTTCCTGAGCGTGGTATAAACCATTTCGCCCACTTCGCCTTCCTGAACCGGTTCGAGCGTATCGGGGTTCAGCAGTTCCATGATATAGTAATCGGCCCAGTAGTGAATGCCCCCGTGGTACTCGCAGTCGAGACCCGTTCCGGGCCCGTAGAGTTCGGTAAGACCCGGAATATCGAAGGTCTGTTCGGCACCGAGAAGATTTTTGATCTTGTCGCGCATCGCGTCGTTCGACCGTTCGGCGCCGAATATCACCTTTTTCACGCTGATCTTGCCGTGAAGTCCCCTCTTTTCCACTTCTTCAGCCATCAGGAGCCCCATCGACGCGGTGGCACATAACACCGTCGGTTGAAAATCGACGAGGAACTGCATCTGCATGTCGAGATTTCCCGGTCCCGCCGGAATGGCGAGAGCACCGAACCGCTCACAGCCCAGCTGGAACCCGACGCCGGCGGTCCAGACACCGTAACCGACACAGATCTGTATCCTGTCTTCACTGCTCAGTCCGGCAATCTCGTAACACCGCGCGAACATGTCGGCCCAGTCATCGATATCCTTCTGCGTGTAGACCATCACCTTGCGTTTCCCCGTCGTACCCGACGATGCATGGAGCCTGACGATCTGTTCCAGGGGCACCGATCTGAGCGGGTAGGGATATTGCTCCTGAAGATCCCGGGCCGTCACAAAGGGAAGTCGCCTCAAATCATCAAGGCTCCTGATATCGTCTGGTTGTATCCCCGCCTCGTCGAAATGCCTGCGGTAGAAATCGGATCCGTTATAGGCATGGGCGACGGTCCATTTCAGCCCCTCCAGCTGCAGCCATTCCAGTTCCTCCCGGGTTGTAAAGGTCGGCATGAACGATCGTTTCATATATTCCCCCATTCATTGATGTGATATCCTGTCACAGGCATAAAAAAAAGCCGTGAACAGTGTGCCTGTTCACGGCTTTTGCTTCGTTTCTGCATGATGGATTACCTTACATGGGCGCTGCGAACAGACGGGTTCCTGTCTATCTCCTCCGCCACCAGCATGTAAGATGTAGAATATTCATTTTCTTCCTCGCTCCATCTGTGGCGTCGTTAATAATGCAAATACCCGGTGAACGCAAGAAATATTTTTTCGTCCTCTCGTCGGAGGTCATATTTCCCCGTTCTACCGGCACGTTACAGAATCCCGGCCATGATAACCGGCTCACTCGTCATCGGGACCGATCCAGGGTTCCGGATCGCCGTGTAACAGAAAAAACGCCGGGTTCATGGTGTCAAGGTTCCATGCGAGACAGCCCACGCCGATAAAGAGCCTCTCGTTAATCTTCCGGATCTCGTCACGCATGGTGTGATTCAGTCCGTCGTTGTAAGCCGCATAGACAAGGTGGAAGGAATCCTTGCCGTCAAACCGCGAGGGTCCCACGGAGGTGTCCATCTTCATGGTGCGAAGGGTTTTCGGCAGGTCATTCCCCTCCAGCCTGAAGAGGTTGTAACCCCAGCCTTTCCTTGCATGAAAGGGAAAAAAGGCCTTTGCCTCCCAGTGACCGGGCCCCATGACATAATGGGCATAGGCCTCGTTGACGAAGGCCTGCACCCCCGTCGGGACCATCCGCGCCCGGTATTCCCCCCACATGGAGGTAAATTCGGGTGCCGCGGTCGCAAAGAACAACTGCATCAGATCGGCCTTCGAGAGATTCTCCACATCTTCCACGGTCGCTTCCCCGGCAGGCACGCCGAGAATCGCATCGGGGCTCCGGCCGTCCCATGTCCTGCCGCCGTTCTGCAGGATATTGATACCGGTAAGAAGAACCTGGACAAAAAGGAGAAAGATGAGGAAGAGAAAAATCGCCTTGATTGATTTCATAATGTTCTCCGAAGAATATGACGTTATTACGCGGCCCGCCCCGACGGTCGAACCGCCTTTTCCGCAATGAGGGCCCCCCCCACGGAAGCATTACACTTCGACGTTTCACAAAATATGTCTCTATAAAACCAGATTCGGACAGGTCCTTCAATGTTTTTTCACGGGATTGCCCGCTTCCGTGTGAAGTTGATGTCTCACGACGACGGCATTGTTATCTCCCCATCGGGGAGACGGACACTGTAGTTCGCCTGTTCAAGCATATCGACGATCCGCCGGATATGGTCCTTTCCCAGCGTCTGGACCACAAATTCCACCTCAACCTGCCTGAGCGAAAGATTGGTGAACGCACGCTGATGCAGAACTTCGATAATGTTTGCATTTGATTCCCCCAGGAGCCTCGACACTTCCGCGAGGGCGCCCGGAAGGTCGGGCAATCCCACGATGAGGCGCACCAGTCGTCCCGATCGCACGAGCCCCCGCTGGATAATGGATGAGAGTATGAGGAGATCGATATTGCCTCCCGAGAGGATCAGTCCCACTTTCCGGTTCCTGAAGCGCTCCCGGTCATGGAGCATCGCGGCCAATCCCACGGCCCCGGCACCCTCCACAACGGTCTTCTCGACTTCGAGCAGGAGCAGTACCGCCGCCTCGATCTCATCTTCTTCGGCGGTCACGATATCATTGACCAGTTCTCGCACGATGGGAACGGTCAGGCGTCCCGGTTCGGTAACGGCAATGCCTTCGGCGATGGTACTGGTTTCGCATTTCACCGGCATCCCCCGCAGTACCTGAAGCATGGAGGGGAAACGCGCCGCTTCGACACCGATGATCTCAACGTGGCGACTCAAGGCTTTCGCGGCAACGGCATTGCCTGAGATCAGGCCGCCTCCCCCGACCGGCACAATGAGCACCTCCAGGTCGGGAAAGGTCTCGAATATTTCGAGGGCAACGGTCCCCTGGCCCGCGATGACCTTTTCGTCATCGTAGGGATGCACGATCTCGTACCCCCTCTCGCGTGCAAGATCCTGCATAAAGGCCCGGGATTCATCAAGCCCCGTCCCCCGGAGGACAACCTCGGCACCGAAGGCACGGGTCCGCTCGACCTTCACGTTCGGTGTGGAGCGGGGCATGACGATGGTCGCCGGGACCCCCAGTCGCTGGGCATGATAGGCAACCGACTGGGCATGATTACCGGCGGACATGGCAACCACTCCGGCGGCACGCTGGGTCGCCGTCAGGGAGAGAAGCTTGAAGAGGGCGCCCCGGTCCTTGTAGGAACCGGTGAACTGGTGATTCTCGAACTTGAGGATCACATCGGCGCCGGTAATCTCGGAAAGCGTGTGCGACCGCTCGCAGGGCGTTTTCTCGATTCCGTGGGCAATGGCCGCAGCCGCTTCACGAATAGTATCTATGGTAACCGTCATTATTCCCTCATCTCTTATCCATGCACTGATCGACGTGTCTGTTTCTCACCTGCGGAAAAGGGGTCTCGCACCCGGCGGCTCCCTGCCGGGAGGTATCTCTACGGATCATGAAATTCGGCGGGGTATTCCACGACCCCCGCCTTACCTTCCAGCTCCCCCAGCACGAGTTCCAGCGCCATAAAGGACTCGTCGGGAACATCGAAGGGGGCCCTTATACCCCATTCGCTCGCCGTCTTAAAGGCGAACCGGTGATAAAAAGGGGGATGACCGAGGACGATCACCGAGCGATGGCCCCCCTCCTGGGCGTACCGGAGTCCCGCAATGGCCAGGGTGCTCCCTATCTTCTTGTTCTGACACTCCGGCAGCACGGCCATGGGGGCCAGTGCCAGCGTGGGAAAGGAACGGACATCCGATCTGATGCGCACGGGATAGAACAGGGTGTACCCCACCGGAACGCCCTCCAGTTCCGCCACGAGGGATAATTCCGGGAGAAAGGCTTCCGTCCGTCGGAGCCTTTCCACCAACCTGCTCTCGGCATTTCCTCCGAAGGCGGCCTCGTTTATTCTTCCTATCGCCTCATAATCACCGGGTGTCTCGGGTCTGATGCAGAGTCGTTTCTTTTTCTGTGCGACATTGATGGTATCGCAGTACATCAGGCACATCTCCTTCCGCTCATGACAGACGCCGGCACCCTGCAAGGGAACGAAATCGTCCGGAAAATCCCCGTTGACAGCGGACGGGGGGGCTGAGATAATAGAAACAGTTTCCGGGAAAAGCACGACGACTCATTCCGATCCTCGGTTCGACTGCTTCGGTCCCCAATACGCACAGTCCCGGTCATCAGGAACGTGTTGAGAGTATATAAACATATTTGGTACTAATTTCACAGCACCTTTTATGTGCGGAAAAAAGTCTTCAGGGAAGTACCTATCCATGGGGACGGCCGGATGTCCCCCGGAAAGGAATCACCGGCCGGCTCCTCACGATTGGATTTTCCGGGAAGCGTCACCTTCAGCGTGTTCGCATCAGCAACGAGCGCCGTCCCGCGGACGGCAAAAAGGAGGTCTGCCATGAAAGGTTCCATACATATAGCGGCTCATTGTCCGAACTGCAGAGGATCGCTCATGGATCCGGATGTTTCGACGGATGATCTTCCCTCAATTGCACTGGAAGCAAAAATCGGCGGTCATGTGGGCAGGCTTTACCTCAGCCAGGTCTACGGCAGCTATAATAAACGTTTCAGCGAGGTGGAAGATATCGACGACTCAATCGCCGAGTTCTCCTGTCCTCATTGCCACCGACCGTTCCCCGTCCATCAGATCTGCGACTGCGGGGCGCCCATGATCGGGCTCAACCTGCAAACAGGGGGCGTCATCAAAATCTGTACGCGCAACGGGTGTAAAAATCACTCTCTGGAATTTACCGACGCGAACGACGCCTATCGTCTGTTTCAGAGCCAGGACCGCTCCGGCCTGGTATAATTCACGGCGACGCCTGCAACGGCGAATCGGGAGATAAAGGAGAAGGAATGGCATGAAAGCATTTGCGGATAAGCTGATCAGCATTACCAGGCATCATTCGGAAGAAATATCGAAGCAGTGGTGCCGTGCCGTGAAGACAAATCCCCGGACACTCTCGTACCACGGCATACCCGACGAAACGCTCATGGCACAGGCCATGGGATTTTATAAAAACCTGCGACAGATTTACTTCAGCGAAAAACCCTATGACGAATTAAAGGAATATTTCAACCGATATGCAGAGGAAAGCCGTGAAAGAGGAATCCCCCTTCATGAATGCATCTATGCACTCATTCTGATGAGACGGCACCTCTGGCTTTTCGCGGATTTTCAGAAACCCTTCCTTGAGAGTCTGGATGAAACGCACAAAATCGGCACCATCAACAACACCATCCGGATTTTCGACTACGGCATCTATCTCATAATTGAAAAATACGACGCGACACCGTGATGCGCTCAGCAAATCCCCGCATGCTCCCGCCGGCGCCGTCTCCTGGGATTTCATGCCGTTATCCGTCTACAACCTTTCGAGGCGGCTCCGGTAATACCCGGCCTGGTGAAGCACGGCCCTCAACTCATGGCGGTCCATCCGGTCCAGCGTACGGTAGACCAGCCCCATCCGGGGATTTGCGGCGAGCAGGCGGCGGTGACGCGCCAGGAAGTCCCAGTAGAGGCTGTTGAAGGGGCAGGCACGCTCACCCTGTCTGCGTAACCAGTCGTACGAACATGCCTCGCAGTAGTCACTCATGGAATGGATATATCGTGCGGACGAGACATAGGGTTTCGAGGCAATAATCCCGCCGTCGGCAAACTGGCTCATCCCCCGGGTATTGGGTTTTTCCACCCACTCCACCGCATCGATATAGACGCCAAGATACCACCGGTCCACCTCGTCGGGATCGATCCCGGCCAGGAGGGCGAAATTGCCCGCCACCATGAGGCGCTGGATGTGATGGGCGTAGGCATGGGTCAGTGACTGTGCAAGGACATGATGCATGCAGGCCATGTGCGTGTCGCCGTCCCAGTAGTAGTGCGGCAGCGGCAGGGAGTGATCGAAAAAGTTCATTCGGGCGAATTCCGGCATCAGCATCCAGTACATGCCCCGCATATACTCCCGCCATCCGCAGATCTGCCGGACGAAACCTTCGATCTGCCGGATCTCGATCTCCTCTTTCCTCTGCGCCCAGGCGCCGATGGCCGCATCGATCACTTCGCGGGGCGTCAGCATCTTCGTATTGAGTGCAAAGGAGAGACGGGAGTGAAAGAGGGACCAGCTCCGGACCGTCATGGCGTCCTCGTAGGTACCGAAATGGGGCAGCCCGTCCCGGAGAAAGGCTCCGAGCACCTGGAGGGCCTGATCCCTCGACAGGGGCCATATCAGCCCTTCCGGTTCGACGGCTCCGAAGTGCGGCACCTTCGCTTCATCTATCATGATCATGATGGGGGACAGGTCGTTTCTGAAGATCAGGGGCGTCGGGATCGGGACGGCATCGTCATACCGCGCCCTGTTCAAGGTATCGTAATTCCACTTTCCTCCCAGCGGTCTGTGCCCGTCCATGAGAAAACCGAACTCCTTTCGCATGGAACGATAGAAGGACTCCATCAGATACCGCTTTTTCCCCTCGAAGAACCGCGCGACGCCGGATCGGCCCGCGAGAAAATGCTCCGTATCATGGACCTGTACGGGAACAGGCAGACGGGCAGCCACCGCGGCGAGTCCCGCATCAAGCCTGTATTCATCGGGCAGGAGATACTCGAAGCGCTGAAAGCCCGAACGACCGATAAGCGACTCGATGTTTCCGCCGAAACTCTGGCGGTTGCCGGGGTCATCAAGTGACAGGTAGATTACCCGGTGCCCGCGGGAACGGAGCCGGTCGGCAAAGGCCCGCATGGCACCCAGGAAGGCGCAGAGCTTTTGTATATGATGCGTCACGCAGGTCGCCTCGGGAAGGATCTCCATGAGAAGGTAGGTCACATCGTCCCGGCATGATGAAAACCAGGAATGGTTTTCATTAAGCTGGTCTCCCAGGATGAGGCGTAATGTTCCGCCCTTCATATCTTCACCCGCAGCTCACGACTCTATGGTGACAATCCCCAGGTATCCGTCGACGGTGAGGATGTCGCCCGTTCTGATGCTTCCTGTAGCATCGGGGACTCCGGTCACGCAGGGCAGCCCGTATTCGCGGGCGATGATGGCACCGTGAATGAGCATTCCCCCCCGCCGCTCCACGATCCCCGCGGCGAGAGGCACCACGAAGGTCATGTTCGGATCTACCGCGTCGCAGACGAGAATTTCATCGTTCCTGAAGCGGGACAACTCCGCGCGGGATTCGATCACCCTGGCGATACCATGGCAGAGCCCCGGTCCCGCGGGCTGTCCGATAAGCTGCCGCGCCCTCGTTCCTGCGAAGGGGGAACCGGTCCGGTCACCGGATGGCGCGGTCGACGGACGGTAGTGGGGATCTTTGAGGCTCCCGGGCACATCGTCGGCCGGCATGTCGGGGAAACCTCCCTGCCGGCGGCCGAGTCTTTTTCTGCCCTCGGCGAGGGCGCGTTCATACTCAGCCTCGATCCTGCCGAGATAGATATTGTCGTCGTCCCGGAGGCGATAGCTCGCCCGCGCAAGATCCAGAAGGCCGGTAACGGTTTCCCGTTCCCGGTCCTTGAAATTC
>Ga0272441_10004659_pt1 | contig 24546 bp, 25 predicted proteins | sample SSMProp6N_FD_193582 | JGI IMG/M metagenome (GOLD analysis project Ga0272441, IMG submission 193582) | Marine sediment archaeal communities from Little Sippewissett salt marsh, Falmouth, MA, United States - SSM-Prop-6N | ecosystem: Environmental > Aquatic > Marine > Wetlands > Sediment ...
TACGGCCATCGATATCCTCACCATGGTGAAGCGTATCAACGTCAATTACAGCGAGAATAATGGAACCGTTTTGCCGGGGTACACCCGGTCTGTTGGCTTTATAGGGTCCGCCAAGCCCACCCTCGGGTTTGTGTTCGGGAGCCAGTCCGATGTGCGTTTTGAAGCGGCCAGAAAAGGCTGGCTTACGGATTTTCAGGAATTCAACCAGCAGTTTATACAACGGACGAACCAGCAACTCAACATTACGGCCACAGCCCTGCCGGTTCCGGAGCTTACCATAGACCTGATTGCGGACCGGCAGTATTCCAGCAGCCTGCAGGAGAATTTCCGGATCGAGGACGGAGAATACATTCCCCTTACGCCAAATACCTTTGGCACCTTCAGTATCTCCACCATCTTGATCGGAACCTCCTTTTCCACCAGCGATGAGCTTACTTCGGCAACTTTTGACCAGTTCAGGGAGAATCGGATCACCATTGCAAACCGCCTGCAACGGGAAGGAAACTTCCCGGATACCGGTGTAGATGAAGATGGCTTCCCCAACCTGTTTGGAAAGACCAGCCAGGACGTTTTGCTTCCGGCATTCTATGCGGCCTACGCGGGCCAGGATGCCGAAAGTGTGTCGCTGGGGGCTTTCCGGAACATCCCCCTGCCCAACTGGAATATCAAGTACACCGGACTGATGAAGAACAAATGGTTCCGGAAAAAATTCAAGCGATTCTCCCTAAGCCATGGCTACCGGGCTGCCTATAGCATCAATTCCTTCCAGACCAACCTGGAGAGGGATCAGCTCATCAATTCCGGGGAGCCGCCCATCAATCCGGAGACCCAGGACCTGTTGTCTGAGAATATCTTCAACAATGTCGTCCTTAACGACCAGTTCAACCCCTTGATCAGAGTGGACTTTGAGATGCAAAACAGCCTTAGTGTTCTGGCCGAAGTCCGCACAGACCGGGCCCTTTCCCTGAGTTTTGACAACAACCTGCTCACGGAGATCAATGGGGAAGAATATACCCTTGGCCTTGGCTACCGAATCAAGGACGTGCAGTTTGTGACACGGGTGGGAGGGGAGCGCCAGCGGCTGAAGGGCGATCTGAATCTCAAAGCCGATGTGAGCTTTCGGGATAATATAACCATCATCCGAAACCTGGATGTGGACAACAATCAGATCACTTCGGGCCAGAATTTGCTGTCGATCAAATTCACTGCGGATTACGCCCTGACCAAGAATTTGAACGCCCTGTTCTTCTATGACCACACCTTTTCCCAGTTCGCTGTTTCCACAGCATTCCCCCAGACGAACATCAATGCCGGTTTTACGCTCAGGTACAATTTTGGCAACTAACCGTGACCGCTGATACCCCCTGTAGGCTGTTGTCATGATCCTGGATTTGCGTAGGGAGTCGAGGCAGGCAGGATGCTTTTTTTTCAACATGCTTGGCAGGTCCGGAAGGAAAAAACTACATTTGCCTTAGGAGCTAAATACCCTACAGCAATGAACATACCCGCCGAACTGAAGTATACCAAAGACCACGAATGGATCAAAGTAGATGGTGACGTAGCCACTGTCGGAATCACCGATTTCGCCCAGGGTGAACTGGGGGATATCGTCTATGTAGAAGTGGAGACCGTGGATGAGACCATGGACAAGGAAGAAGTATTCGGGACGGTAGAAGCCGTAAAGACGGTTTCCGACCTCTTTTTGCCTATAAGCGGTGAAATAATCGAATTTAATGAAAGCCTGGAGGAAGTTCCGGAAAAGGTCAATGAGGACCCTTACGGAGAAGGCTGGATGATACGCATCAGGATCTCGGATGCCTCTGAACTGGACGATTTGCTGGACGCTCAAGCCTACAAGGAGCTCATCGGTGCCTAGCAAAAGGCTTTTCAGTTTTTTGTTTTTCGCCTGGATGGCCCTTCTGACCATCCTTAGCCTTGTACCTGCTGACAACCTGGATATGGACGGCCCGGATATACCTTATTTGGATAAATGGGCCCACCTTGGATTTTACCTGATAGCCATGGTGCTGGGGGCCCTTTTCCTGATGGAGCAACATCGACCCGGGAAGGTCCGTAAGCGCCCCCTGATGGTGTTGGGTATTCTTCTGGTCGGATATGGCATGATCATTGAATTCCTTCAGGGGATCAGCGGCCAGCAACGCAGCGCTGAGTGGTGGGATCTGGCGGCAAACATCATGGGGATCATCCTGGGAGGCTGGGTTTCCCTGTTTATTCTCAGGAGGACGGGGGCATTAAATTGGCCCGATTAATTGCTTTTTTGAGAAAATAATAGTTAAATTAGCGAACATTAAACATCGGAAATCATGGAAGAGAAAAAGAGTAAAAAAGCCGACCTGAACAGGAACAGCGGTCTGTATTTTGTTCTGGGACTGGCTTTGGTAATGGCGTTGGTCTGGGGTGCACTGGAATGGAAGACATACGATGAGGCAAATGACTATGATATCTCGCTGAATGTTGAGGATATGCTGGATGAAGAAGTACCGATGACGGAGCAGATCAAAACCCCGCCACCCCCTCCGCCTCCTGCTGCGCCAGAGGTGATCGAGGTGGTTGAGGACGAAGAAGAAGTTGAAGAAACCGTTATAGAATCTACAGAAACCAGTCAGGAAGAGGAAATCATCGAAGTGGAAGATGTAGAAGTAGAAGAGGTGGAAGAGGACATTGAAGTTCCCTTTGCAGTCATCGAGGACGTACCTGTTTTCCCGGGATGTGAAAGTGCCAGTGATAAAAAGGCCTGCTTCAACGAAATGATGCAAAAGCACATTCGCAAGAATTTCAGGTATCCTGAAGTAGCCCAGGAAATGGGAATTCAGGGCCGGGTAGCGGTCATGTTTACGATCCAAAAGGACGGATCCATAGGAAATATCCGTTTAAGAGGGCCGGACAAAAACCTGGAGGCAGAAGCGCGCCGGATCATTGAGAAACTTCCCAAGATGACTCCTGGAAGGCAGCGAGGCCGCCCGGTGCGGGTACCTTTTAGTATCCCGATTACCTTCAAGCTACAGTAAGGAATAACTGTTCAAGATCTTGACCCCGGTTTATACCGGGGTTTTTTATGACATCCCTTGAGATCAGAACTCCTCCTTCGTTGGGGTATTCGTTGGAAAGAAGTTGTTTGGTGCGTATCTTTGCGGGCCATAAGAAAAATACATGAAGCCCGCCGCCGGCGTAGTCACACCTCACCCTATACAGGTAGCCTTTTCGGATTTCAAGGAAATTACCAAGGCCAGGCTGGCTGTGAGTGTGGTATTCTCGGCCGTGGCGGGATATTTTCTGGGGGCCGATGAGATCCGTCTGGTTCCAATCCTGCTCCTTACCCTGGGAGGTTATTGCATGGTTGGTGCTTCCAATGCGTTTAATCAGGTCATTGAAAAGGACCTCGATGCACGGATGCACAGGACCCGGAACCGACCTATTCCCTCAGGGCGGATGTCTGTCCGGCAGGCCATGGCCATTGCCATAGTCCTGACCCTGGCAGGCATCGTTCAGTTATACCTGTTGAATCCGAAGACCGCACTGTTCGGTACCCTATCGATCTTTCTTTATACCTGTGTATATACCCCTCTGAAGACGGTAACCCCGCTTTCTGTTTTTGCAGGGGCCTTTCCCGGAGCCATCCCATTCATGCTCGGCTGGGTGGCTGCCACGGGTGAATTCGGGATTGAGCCGGGAACCCTTTTTATGATACAGTTCTTCTGGCAGTTTCCCCACTTTTGGGCCCTGGGCTGGATGTTGGATGAGGATTACCGCCGTGGAGGCTTTAAAATGTTGCCCACAGGCAAAAAGGACACGGGAACAGCCCTGCAGATCATCATGTACACCATATGGATGATCGTCATCTCCATTATCCCGGTCTTCGGAATAACGGGCAGGCTTCAACTCTCGGTCCCTGCAGCGGTCATGATCTTTTTAATGGGACTGGTCATGTTGTGGTTTGCCCTCAGGCTTTACGAGCTGCGGGACAGGCGCTCTGCCAGAAGCCTGATGTTGAGCAGCGTAACCTATATCAGCCTGATCCAAATCGTATATGTTGTTGATAAATTTATACCATGAGTAAGAACCTTACAGAGCGCTCTGCCCAGGAGAAAACCAGTCGCGCCAAAAAGATGATGCTTTGGTTTGGGATCGTCAGCTTGCTGATGAGCTTTGCCGGATGGACCAGCGCCTACATTGTCAGCAGCTCCCGCGAGGACTGGATGCAGGACTATCAGTTGCCGGTGGCATTCTGGGTAAGCACTGTGATCATTTTGCTGAGCAGCATTACTTACTGGCTGGCCAAGAGGTCTGTCGAGCAGGGCCGGCAGAAGAACGGCACCCGCTGGCTCGTGTTGACCCTTCTCCTTGGAGTGGCCTTTATCATATCCCAGTTTCAGGGCTTTTCTGATATGATCGGCCTGGGATACTACTTCACAGGCCCGACAAGCAACATCACCCTGTCTTATATTTTCCTTATTGCAGCCATTCATATCCTGCACGTGGTAGTGGGCCTGATCTCCTTGCTGGTAGTGCTTTACAATCAGGTTCGGGGCAAGTATGCCCCCGGGCAAATGCTCGGGATGGAACTGGGGATTACCTTTTGGCACTTTCTGGATGCCTTATGGGTCTACCTTGTGCTCTTTTTCTATTTTTTCCGTTGAACGCTTCCGGCGCCAATTTGAAATGGATTTCTGCTTTTGTAACGTTCAAAAAAATGTATTTTTGCTAAAATTATCACAAAGCGATACTGAATCATATGGATACAACGGTAACAACGGCTAGTGAAGAGCGCGTCTGGGGAGGTGGAAACCAACCGATGAAGGCCAGTTATGGCAAGCTCATGATGTGGTTTTTTATCGTCTCGGATGCCCTTACATTCTCTGGGTTCCTGGCGGCCTATGGATTTTCGCGCTTTAAGTTTATAGAAACCTGGCCGATCGCCGATGAGGTATTTACCCACGTTCCTTTCTTCCACGGGAATTACCCCATGTATTATGTCGCCTTTATGACCTTTATTCTGATCATGTCCTCTGTAACCATGGTACTTGCCGTGGATGCGGGACACCGGATGATGAAGAACAAGGTGATCCTCTACATGTTTCTCACCATTATAGGAGGTCTGATCTTTGTCGGTTCACAGGCATGGGAGTGGGCAACCTTTATCCGGGGAGACTACGGAGCCGTTGAAACCAAAGGGGGCCGAATCCTGCAGTTTGTAAATGCAGATACGGGCGAGCGGGCTGCCCTGGCAGATTTTGCCGCGGAAATCCCTGCTGAACGCGCACAGCACGAGCGCAAAAGCGGTATCTGGTATACCTCAGAAAGCGCCCTTCCGACCTATAGCTTGGAAGAGGTGACCGAGGGGCTGATGGCCAACCCGAATATCCTCATCCGTACCGAACAGATTACAGAGGAGGGCGAAAAGACCCTTTTGACCCGCACCGAAACCCTGGAGAAGATCAAGGATGCCCAGATCGTGGTTGAAGGTGCCAATCTGGTCCGAAATGAATACGGGAGCAGGCTGTTTGCGGATTTCTTTTTCTTTATAACCGGCTTCCACGGCTTCCACGTATTTTCAGGAGTGGTCATCAATATCATCATCTTCTTTAACGTGATCCTAGGGACGTACGAGCGAAGGGGGCACTATGAAATGGTTGAGAAAGTGGGGCTCTACTGGCACTTTGTAGACCTTGTATGGGTTTTCGTATTTACATTCTTTTACCTGGTATAGCGATTCAAAAAGAGCATCATGGCACACGAACATAAATTAGAAATATTCAGAGGACTTGTGAAGTTCAGCTCCAATACCCGTAAGATCTGGGGCGTACTGTTGTTTTTATCCATTGTAACCGCAATAGAAGTTGGCTTGGGGATCACCAAGCCTGCTGTACTTACCGGAAATTACCTTCTTGGCATGAAGCTCCTTAACTGGATCTTTATCGTGCTTACCCTGGTCAAGGCCTATTACATTGCCTGGGACTTCATGCACCTTCGGGATGAAAAAAGCTCCCTGAGAAGGGCTGTGGTCTGGACTCCCATCTTCCTGGTGAGTTACCTGATCTTTATCCTGCTCTTTGAAGCAGACTACATTTACAATGTCTGGAAGGATGGTTTTGTCAAGTGGAACTTCTAAGCGGAATTAACAGTATATAAAGACGGTTCTAAAACCGTCTTTTTTATTTTTGTACTTCTGGTTTTTCCATGAAAAAGACATTCGTTTTAACGGTCCTTTTTATCCTCCCGCTGGTGGTGTATATGTTCTTTGCCTCAGGGGTTACGAACTTTGGGAGGCTCCCGGTCCTGACTGAACAGGTTGGCGAGCTCCAGGCTTTTGAGGGAGGGGAGCAACTCGAGGGAAAGATCAGCATTCTCGGTTTTCTGGGAGCAGACCTGGAAGCCATGAAAGGCAATGCCTTCAATCTGAATCAGAAGATCTATAAGCCATTTTATGAGTTCAGGGATTTTCAGGTGGTGATGGTGGCCCAGGAGGGCCAGCAACAGATGGCGGCCGAGCTGGAAAAGGAGCTTTCCACGCTGACAGACACCTCCAACTGGCATTTTGTTTTCGGAACCCCTGGAGCCATTCGCGCCCTTTTTTCCAGCTTGAGCACGGACCTCAATCTGGATGAGAACCTTGCCACGCCCTATGTGTTTGTCGTGGACAAGGAACGAAAGCTTCGCGGCCGCAACAGCGATGAAGATGAAGGCACCAAGTATGGATTCGATACCAGTTCCGTGGCGGATCTCAATAACAAGATGAAGGATGATATGAAGATCATCCTCGCCGAGTACCGTCTGGCCCTGAAGAAAAACCAGGCTGATCGTCCGTGAAGGACCTCGTAGAAATTAGAATTTTGAACCGGTGAAGAAAGGTAAGTACAATTATATTTGGGTCGCACTGATCATCCTGATCTTCGGGATCATCTTTGTGCCCAGGATTGTCGAAAGGCTGAAGAGAGGGGACACTGTTGAGCACGACCGCATCAGTCAGGACCCGGACAAACAGCCCTTGTCTTACATCTATATGGATGGAGAAAAGCGTAAAGTACCCCCCTTTGCCCTGCGGAATCAGGATAGCCTGCTGATCACAGACCAGGATTATCTGGGGAAGGTCTATGTGGCTGAATTTTTCTTTACTACCTGCCCGACCATCTGCCCGATCATGAACAAGAACCTGGTACAGCTGCAGGAGGAGTTTCGGGGTTTTGAAGAATTTGGGGTAGCCTCTTTTACCATCAACCCTTTATACGATACGCCCGGAGTGCTTAAGAAGTATGCCGAAACCTATGGGATAACGGATATGGACTGGCACCTGCTCACCGGTGATCCGGAAGAGATCTATGAACTGGCCAATGCCGGTTTCAATATCTATGCCCAACAGATGCCGGAGGTGCCAGGGGGGTTCGAGCATTCGGGCCTCTTCGCCCTGATCGATAAGGACGGGTATATTCGCTCCCGCAAGGATTCCTACGGAAATCCCATAATATATTACCGGGGGTCGATTCCCGAAGCCCAGGGGGCCAATGAAACGGGAGAAACACAACAGATCAGCATCTTAAAAGAGGATATTCGCAAACTCCTGGAAGAAGGCAATGGAAAATAAGCTGGAGGCAAAAACGAAGAAATTCAACCGGTGGATTACCGTGGTATCCATAGCTGTCCCTTTGGTAGTGGCCCTTTTGTTTGGGGTACGGATACCGGATGTGGAGCCCCTGGGGTTCCTGCCCCCGGTTTACGCGACCATAAATGGGCTCACTGCGGCGCTTCTGCTTCTGGCCCTTTGGGCCATCAAAGGAGGACGTCAACAGTTGCATGGCCGGCTGATGACGACCTGCATTGGGCTGTCCCTGCTCTTCCTGGTCATGTACGTCGCCTACCACATGACTTCCGATTCGACGCCTTTTGGAGGCGAAGGCTGGATACGCTACCTGTATTACTTCATTCTGATTAGCCACATTGTGCTGTCCATTGCGGTGATCCCGTTGGTGTTGCGCACTTATGCAAGAGCCTACCTGAAGGATTTCGAAGGCCACCGGAAGCTGGCCCGCATTACCTTTCCGATCTGGTTCTATGTGGCGGTTACCGGAGTAATTGTCTATTTGATGATATCCCCCTATTATCCCTATTGAAGCAAATGAGAAAAAAGCCCTTTGTATTGCTATTCGTAATGTTGCTGGCCGGCGGCCTTCGCCGGGCCTCTGCACAGTGCGCCATGTGCAGGGCGGTACTGGAAAGCAATGGGGATAACGCCGTGGCCGAGGGCATCAACAACGGGATCGTTTACCTGATGGCAATCCCTTATCTGCTCGTGGGGGTTCTTATTTTTATCGTTTACAGGAAGGTACGCTCCTGAAATTAACATTTTTTACGACTTTCCGGTGTAACAATTCATGGGTTTTACAGTCTACTATGTAATCCTTTTGGGTTAACATCATCATCAATCAAAGCACCGACCTAATGTTTGATCTCGAGAGATGGCAGGAGATCTTCGACACCATCCGAAAGAATAAACTCCGAACATTCCTTACCGGGCTCTCGGTAGCCTCCGGGATCTTTATCCTGGTGATCCTGCTTGGGTTTGGCCAGGGGATGCGCAACGGTATTGCGAATGAATTCGAACAGGACGCTTCAACCTCTGTTTGGGTCTGGCCAGGGTTGACCACCATGGAGTACAAGGGGTTGAACCCGGGAAGGCGTATTCAGCTTCGCAATGAGAATTTCGACAACTGGTCTGATCAAAACAGAGATCGTATAGAATATAATTCTGCCAGGATTTTCATAAGAGACATTACGGTTACCTACAATAATGAGGCCTTAGTATACGGGGTCCGTGGCGTACACGACGATTTTCAATTCATCGAGAATGCCAAAATGGTGGAAGGCCGGTTTATCAATTATTCAGACCTGGCTAATACGGCCAAGGTCCTGGTGATCGGCAACAAGATACGTAAGGATGTTTTTGGACATCTGGACTCCCCCGTGGGAGAATCTGTGGATATCTCGGGGATCCCCTTTAAGGTCATAGGGGTATTCAAGGAGCAGCGGGAGCGGGAAGAAGAGACCATGTATATTCCACTTACAACGTCTCAACGCGTCTTCAACGGCGGGGATCGCGTAAACAACCTCGCTTTTACCCTGCCACCGGCTGAAAATTTTGACCAGGCGGTTGCCGAGGCCGTTGCCTTTAAGGATGAGCTGCGGCAATACCTGTCCCAGGCGCACACGGTTCATCCGGAAGATGACAGTGCCCTGGAAGTCTGGAGTGCCCTGGAGGAGGCCAAGCGTTACTACTCCCTGACCGGCAATATCAAGTTCTTTTTCTGGTTCGTGGGGATCTGTACCATTATTGCCGGGGTTGTGGGGGTGAGTAATATCATGCTGATCGTTGTGAAGGAACGTACCCGGGAGATCGGGATTCGGAAGGCCCTGGGTGCCAGGCCCTGGTCCATTGTGGCCATGATCCTGCATGAGGCCGTCTTTATTACTGCCTTCTCAGGATTTGTCGGTCTGATTTTTAGCATGTTGTTGCTGGAAGTGGTAGGGCCCAACGTCGAGGTGGATTATATCATGAACCCTTCCGTAGACCTCAGGGTGGCCCTGACCACTGTATTCGTGCTGGTGCTCGCAGGAACCATTGCGGGATTCTTCCCTGCGTGGCGGGCAGCGAATGTACAGGTCGTGGAAGCGCTCAGGGATGAATAAATCAGCAGCGTAAAGATTCGGATAAGCGTCATATACTATGTTTAACAGGGATCGTTGGAGTGAAATTATGGAGGTGCTGACCAAGAACTGGTTTCGCACCGTCCTGACGGCCTTTGGAGTTTTTTGGGGCATTTTGATCCTTATCATCCTACTGGCTGCAGGCAAGGGGCTTGAGAACGGCATCCGCTCTGATTTTGATGATATAGCTACCAATACCATGTTTATCTGGACCCGCAGCACTACGCGTGCCTACAAGGGGTTGCCCAAAGACCGGGACTTTAATTTCAAGTTGGAGGATGTGCAGCTCCTGCGGCAGAATTTCCCTCAACTTCGCTTTGTTTCCGCCCGAAACCAGCTTGGCGGCTTCCGCGGGAACAACAACGTGGTCAGGGGGATCCGCACAGGGGCTTACAACATCTATGGGGATTATCCGGAGTTCATCGAACAGGAGCCCATGCAGATCACAAGCGGGCGCTTTATCAACTATAACGACATCGATGACAATCGCAAGGTGGCCATTATTGGCAATGGGGTGGTCAGGGAACTTTACGAAGCGGGAGAAGCCGTCCTGGGCACATATATAAAGATCAATGGGGTAAACTTCAAGGTCGTGGGCACCTACAAGAAACGCACCAGCGATGGAGACGGAGAAGAAGGCCAAAAGCAGATCTTCATTCCATTCACGGCATTCTCACAGGCCTTTAACCGGGCGGACAATGTTGGCTGGATGGCCATTACGGCCAAGGACGGCACATCCATTACTTCCCTAAAGGAGGATATCGTCAGTTTCCTTAAGGAAAAGCACCGGGTCCATCCGGAAGACCAGCGCGCCATAGGATATTTTGACCTTTTTGAACAATTCAACCGGGTGGAAAGCCTCTTTGGGGCCATGCGGTTTATCGCCTTTTTCGTGGGGATACTTGTGCTGCTCTCTGGGATCATAGGGGTCAGCAATATCATGCTTATTGTGGTGAAGGAGCGCACCAAGGAAATCGGGATTCGAAGAGCCCTGGGAGAACAGCCATGGAGCATCCGGCTGCAGATCCTCATGGAATCCCTCTTCCTGACCCTGATCTCGGGTATGGCAGGTATCAGTGTAGGCGCCTTGTTTATCTATGGCATCAATGCGCTGCTGGACATGAATGGCCCGGTGGATATGTTTATGAGCCCCAGCGTAAGCCTGGGGGTAGTGCTTGCGGCACTGGGCATCCTGATCGTTTCAGGGCTCCTGGCGGGCTTTATTCCGGCCCAGAGCGCCATCCGCTTTAAACCTATTGATGCCCTGAGAGCAGAATAACCAAAAAAAGCTAAGAACACATAATTGAATACTAAATACTGACTCAAATGAAAAAATCTGTAACCATTTTCATCCTGGTAGCCATCCTGATCACTTTTTCGGCTGCTATGTACTACCTCTACCAAAAGAATGCAGAGGATCCGGTAGTATATGAGACTGAAAATCCCTCCCGCCAGAGCATTGTGAAGAAGACGGTGGCCACGGGAAGTATCCTTCCTTTGGAGGAGGTACTGATAAAACCGAATATATCCGGGGTGATCGAGGAGGTATACGTGGAAGGAGGAGACTATGTCAAAACCGGGGACCTGATCGCCAAGATCAAAGTGGTCCCTAATTTAAATGCCCTGAATGACGCCAAGAACGCCATTGAGGATGCCAAGATTACTTTGAACGATCAGCAGCGGAATTATACCCGACAGCAAAAACTCTTTGATAAAGGGGTGATCTCCCAGGCGGATCTGGACCGTGCCCAGGTAACCTATGACCAGGCAAAACAGGCCTATTCGGCGGCCAACAAGCGCTATGATATCGTACTTACGGGTACTACACGTGGTCTGAGCAATGCTGCAAACACCCTGATCCGATCCACAGTTAGCGGAATGGTTCTCGAAGTCCCTGTAGAGGTGGGGAATCAGGTCATCGAGAGCAATAATTTCAACGAAGGGACTACTATTGCAGCCATAGCGGATGTGGACAAGATGATCTTCGAGGGAAAGGTGGATGAATCGGAAGTCGGAAAGATCAGGGAGGACCTGCCTCTTGAGATCACCGTGGGGGCCCTGGAAGATCAGGTATTTGCTGCCGTCCTCGACTATATCGCACCCAAGGGGAAAGAAGAAAATGGCGCCATCCAGTTTGAGATCAAGGGGACCCTCTCCAAGCAGGAAGAAGTCTTTATCCGGGCCGGTCTCAGTGCAAATGCTTCCATTATCCTGGACCGGGCGGATAGCGTTCTGGCCATCAAAGAGGCCCTGGTGCAGTTTGATCCTGAAACCAAAGAGCCCTATGTAGAAGTGATGGTCTCCGACCAGCAGTTCGAGAGGCGGGAATTGGAACTTGGCGTGAGCGACGGGATTTATGTAGAGGTCAAATCCGGACTTCAGGAAGAAGATGCCATTAAGGTGTGGAACGCGCTGGCTGATGAAGAAACAGGCGTTTAGCAAGGCTTAAACAGAATTTTTCAGTTGGCTTTGTAACAAAACAGCTCTTTTTGGGTCAAATACACAGCGCGGTTATTTAACACTTACCATTCATGATCGAAATCAAAGATTTACACAAGTCCTATCAGATGGGCAGCAATTCCCTCCACGTACTGAAGGGGATCAACTTCAATGTCAAAGAGGGGGAACTGGTGGCTATCATGGGCTCATCCGGTTCAGGGAAGTCCACTCTGCTCAATATCCTGGGCATGCTGGACGTAGCCGATTCGGGCGAATATTACCTGGATGGCATCCCCATCAAAAACCTGAACGAAACCAAGGCGGCCAACTACCGCAACAAATTCCTCGGTTTTATCTTTCAGTCCTTTAACCTTATCAACTATAAAACGGCTCTGGAGAATGTGGCCCTTCCTTTATATTATCAGGGCGTTGGGCGGAAGGAGCGACAGGAGAAATCCATGAGATACCTCGAGCAGGTAGGCCTTAAGGAATGGTCACATCACCTGCCCAGTGAACTTTCCGGGGGACAAAAACAACGGGTGGCCGTGGCAAGGGCCATGGTTGCAGAACCAAAGGTGCTTCTTGCCGATGAGCTTACCGGGGCCCTGGACAGTAAAACTTCCTATGAGGTCATGGATCTCATACAGCAGATCAACGATCAGGGAAATACCATCCTTGTGGTGACCCACGAGGACGACATTGCGCACATGTGCAAGCGCATCGTGCACCTGCGCGATGGGGTAATCGTGGAAGACAAGAAAATAGAGCAGGTTAGAGCTTCTGAGTATGTTCAGTAGGGATACCTGGCGGGAAATATTCACGACGATCCGGAAGAACAAACTCCGGACTTTCCTTTCGGGCTTTACGGTGGCCCTGGGGATTCTGATTTTTATTACCCTCTATGGGATGGGCAATGGCCTCCTTAATACCTTCAACGAGTTTTTCGGAGACGATGCCACCAATGTCCTCTATGTTTTTCCCGGCCGTACCACGATCCCTTACAAAGGTTATAAATCGAATCGTACCATAGAATTTGAGAATTCTGACCTGACGGATATCGAGGAAACCTTCCCCATGTTTGTGGAGCATATCTCCCCGAGGATCTTCCGGACGGCCACCGTGACTTTTGGAGAGGAGTCCAACGACTACACCACCATTGGTGTGGACTGGGGACAGCAGTTTGCTGAGAAGACCATCATCATGCGCGGACGCTATATCAACCAGCGCGATGTGGAGGAAAAGACACGGAATGCAGTCATTGGGCGCCTGGTGGAGGTCGACCTTTTTGAAGGGCGGACTTCCATAGGGAAGTTTATCGATATCGGCGGAAGTGTATTTAAGGTGGTCGGGGTCTTCCAGGACGATGGGGGAGATAACGAAGAGCGACAGATCTACATTCCTTACACCACCCGCCAGTTGATTGAGAAAAATACGGACAAGATCGGACAGATCGTGATACAGTTTAAACCTGAACTGGGATATACCGGTGCGATGGCCCTGGAGCGGAACCTCACCCGTTTCATGAAGGAAAAGAAATTCATAAGCCCGGATGATCAGAACGGTTTTTTTATCCGGAATGTGGCAGAGCAGCTGAAGCAAAACCAGGATTTTGCCGGGGTGCTGCAGCTGATCGTGACCATAGTGGCTTTCGGAACCATCATTGCCGGGATTATTGGGATCAGCAATATCATGGTCTATGTGGTCAAGGAACGCACCAAGGAAATCGGGATCCGAAAGGCCATTGGAGCCACTCCTTTAAAGGTAATCAGCACTATCCTGCTGGAATCGGTGTTCATCACGACGGTTTCAGGGTTTTCCGGGATGTTGCTGGGCGTCGCCCTGCTCAACTGGATCGGGGACCGCCTCAAGGACGATTATTTTATAACGAATCCATTCATCAGTATTGGAGTGGCCATTTTTGCAACCCTGTTGCTGATCATATTCGGCGGTATTGCTGGCTACGTGCCTGCACGCAGAGCCGCCAGGATCAAACCCATAGTAGCCCTAAGAGACGAATAACATGCGGTTTTTATTTGACAAAAATACCTGGCAGGAGATCTTCGGATCCATTGGGAAGAACAAGACCCGGACCATCATTACGGTCATAGGGGTCCTTTGGGGCATCTTTATTTACATCGCCCTGGCCGGAGCTTCCAAAGGCCTCGACAATGGATTTGAGCGCAACTTCGAGACCGTGGCCAAGAACAGCTTGTTTGCCTGGTCCCAACGTACGAGCATTCCCTATGCCGGCTATAAGATAGGCCGTAGCATTCGCTTGCGCGTTGGGGATGCAGAGACCCTCCGCAACCAGGTTCCTGAAATCCAGTATATCGCACCGGTAAATACCATTGGGGTATTTGGGGGAGAAGGTGCACAGACCGTGCGTAACCTGAAATCCAACAATTACCCTATCTATGGCTATTTCCCGGAAATTGCCAAAATGGCCACCCAAAAAATATACGACAACGGACGCTTTATCAACGAAGAGGATATGGAAGAGACCCGCAAGGTCTGCGTGATCGGGGAACGGGTAGAGCAAGAGCTGTTTGAGAAGGACGAGGATCCCATAGGACAGTATATCCGTATTGATGGGGTCTATTTCAAGGTGATCGGAGTCGCTAAATTCTCCCAGACCACACCTTTTGGAACGGATGGGGATATCATTATGCCCTATGCCACTTTCCGACGGCTCTACAATACAGGAGATGACGCGCAATACTTCACTATTGCGGCCTACGACGACGCGGATGTAGTACAGGTCGAAAAGGATGTCAAGCGGGTATTAAAGCGAATCCATCAGGTACATCCGGATGACGAACGGGCCATCGGATCCTTTAACCTGGGGGAGGCTTTTGGACGTATAATGGGATTTGCGAGAGGGATTACCTTCCTCTCACTGGTAGTGGGCCTGGCTACCATCCTTGCCGGTGTAATCGGGATTGGGAATATCCTGCTGATCTCCGTGAAGGAGCGTACCAAGGAATTGGGGATCCGTCGGGCTCTGGGGGCTACCCCCGGGGAGGTGCGCTCGCTCATCCTGCTGGAATCCGTGTTCCTGACCATGATTGCGGGAATCATTGGAATCATACTCGGCGCAGGGGTTCTCAGTGTGATCAACAACATGACAGCAGATAATACCGATTTCCCCTATACAAATCCCACGGTCCCCATACCCCTGGTCATCGGAGCCTTGCTTGTGATGGTGGTTCTGGGAACCCTGATCGGACTCATACCGGCTCAGCGGGCCGTCAGTATAAAACCTATCGACGCATTGCGAGAAGAATAACCATTAACTAAGAATACTAATACAAACAGAAGACATGAAGAAGTTTGTCAAATACGGATTGATCGGAATCCTGGTACTTGGAGCGCTATGGGCGGCTACCTATTTTATCAAAACCAATAGCAAATCGGCCGTGGTATACGATACCAAAACGCCTTTTACCTCTACCATCGAACTCAAGACCGTGGCAACGGGCAAGGTGATCCCCCAGGAGGAGATCGAGATTAAACCTCAGATCTCAGGGATCATCGATAAACTCTACAAGGAAGAAGGTGATGATGTAAAGGTAGGGGATCTGATCGCTACCATTCGCGTGGTGCCCAACGAGCAGGCATTGAACCAGTCCAGGGGACGGGTGCGCAATGCAGAAATCGCGTTGAACAATCTCCAGATCGAGTATGACCGGAACAAAAAACTCTTTGACCGGGGTGTGATCTCCAATCAGGACTTCAACAACCTCAAGGTTCGGTATGACCAGGCGGTACAGGAACTGGATAATGCCAAGACGGATTACCAGATCATCCTGAAAGGATCTGCCGGCGGAGCTACGAATGCCAATACGAACATCCTGGCCACGGTCGACGGGACCATCCTTGAAATCCCTGTGGAGGTGGGAGACCAGGTAATCCTGGCCAATAACTTCAACGACGGAACCACGGTGGCTTCAATCGCAGACCTCGGCAAGATGATCTTCGAAGGACAGGTGGATGAAGGAGAAGTGAGCAAGCTGGAGATCGGCATGCCCCTGGAGATCAGCCTGGGAGCCCTGGAGGATCAAAAGTTTGACGCGGTGCTGAAATTTATCGCTCCCAAAGGGGTAGAGGAATCCGGGGCGGTTAAGTTCAAGATCGAGGGGGATGTACAAGTGAGTGATTCCGTCCTGATCCGCGCAGGTTATAGCGCCAATGCCTCCCTGGTGCTGGAGAAGAAAGACAGCATCATGGTGATCCCCGAAGCCCTCCTGCAATTTGATCGGGAAACCGACAAGCCCTACGTGGAAGTAGCCACCGGGGATCAGCAATTCGAACGCCGGGATATTGAAGTGGGGATTTCTGATGGGGTAAATATCGAGGTAGTCTCCGGATTGGAAATGGAGGATGAGGTAAAGATCTGGAACAAGACCGAGCCTATTAAGCGAGGTGAAGAAGAAGAGGAAGGTGAAGAAGGTGAAGAGGGATAATCCACAACGGGTAGAACCTGAATAACCGAATATACTAACTATCAAAAAACGACTCATGAAAATTCGAATCATAACAGCATTGTGCGTGCTATCTGTGGGGATGCTGACCGGCCAGATGCGCAAATGGACCCTGGAGGAATGCGTGCGCTATGCCGAGGATAACAACCTGACCATCCAGCAATTCGAACTGGATTTAGAGAATGCCCAAATTGATAAGTCCGACGCCATCGGGAATTTTATCCCCAACCTGAACGGGCAGCTCAGTGGTGGGGGCAATAATGGTTTTACCATTGACCCTTCCTCCAACCTCCCGACCAATGAGGGGATCAACACTGCGAACGGGGGCATTACCACATCGATGAACCTGTTTGACGGCTTGCGGAATGTCAACCGGGTGCGCCGTGCCAAGATGAATGCCCTGGCCAACGAGTACAGATTACAGAACCTCAAGGACGATATTCGCCTCAATGTGGCGGTAGCTTACCTGCAGATACTCTCGGACAAGGAAACGCTAAAGGTTTCACGTGCCCAATTCGCCGCTACCCAGCAGGATCTGGATCGCACCCGGGCCCAGGTCGAGGAAGGGGTGTTGCCCGAAGGCGACCTGCTGGAAGTACAGGCCACAGCTGCCGATCAGGAGCAGCAGATCATCAACAACGAGAATTCAGTGTTGCTATCCAGGATCGCCCTTGCCCAGCTGTTGCAGATCACGGATTACCAGAATTTTGATATCGCCGATGAGGATTACGATGTCCCACCCTCTGATGTGCTGGATAACTCGCCCAAGGTGATATTTCAAAAAGCACTTGAATGGAGGAATGATATCAAATTTTCCGAAATGAACGTGGAGTTGGCCGAACAGGATCTGAAGATTGCAAAGGGAGCGCGGTCGCCTACCCTGGGTGCATTTTTCAACTATTCCACGCGTTATTCCAGCAACTTCGTTCTGCCAGACCCCGATAATCCCGGAGGAGTTATTGAGCCTGGTTTTGGCGACCAGCTCTGGATTCTTGATGGGACATCCTACGGAGCTCGTATTGACATTCCTTTTTTGAACGGGTTCAATGTCCGCAACAACATCAAGCGTTCTGAGATCGATGTGAAGCGGGCTGAATTACAGCTGGCACAGGATAAACTGGATTTGGAGACCAACGTGAACCAGTCCTATGTGGATGTATTGAACGCCGCCAAGAACTACGAGGCAGCTGTAAAAACTTTGGAAGCCCGGCAATTGTCCTACGATTATGCCAAGGAGCGCTATGAAGTTGGGTTGTTAAACGCCTTTGATTTTGGGGTGGCCCAGGCCCGGGTGGACAATGCCATGGCGGAAGTGATCCGCACCAAATATTTTTATATCTTCAGGATCAAGGTGATTGAATTCTATTTTGGATTACCTATTACCCTGAATTAACGAATGGATGAGTGATTGAGGCGACCTGCCGGTTTTAGATAACTGGCAGGTCGTTATCTTTGTGGCCTATGGCAAAGATCATCAACCTGGAAACTGCCTCAACCAACTGTTCGGTAAGTGTTTACCGGGGAACGGAACTCTTATCCCTCAGGGAGGATCCCTCTCCCAGATACACCCATGGGGAGTTGTTGCATGTCTTTATGGACCAGGCCATGGATGAAGCAGGCCTGAGCTGGGAGGACCTGGATGCCGTGTCTGTGAGCAAAGGCCCGGGATCCTATACGGGGCTGCGGATCGGGGTGGCGGCTGCCAAGGGCCTTTGTTTTGCCCTGGACCTGCCGCTTATAGCCATCCCCACCCTGCAGAGCCTGGCGGCCCAATTGCCAATCGAAACCGGCGTCACGATCCCAATGCTAGATGCACGGCGGATGGAGGTTTATGCGGCGGTTTACGATTCAGACCTTCAGGAAACAGGGCCTACGCGTGCCGAAATTATCACTGCGGACTCCTTTGCCGAATGGAGGGCAATGGGCCCGGTACATCTGCTGGGCAATGGGGCGGAAAAATGCAGGGAAGTGCTTACCCACTCGAATTTTCACTTCCATGCCGAGCTACAGCCTTCAGCCCGGGAGCTGGGGTTATTGGCTGCCACAAAGTTCTCTGCAGGGGAGTTCGAGGACTCTGCCTATTTCGAACCCTTTTACCTGAAGGATTTTATCGCACACAAAAAAAAACCGTAGTCCTTAGGACTCCTGCTTCAGATGCACATCCCGCTGTGGGAAGGGAATTTCGATGCCCTTCTCGTCAAACCGCAGTTTAAGGGTTTCCATCACATGGAAATGAGCGCCCCAGAAGTCCTCATTCTTAGCCCAGAATCGCAGGCTTAGGTTTACTGAACTGTCGGCTAGCTCACCCACATAGACTTCCGGTGCCGGATCGTTGAGGATGCGCGAATCTTCTGCACAGATCTCAAGCAGGATCTCCTTGGCCTTTTTCAGGTTGGACCCATAAGCGATCCCCACGTCTATTTTATTTCTGCGGGTGGACTCTGCATTGTAATTGATGATGTTGTTGTTGGAGAGTTGTCCGTTGGGAATGATGGCCACCTGGTTTCCAAAGGTGTTCAACTTCGTGGTGAAGATCGAGATCTCCTTAACGGTGCCATCCACCCCCTGGGCGGAAATCCAATCCCCGACCTTAAATGGTTTGAAGAGCAGGATCAGAATTCCACCGGCAAAATTCGAAAGAGAACCCTGCAGGGCCAGCCCAACGGCCAGTCCGGCTGCCCCCACAAGAGCAACAAGGGAGGATGCGGGTACACCCAGTTGGGTAACCACCAGGACAAACAGCAGAAATCGCAATGCAGCTTTAATGAAACTCTGCAGGAAAGTCTCCAGGGTAGGGTCGTAATCCTTTTTCTCAAAGAACCGGTGTACCAGTTTGTTTACGATACGAATTACCCACATTCCGGCAACCAGGATCACGATGGCCACTAACAGATCTGGCAGGAAGTTCAATACCCAGGTTAGTCCTTCATCCAGCAAACTTTTTAAATCTTCGAATTTATCCATGAGTTTTCTGTGGTTTCAGCGTTTCAAAAGAAGCAAATAATTCGCTATGATCAAAACCGGTATTCCCTGTCAGGATTTTGATTTTCCTTCCAATACCCTCAGGACTTCCTCTATGTTTGTCCGTGGCAGCTGGCATTGACCGAATTCGCAAAGGAATACACGGGTTGTCTCATCGCTGTGACGATTTTCAAAAAGCGCATATGACAAGGCTTCTGAGCTGTAGGCCAGAAAGGTATTTGGGAGATAACGAGGAAAAATGGTTTCTGCCGTTTCCCTGGCTTGCGGGCCGGTTATGACGACTTCATAAAAGGGTTTTTCCAGCCATAGGACCAAATGCAGCCAGTTGGGGTATTGCCCCGCATAGCGCTCCAGGGATCCGCTCATGGCTTCCAGCATGGAAACTGACCGCTCCCTATAGGAAGCCTTCCCAAAGAAAGCCCCTAAAAGAAAGAGGTTTTTCGCCATCATTGAGTTGGAAGACGGTATAACACTGTCATTCACCTCCAGGGTCCTGCGGATCAGTGCCCTGTCCAGGCTGGAACTGAAAAACAGCAAGGGTTGTTCCCCTTCTGAGAAGTATTCCAGGCAATAGTCCGTAAGCTCCTTGCTCTTATCCATCCAGAGGGTCTCTCCGGTGATGCTATACAACTTCAAATACCCCTGGATCACCGCGGCATAGTCTTCCAGGTACCCATTGACGGGCTTTCCGCCTTGCTTGTAGGAGTGCAGCAGGCCCCCATCCTTGCGCGAGAGTACGGAGTCCATGAATTCCGCGAGGTGAATCCCCTCCTCCAGGGCTGCTTCGATTCCACAGTACCGGTAGGCGTCACAGAGCCCTGATAACAGCAATCCGTTCCAGGACGTGATGAGCTTATCATCGAGGCGTGGTCGGGGGCGCTTTTCCCGCTCCCTGAGCAGCAGCAGCTTAATCTCGGCTAATTTTTTTTCCAGCTGCTTTTCGGACCATCCCATCCTCTGAATGAACTGTTGGTCTGGCTCCTTACGGATAAGGACATACCTGCCCTCCTCCCAGTGCCCGAAGTCATTTATGTTGTAGTACTCGCTGAACCATTTGAAATCTGTCCCGAGGAGGGTTTGCAGCTCTGATTCGGTCCAGGTGTAGAAAGCCCCCTCCTCCAGTTCCCCGGACGCGTTCAGACTATCTGCGTCCAGAGAGGCGTAATACCCGCCTTCAGGCCGCTTTAGCTCCCTGTTTAGAAAATCGAGGGTTTCCACGATGATCTTTCGGTAATCAGGCTCCCCGAACAGCGCATAACCATGTGCGTAGAGACTCAGAAGCTGGGCATTGTCATAGAGCATTTTTTCAAAATGGGGTACATGCCATTTCGGATCTACCGAGTACCTTGAGAACCCCCCTCCGATTTGATCGTACACCCCTCCATATGCCATCCCATCAAGGGTAGTGCGCACATGCTGCCTAACTTCTGCATCTTCGGAAACCTCCCCCCAGTGCATGAGGAACTCATAGATGACAGGGGTCATGAATTTAGGGGCCCCAAGTTTTCCGCCGAAATTCAGATCGAACCCTTTTTTCCAGGAGGCTACCCAGGAAGACAACTTCTGCATATCCGGGATATTTCGCTCCTCCGAAGCGGGCGCCATCTCGTTGATCCGACCCAGGGCGGAGGTAAGGTCCGAGGCGTATTGGACTACCTTGTCCGGGTCTTCCCGGTAGAGTTTTGCCAACTGCAACAGCACCCGAATCCAGTCCTTTTTAGGTACATAGGTAGCACCCCAGAAAGGCCGCCCATCCGGAAGGGCAACCACATTGAGGGGCCAGCCCCCGCTTCCGCTCATGATCTGCAGGGCATCCATATAGATTTGATCTACATCGGGCCGTTCTTCCCGGTCCACCTTGACCGGAATAAAATGTGCATTCATGATGTCGGCCACCTCAGGATCCTCAAAACACTCCCGTTCCATGACATGGCACCAGTGGCAGGCCGCATATCCGATGCTGATCAACAGCAGCTTACCTGATTTCCGGGCATGCTCCAGGGTGGTGTCGTGCCAGCCTTCCCACTGCACAGGATTGTAGGCGTGCTGTAAAAGATACGGGCTGCTCTCGTGTATAAGGGCGTTGGGCTCAGAATGACTCATGATCTTCGTTGGGATTAAAAAAGCGCCCGATCCCGGGCGCCTCAATACAATTGTCGCGAATGGGTTTAGTCTACTACTTCAAAGGAGATTTTTACGTTGACGCGATACTGATCGATTTTACCCCCGCTCACCGTGGCACTTTGGTTGCTGATGTTTACAGAACGAATGTTCTTAATGGTTTTTGAAGCGTGGGTTACCGCATTCTGCACGGCGTCCTCCCAGCTTTCTTCTGAATTTGCGAGGATCTCAATAACTTTTAAAACGGACATAACGAATAGCTTTTTGGGTTCCCTTTAAGATACCCAGAAATCCATCAAAACCAAAGGGTTTTACGTTAATTTAACCATTTATTGCCACCACCTCAGCAACCTTGTCACCCATCATATTCTGCAACATGGTCTGTATGCCATTTTTCAGGGTGAAGGTGGAGGAGGGACAACCACTACAGGCTCCCTGAAGGACCACATGCACTGTTTTGCTTTCCGATTCATAGGACTGGAAAACAATATTTCCCCCGTCACTCGCTACGGCAGGTTTGACATACTCTTCGAGGATATTGACGATTTCCTGTGAAGTCGGGTCCAGATCGGCAGCTACACCGGCCTGGGAAGGGGAATCGCGCTGTTCACTGCTTGCCTCCGGGGTGAGCACTGGGTTTCCATCGGCCAGGTAATTCCGGATCATCTCCCGGAGTTCCATGGTCACTTCATTCCAGTCGGCCACTTCGTATTTGGTCACCGAGATATAGTTGAGGTCCATAAAGACCTCTTTTACAAAGGGGAACTCAAACAATTTGCGTGCCAGGGGGGAAGGGCCGGCCTCATCGATATTCTTGAATTCAAAGACCCCGGGTACGAGCTGTTTGTTGGCCACGAATTTCATCACGGCTGGGTTCGGGGTGACCTCTGCATAGACGGTTACCGCAACCCTGGTCTGACCTGAAGGTTCATTTACCACGGGAGCCCCGGTATTGAGATATTCCACTAGCTGTTGGGCTACCTCGTCTTTTACATCCTCCCAGGCCACAATATCAAATCGTTCCAGGGCGATAAAATTCCCGGAAATATAAACTGCCTTGATAAACGGCAGGTAGAAAAGTTGCTGCGCCAGGGGAGAATCCTTGGCCTCATCAATGTTCTTGTATTCGTAATTCCCCCTGCTTACCAGGGGTTGGTTCGCCTCGAATTTGAGCACTGCCGGGTGGGTGGTTTCCTGAACTTCAATGACATACTCTTCCATAGATCGCAATTTTGGCCAAAAATAAGTTATTTTCATTGGAATGCTCTGCATAATAATGTCCTTTTTGGCCCGTTATACTCTATGTTTAACTGCCTTTACCAAAGGCACCGGCCGAATTGAATGAAACGACTCCTGTATCTCTTCCTTATCCTGGGGATTTTTTTTGGTACTACCACGAAAGCGCAGGAGGGCATCCCGATCTATTTTGATTATCTCACCGATAATTACTACCTGGTCTATCCTTCCATGGCCGGGATCGGAGAAGGGGGCAAGATCCGCCTTACGGCACGCCAGCAGTGGTTCAGCGTGGACGAGGCGCCAAGCATGCAAACCCTGAGTTTCCATTATCGCATTCCGGACACCCGCAGCGGGGTCGGGGCGATCCTGTTTAACGATGCCAACGGATACCACGCCCAAACGGGGTTTAAGTTCACCTATGCCCATCATCTGCCCTTTAGCGCGGACTACAGGGTGCTTAACCAGCTATCCTTCGGGTTGAGCGCCGGATATATACAAAGCAGCCTGGATGAAACCGAATTTAGATCCATCATTCCGGACCCCATCATCACAGGCGGGCGAAACAGCGTGGGTTATTTCAATGTTGACCTCGGGATGTCCTACAGCTACCTGGAATTCTATGCGCACTTCAGTGTCCTGAACCTCCTGGGAAGCGGACGGGATTTATATACCGCCATTGAATTTGACAACTTGAGAAGGTACCTTTTGTCTGCAGGGTATGTCTTCACCCTGGGCGAATGGCAGCTGGAACCCTCCTTCCTGCTGCAACTGACGGAATTCACCGAGGAACGCACCGTGGACATCAACGCCAAGGTTTATCGCAATGTGGGCTTTGGAACCATCTGGGGCGGATTGTCCTACCGACGCAGTTTTAACGGGGCCCAGTTCCTCCTGGACGGGTCCTTCGGGGAACAGCGCCTGCAGTTGTTCACCCCTTTGGTGGGGATCAATGTCGGGAATTTTATGTTTGCCTATAACTATTCCTATCAATCGGGGGATATACGCCTGGACAATGGCGGGTTCCACCAAATTACCCTTGGGTACGATTTTGGCCAGCTTTCCGCCAAGCGCTATGACTGCAAGTGCCCTGCTGTAAATTACTAGATCCGGAAGCTTCCCCACTTGTCTTGATAGGCTTTGCTTGACAAAAGTGTCAAGATACGGGCGGGAATGCAGTTTTTCTTACATTTAGAAGCCAAAACCCAATGTTATGCCCATCATCAGGCAAGTGCGGGGTAAATCCCCCGTCTTTGGAAGGGATTGCTTTATTGCGGAAAATGCCACCGTCGTGGGGGAGGTTGTCATGGGAGATGAGTGCAGTGTCTGGTACAATGCGGTCATTCGTGGGGATGTCCACTATATCCGGATGGGGAACCGGGTCAATGTACAGGATGGGGCCGTGATCCACTGTACCTACCAAAAAGCTCCTACCGAGATCGGAGATAATGTTTCCATCGCTCATAATGCCATTGTTCATGGCTGTACACTTCAAGACAATGTGCTGGTTGGGATGGGCAGTATCATCATGGACCACTGTGTGGTGGGTTCCAATAGCATTATCGCCGCC
>Ga0272441_10004660_pt1 | contig 24546 bp, 21 predicted proteins | sample SSMProp6N_FD_193582 | JGI IMG/M metagenome (GOLD analysis project Ga0272441, IMG submission 193582) | Marine sediment archaeal communities from Little Sippewissett salt marsh, Falmouth, MA, United States - SSM-Prop-6N | ecosystem: Environmental > Aquatic > Marine > Wetlands > Sediment ...
CACCGCGGGCTTCAAGCGAAGCCAGGTGGATTTCCAGGACCTGATGTACCTGAAGATGGCCCAGGCCGGTCGGGAGACGGCCTCCGGGGTGACCGCCCCGACGGGCCTGGAGATCGGCGCGGGCGTGGCCGTCAGCGGGACGACCCGCATCAACACCGCCGGCGAGCTGGAGGCGACGGGGCGCGACCTGGACATCGCGATCACCGGCGACGGCTTCATCGAGGTGACCCTGCCGGACGGCTCGACGCGGTACACCCGCGACGGGTCGCTGAAGCTCAATGCCAACCGCCAGATCGTCAACAGCCAGGGCTACCAGGTCGGGACGGGAATCACCATTCCCCAAGCCGCCGTGCAGGTGAGCATCGGCGCCGACGGCACGGTTTCCTACACCGACGGCCAAGGTGCGACCTCGACCCTCGGCACGCTGACGCTGGTGCGGTTTCCCAACGCCTCGGGCCTCAGCGCCGAGGGCGACAACCTCCTGGCCGAGACGGACGCCAGCGGCACGCCGATCACCGGCACGGGCGGCGAGGAGGGATTCGGCACGATCCGCCAGGGCTACCTGGAGCGGTCCAACGTCCAGATGGTCACCGAGCTGGTCAACCTCATCAAGGCCCAACGCGCCTACGAGATCAACTCTCGCGCGATTCGGGCCGGCGACGACATGCTCAACACCGCCAATAGCCTGATCCAGTAGGAGAGGAGCCCTCTCGTGAAATCGACCGCCGCCCTGCTTGCCACAGCCGCGGCCGTCTGCATCGCCACCCCGGTGCGGGCGGGCGACGACGCCGTCGTCCGCGTCTACCTTCCTCGGAACGTGAAGGTCACGTGCGACGCGCTGACGTTGGGGGACATCGCGCTCGTCCGCTGCGCCGATGCGAACACCGAGCGCCGCGCCCAGGGACTCAAGATGGGCCGGGCGCCCTGGCCCAGGGAGCAGCTCGTCTTCAGCCGTGCGACGATCCTGTCCTGCCTGGGGGGGCGGCGTATCGTGCAGGACCGCGTCCGCCTGTCCGGCGCCCCGGCCGTGACGGTCATGAGGCGGGAGACGGTCCTGACCGGCGAGAAGCTCCAGGCCGCCGCGGAAGACTTCCTTCGAACATTGCCCGACACCGACGGGACCGACTGCATCTACCGGGTCCGCCGCAAGCCGGCGGAGCTGGTCGTCTCGGGCCGGGCGGACGTGACGCTCGTCTGCGCGCTCGCCAAGGGCGCCGCACCCGGGCGGGTGAAGGTCGCGATCGCCGCCAGCCGCGACGGCCGGCAAGTCGGCCTGCGGGAGGCCACGTTCCAGCGGCTCTACAAGGTCCGCCGCGCCGTGGCGATTGCCGAGATCCCCGCCGGCGCCGCGCTCAGCAAGGAGAACGTCGAACTCCGAACGGACTTCGCCGAGCAGCCTTCGCCCGGGCCCTGGAAGCCCCCGTTTGGCCTGCTGGCGCGGCGGCGACTGGCTGCGGGAACGGTGATTCGCGATTCGCTCGTGGCCGAGAAAAAGCCCGACCTCGTCATTCGGCGCAACCAGGTCGTGCGAATGCGCGTCCAGGGACTCGGCTTCACCGTCCTCGCGCTGGGCCAGGCCCTCCAGGACGGCCGGCCGGGCGATTTCATCCGGGTACGCAACGTGGACTCCCGCCGGATCGTCACGGTCCGGGTGGCCTTTGACGGGTCGGTCGAGCCGGCCCTGGGCAGGTGAAACGATGAGGAAGCGAACGCAATGGATCGGGGCCGTCGTGACCTTCTGCCTGCTGGCAGGCGCCGCCGAGGGCGGGTCGATCTGGGCCAAGAGCCGCGGCCGGGCCCGCAAGCTCTACACGGACGACACGGCCCGGAAGGTGGGCGACTCGCTGACGATCGTCATCGAGGAACAGGCGAAGATCGAGAACGAGGTCACCCGCACGATGGACAAGAGCAGTTCGCGGAGCGCGAAGTCGTCCGGGAAGTTCGACCTGGGCAACCTGGTCAGTTGGCTGGAGGGACGGATCTTCGAGCTGCCGAACGTGGACGTCGGCGCGACGGCGGCGAACAAGTTCGACGGCAAGGCGGAATTCGAGAGCGACCGGAAGGTCAGCGACAAGATCACGGTGACCGTCGAGGACGTCCTGCCCAACGGCAGCCTCGTGGTGCTGGGCAAGCGGGAGCGGCTGGTGGACGGGGACAAGCAGATCGTCCAGGCCAGCGGGATCGTCCGCCCCAGTGACATCACGTTCGACAACACGGTCGACAGCAAGAAAGTGGCGGACTTCAAGATCGTCTACAAGTCCGCGGGGCAGGAGAACCACTTCACCAAGCCGGGCTGGCTGGCGCGGATCGTCAACGCGCTGAACCCGGAATAGCCGGCGGCGAGGCAAGCAGGTGAGCATGAGGTCTGGAACGAGGCAATCCGGCGGATCGCGGCGCGGCAGATGCGGGCTGGCGCTCGTCGCCCTGGCCGCGGGGCTGGCCGGGACCGCGGCGGGCGAGCGGCTCAAGGACGTCTGCGACATCAAGGGCGTTCGGGGCAACCCGCTGTGGGGCTACGGGCTGGTGATCGGGCTGAACGGCACGGGGGACGGCTCGGCGGCCAGCAAGCGGGCGCTGACGAACGTGCTGCGTCGGAAGGGCATCGTGCTGAAGCCCGAGGACCTGACCAGCAAGACCATCGCCAGCGTGATCGTCACGGCCGAGCTGGGGCCCTTCGCGCGGCGCGGCAGTCGGATCGACGTGACGGTCTCCGCGATCGGCGACGCGACGAGCCTTCAGGGTGGCAAGCTCCTGCTGACCGAGTTGGTCGGTGCGGACGGCGACGTGTACGCCGTCGCCCAGGGCTCGGTGTCCACGGGCGCGTTCGTGGCCACGGGGGAGTCCGCGTCGGTCGTCAAGAACCACCCCACGGTCGGTCGGGTCCCCGGCGGGGCGACGGTCGAGCGGGAGGAGGTCGCCGAGTTCGTCGAGAAGGGCGAGATCACCCTCCTGCTGCGGGACCCGGACTTCACGACGGCCAACCGCGTCGGCGAGGCGGTGAACAAGGTCGTTGCCGACTGCGCCTATGCCGTGGACGCCGGCACGATCCGCGTCCGGCTGCCCGCGACGGTGCAGGACCGGAACCTCACGGCCTTCGTGCGCAAGCTGGAGCTGCTGACGGTCGAGACGGACCTGCCCGCGGTCGTCATCATCAACGAACGGACCGGCACGATCATCGTCGGGGAGAACGTCGCCATCTCCCGCGTGGCCATCACGCACGGCAATCTCCAGGTGACGCGGTCGGACATCACGACGGTCTCGCAGCCGCAGCCGTTCAGCGCGACCGGCACGACGGAGAAGACGACCGAAACGCACGTCGACGCCCTCGAGCAGAAGGGCACGATGAGCGTGGTGAACAAGACGGTCAGCGTTTCGGACATCGCCCGGGCGCTGAACGCCCTGGGCGCCTCCCCGCGAGACCTGATCAGCATCTTCCAGGCCCTCAAGCGAGCCGGGGCGTTGAAGGCCGACCTCAAGATCATGTAGGAGTCAAACGTGTCCTCGTCCGACAACCCCGTGCCGACGCTCTCTCCCGCCGACCTGCTGGGCGGCGCGCGCGCCGACGCGCTCCAGCGGCTCGCCCGGCGCCCCGGTGCCCGGACGGACCAGGAGCTGGAGCGGGCGGCGAAGGACTTCGAGTCCGTCCTGCTCCAGAAGCTGATGGAGGAGATGAAGGACACGATCCCCGATTCGGGCCTGCTGGACAGCGGCGTCACCAAGCAGGTGCAGGGCATCTTCTGGGACCACCTGGCCCAGGACATCGCCCGGCAGGGCGGGATCGGGTTGTGGAAACAGCTCTACACCCAGTGGAGCCAGACCGGCCCGCCCCCGACGCAGGGCGACCCGGCCGCGCCCGCGGAGGCGACGTGATGCTCCCGTCCGTGCCCTATCCCGCCGCCGTCGAGGCCATCGAGGCCCTGCTGGACGAGGAGGCCGCCCTGTTGGACCTCAGGCGGGGGCAGTTCGCCTCGTTGTGCGCGGCCATCGTGGACCACGACGACGACGCCACCGAGCGCCTGCTCGACCAGATGGAGCGGGCCCAGCAGCTCCAGGACGCCACCGACGCGAAGGTGGACGCCGCGCGGGGCGCCTTGGCCGACGCGATCGGCTGCCCGCCGGCTGCCCGCCGCCTGTCGGACCTGATTGACCGCGTGGACCAGCCGGAGCGCACCGGCCTGGCCGAGCGGCGCGAGCGGGTAATCCGCCGTATCGAGCGCCTCCAGCGAGAGCACATGCGCGCGGTGGTGCTGCTGAGCGAGTGTGCCCGGATCAACCGCCTTCTGACCGACGCCCTGTTCCCCGGCGCGAGGGGGCTGACGACCTACAGTGCGGCCGGGCGAAGTAAGTGGCACGGAACCGCGGGGTTGGTGAACACGGAGCGGTAGCCGATGAACTTCGACATTGGCCTGACCGGCCTTCGGGCGGCCCAGCAGACGATCGAGTTGATCGGCACGAACATCGCGAACGCCGCGACGCCGGGCTATCACCGTCAGGAGGTCCTCCTCGCGCCGCTGTCGCTGGATCCGATGGGCGAGACGCCCAGCGGCGGCGTCCAGGTCGCGGCCTGCCGGCAGACGATCGACACGCTGCTGGAGGACACGATCCTCCGGCAGCGTCCGGCCTACGAGCAGTTGACCCAGGAGCTGAACACGCTTCACTCGCTGGAGGCGTCGCTGGGCTCGCTGAACTCGCAGGCCCTGACCGACGCGATCAACAGCTTCTTCGGGTCGCTGCGGGAGCTGTCCACGGACCCCGGAAGCCAGGCACTTCGCCAGCAGGCCGTCTGGGCCGCGGACAGCCTGGCCGCCAGCTTCCGCCACCTCGGGGGCGCCTTGACGGAGCTGAAGAGCCAGACCCTCGTCGAGGCGCGCATCCGGATCGACGAGGTCAACAGCCTGACCGCCGAGATCGCGGACCTCAACCAGCAGGTGGAGGTCGTCGCCATGCGAGGCGGGAACGCCAACCTGCTGGCGGACCAGCGGGACCAGTTGATCCACGACCTCTCGGGTATCGTGGAGCTGGCCACCTACCGCCGCCTGGACGGCAGCAAAGCGGTGGACGTGTATATCGACGGCGTGCCCGTCGTCGTGAAGGACGACAGCTACGCCTTGGACGTGGACCCGGTGGCGGGCGGGAAGCTCGGCCTGACCCGCGAGGGCAGCGACTCCTATCACACCGACATTCAGGGCGGGAAGCTCGGGGGGCTCTTCAGCCTGCGAAACGACCTGCTGGCGGAGATCCACGACGAGATCGACAACCTCGCCGAACAGATCATGCAGGAGGTCAACCGGGTCCAGTTCCAGGGCGTCGGCAGCGCGGGGTCCTTCTCGGCCCTGAACGGCCGGGCCGTCGCGAACGAGACCGACGTGCTGGCCAACTGGGATGACTCGATCGCCGCGGGATCGATGCGGTTGCGGCTGATCGACCCGGCCGGGCAGGCGACCGCCCACTCAATTCCGGTCGACCCCGATACCGACACGCTGGTGAGCCTGGCCGCCGCGCTGGCGGCCGTGGACCCCGCCCACCTGACCGCGTCGGTGGTCTCCGGGCACCTGCACATGGAGGGGCTCGACGACTGGACGTTCGACTTCCTCCCCGCCGCAGACCTGGCCGCGGGCCCGCCCTGGACGGGCACGGCCGAACCGACGATCTCGGGCGTCTGCACCGCGTCGGCCAACGACACCCTCACGTGCACGGTGCAGGGCGGCGGCCAGGTCGGCGTCGACGAGGACCTCCGCGTGGAGGTCCGCAACGCGGCCGGCGAGCTGGTGACCACGCTGAACGTTGGCCGGGGCCACGTCGCCGCAGAGCCCGTCGAGCTTTGCGAGGGCTTGGCGCTGACGTTTCCCGTCGGGACGTTGACGGCGGGCGAGTCGTTCACGATCGACGTCGTGGCCGACTCGGACCCCACGGGCTTTCTCCCCGCGGCGGGGATGAACACTCTCTTCCAGGGCGAGGGGGCCGCCGACATGCGGGTGCGCCAGGAGGTCCTGGACGATCCGGCCCTGCTGGCGACGGCGCGCGGGGCCGACGGGGCCGATAACCTCGCCGTGCGGCGGATGGCCGAACTGGGGGAGACGCAGCTCGCCGGCCTGGGCGACGTGACGCCGACGGGCGCCTTCGGCCTGATCGTTACCGGCATCGGGCAGCGGATCGCCGTTCGGGAGATCCGCCAGGAATCGCTCCAGAGCGTCATGCGGCAACTGGAAAACCAACGCGATGCCACCAGCGGGGTCGATATCAACGAAGAGGCGGCGAAGCTGCTCGTCTTCGAGCAGATGTATCAGGGCATGGCCAAGTTCCTCCAGACCCAACAGGAGGCCATGCAGACCCTGGTGAATATCCTCTAGCGAGGCGCGGACGCAACCATGAGCGGCTGGGGCACGATCTACTCCAACACGAAGTACTCCCTAAGCATGTACTCCCAGCGGATTGCCGCCCTGCAGGAGCAGGTGGCCTCCGGCGCGAGGGTCAACCGCGCATCCGACGACCCGGGCGACGCCTACCGGATCATGAGGCTCAAGGCCCAGTCCGCGTCGCTCGAGCAATACGAGAGAAACGTCCAGGAGGCCACCCGCACGCTCGAATTGGGCCACAGCCTGATCAGCGAGGTCTCCAACAACCTCCAATCGGTCCTCCAGAAGGTCGAACAGGCGGCCAGCGGGACCTACAGCGACGCCAACCGGGTGGTTCTCGGCGAGGACATCAACTCGATCCTCGACCAGGTCCTCGCGCTGGCCAACACGGAGAACCTCGGGCAGTACGTCTTCAGCGGGGCCAACTCGCACGTCAAGCCGTACGCCGCCGAGACGCAGGACGGCTACGTCACGGCCGTCACGTACCAGGGCAGCCGCACCGACCTGCCCGTGCCGATCGCGCCCGGCGTGGAGATGTCCGGCGTCACGGTCGGGGAGGAGGTCTTCCGCCGCGACGATCGCCGGCCGCCGGAGTTCCTCGGCGAGACGGGCGTCTCGACGGGGACGGGCACGTCCACGGTGCGGGGCAACCTGTCCCTGGAGCTCACCCACAAGGAGACGAACGTGGTGGCCGACGCCGCGGGGACGAATCTGCAGATCAGCGGCGTCGGTCCCGCCCACACGGTCCTCGGGCGCCACGATCTCGTCGTGGACGTCCAGGGCCAGACGATCCGCTTTGCCGACGGCGGTCCGAGCGTGTCGTTCGACGGGACGGAGACGGCCCTGGCGGTGGCGGATTCCTACGGCAATTCCGTCTTTGTGGACGTCAGCGCCCTGAACGGCGCGGTCGTTGGCGAGGCGACGGTGACGATTCAGTCCGACGGCTACCTCACGTTCGACGGCGGCCCGGCGGCGGAGGTCAGTGACTACACGGACACCAACGTCGCCGTGACCGACCCCGACGGAAGGGTGCTGTATGTCAATGCCACCGGCATTCATGCCACGGGCCGGGCCCCGGTCCGCGTGCCCGGAACGGCGGACCTGTTCGAGACGCTCATCTACGTCCGAGACGTGCTGCTCAACGAGAGCGAGTTGAGCACCGCCGAGCAGCTCGAGCTCGTCAAGGCCGCGGCGCTGAGCGTGGACGAGGTGATGGCGGGTGTCACCCAGTCCATGACCTTCATGGGCGGCCGACTGGAGGCGCTCGACACGCTCGAGGGCAGCCTCGAGGCCGTGCGGGCCAACGCCGACGATCAGGCCGCTACGCTGGAGAACGCCGACATCGTGCAACTCGCCGCCGACCTGGCCCGCATGGAAACGCTCTACGAGATGACGCTCGCCACGGCGTCGAAGCTCCTCAACATGACCCTGCTGGACTACCTGTAAGCAGGGCAGTGCGTGCCGGGCGAAGAAGGGGGTGCGGCCATCTCGCTCCGGCAGGTCTCCGGCCAGGAGGGGCGCACGGGGCGGGGGCCTCGGGGACGCTTGCCTTGTCCGCGGATACCTCCCGGCGGTTCCCGAATCAATCTTCGCAGCCGTTCTCCTCGATCGCTCTCGATGCATCTGCTCGTTCCCTCCCGCCGGCGTGGGTGCTATGATTCCGGGCGAAGCGCCGCAACCGGAAGGAGTCCTCATGCTCGAGTACGTCAAGCACGTCGTGGGGATGAATGCCGAGTACGCCCGGATGCATCTCCAGGACATCCCGCCCGAGAAGTGGTGCGCCGCGCCCGCGGAGCTGAACATGCACTCGGCCTCGATTCTCGGCCAGCTCAGCGCCTGGCGCCGCGCCATGGGCCTGTCGCTGTACATCTGAGCTGGGGTCCGGCCGTCGCCGACCCTCGGCCGTGCGGAGAGCTGACATGAGCGCAGCAAGAGCGCGACGAGCGGCAAAGCAGCCGCGGCGCAGGGGCATCGGCACGCCGCCGGGCACGCTCGCCGTCCCGCCGGGCGCCCGGGCCCCGTCGATGCACGTCATCGCCTACGGACCGGACCGCTTTGGCGAGCTGGACATCCGGGGGGTCGAAGAGGCCGCGGCGCTGCGCGGCGAATGGCCCGTCGTGTGGCTGGACGTCGTCGGGCTCGGCGACGAGCAGGTCCTGCTGGCCGTCGGCGAGGCCTTCGGCGTCCATCGCCTTGCGCTCGAAGACGTCGTCCACGTCCCGCAGCGCCCCAAGGCCGACCTCTACGGCCAGACGCTGTTCATTGTCTGCCAGATGCTCTCGCTCGCCGAGGCGCTGGAGATCGAGCAGTTGAGCCTGTTCGTGACCGACGGGGCCGTCGTGACGTTCCAGGAGCGCCCCGGCGACTGTCTCGATCCCGTCCGGGACCGGATCCGCGCCGGCCTGGGGCGCATCCGCGACGGCGGGGCCGATTACCTCGCCTATGCCCTGCTCGACGCGGTGATCGATCACCAGTTCCCCGTGCTGGAGCAGGTCGGCGAGCGGCTGGAGGCCCTCGAAGACGAGGTCCTGGACCATGCCCCCGTGGACGTCGTCGCCAAGGGCCGCGAGGCGAAGCGGGACCTGCTCACCTTGCGCCGGATCGCCTGGCCTCAGCGCGACGCGATCAACCGCCTGCTCCACGAGGAAACCCCGCTGATCCAGCCCGACACCCAGCCGTACCTGCGGGACGCCTACGACCACCTCAGCCGAGTGATCGACACCATCGAGACCCACCGCGAGCTCGCGTCGGACCTGATGAACATCCACCTCACCGTCCTGAGCAACCAGATGAACGCCGTGATGAAGACCCTTACCGTCCTGGCCGCCATCTTCATCCCCCTGACGTTCATCGCCGGCCTGTACGGCATGAACTTTGAGAACATGCCGGAGTTGAGATGGCCGTGGGCGTATCCGGCCGTGCTCGCTATCATGGGCGCGGTGGCGGCTGGGATGCTGCTGTACTTCCGAAGGAAACGCTGGCTGTGACCGCGCCAAAAGCGATACGGAACACGGGATGAGAAACGGGCAACGCGCACACTCGGGTTTTCTGATCGGGCTGATCGCCGCGGCGGCGTGGGCGGTCCTCGCGCCGCTGTCCGGTCCGGCCCGGGGCCAGACCACCCAGCCGGCGGCGACACAGGCGGCCCTGGCCGCCGAGACGGGGCCCGCCCTGCCGACGGCGGAGGTCCTTCAAGCCCACATCACACGCCTGCAACAGGCCACCGAGCCGGACGCCGCCGTTCGCGCAAAGGCCGTCGACGCCTACAAGCAGGCGCTGTCCCAACTCCAGGTGCTGCGCGACTGGGAGGCGAAGGGGGCAGCCTTCGAGGCGGCGGCCAAGAGCGCGCCCGCCAAGCTGGAAGCCACGAGGAAGGAGCTGGCCGCGACGACGCAACCGGCGTCGACCTCCGCACCCGCCGAGGAGTCCCTGGAGGAGCTTCAGCGGCGTCTGGCGACCGTGACGACGGGCCTTGCGGCCGCCAAGAGAATCCAGACCGAGCTCGACGGCGAGCCCCCGCGCCGTGCCGATCGTCGCTTGGCGGTCCCGAAGCTCACCGCGGCGGGGGCGGAGCGCGTGGCGCAGATCGAGAAGGACCTGGCGTCGCTGCCGAAGGACACCCCGCCCGACCTGTTGGCGGCGCAGCGGACACTGCTGGCCGTGCAACGGGCGGCCGTGCAGGCCGAGATCGAGTCCTATCCCAAGGAGCTGGCCAGCTACGATGCCGAGCGGGACCTGCTGACGGCCCGGACGGACCTGGCCGCCCGGCGGGCCACCCAGTTGACCCAGCTCCAGAAGGGCCTCCAGGCCGCGACGGACAAGAAGCGCCGCCAGGAGGCCGCCCGCGCCGCCAAGGAGGCCGAGCTGGCCGCCGTCCGGGCCGCTCGGGCCCACCCCGCGCTGACGCCGATCGGCGACGAAAGCGCCGCATTCGCCAAGGAACGGACCGGCCCGCAAGGCCTGGCCGTGCGAATCGCCCAGACCACTCGCCGCCTGGAGGAGGTCAAGGCCAAGCTCGAATCGCTCGACCAGGACTTCAAGGGCCTCCAGGACAAGGAGAAGGTCGTCGGGCAGACGGCGACGTTTGGCGTGTTGCTCCGCAAGCAGCGCGCGGACCTTCCCGACGTGCGGCAATACCGTCGACGCGCCGACACACGTCAGACCGAGATCGCCCGCGCCCAACTGCGCCTGATCGAGCTGCGGGACCGCCGGGGGGTCCTGCCGGACGTGGAGACCGCCCTCCAGCAAGTGCTCGCGAAGGTCGGGGACTCCGTCCCGGCCGCGCAACGGGAGCGGATCCCCGGCGCGGCCAGGGAACTACTTCAGGACCGCCGCAAGAACCTCGACGCGCTTCTGAACGACTACGACACGTACTTCGGCAAACTCGTGGATCTCCAGGTGCACGTCCGGTCGCTGCTGGCCAAGACCGACGAGGTCGCCGACTACATCGGCGAGCGCGTCCTGTGGATCCGAAGCGGCGGGGTCCTCGGGCTGCGGCACGTCTCAGAAGCCGGGGACGCCGTCGGGTGGCTCTTCCAGCCGTCCGCACTCACCGAGGCCGTCCGGGCATTGGGGGCCGACGCCCAGGCCAATCCCCTGCCGGCCGCCTTTGGTGCGCTGCTCTTCGCCTGCCTGCTGGTCGTGCGAGGCAGGCTCACGCGTCGGCTGGTCAGGGCCGGCGGGCCCGCGGTGGCGGGCGGATCGTCCGACGTGGCCTCCCTTGGCGCGTCGGTGGTCCTGACGGCCATGCTGGCCGCGATGGTGCCCGGCTTCGTGTGGTTCGTCGCGTGGCGTCTGGGGGCGGCGGTCGAGCTGATCCCGTCCGTGCGGGCCGCGGGTCCCGACGCGACGGCCGTCCATCCCGCCAAGGCCGTCGCGGAGGGGCTGTCCACGCTGGCGGCCTTGCTGTTGACGTTCGGCCTGCTGACCGAGACCTGCCGCGCGCAGGGCCTGGCCGCGGCGCAGTTCGGCCTGTCTGCCGACCGCCTCGCCCGCATCCGCCGTTCGCTGACGGTCTTCACGCTCCTGATCGCCGCGCCGGTGTTCCTGCTCTCGGCGATGGAAGCGCAGCCGAACGAGGCCTGGCGCAACGCCCTCGGCCGGCTGTCGCTGATCGCCGTGCTGCTCGCGACGGCCTGGTTCGCCCACCGGCTGCTTCGTCCGGCCGGGCCCGTGCGGGGCCTGGTGGCCGATCCGTCCGCGGCGAGCTGGCCCTACCGGCTCTGCCGCGTCTGGCACATCCTCGGCGAGGCCGCGCCGGTCGGGCTGACCGTCCTGGCGGCCGCCGGGTACTACTACACGGCCCTGTACCTGACGGGGCGGCTGGCGGTGACCTTCTGGCTGGTGGCGGGGGTGGCGCTTCTGGACGCCATCGGCCTTCGGTGGATCCTGGTGACGGCGCGGAAGCTCGCCGCCCGGCGCCTCCGTCGGCGCGCGGGGGACGGGCGCGGCATCCCGGTCCGGCCCGACGCCGAGCCGCCCGCGGAGGCGCCGGACGAGACCGCCTCGCCCGCACAGCGCCTGACCCGCATCCGCGAGCACGCCCGGCAACTGCTGCGGACCGCCACGATCCTGATCCTCCTGCTCGGGGCGTGGGGCATCTGGTCTGACGCCCTCCCGGCCCTGGGGGCGCTGCGCCGCGTGGAGCTGTGGTCCTACACCGATAAGAGCACGGTGGAGGCGACCACGCCGGAGGGAAAGACCGTCGAGCAGACCACCGATGTGGTCGTCCCCGTCACGCTGGCCAGCCTGGGCCTGGCGGTCCTGATCGGCGCGATGACCGCCGTCGCCAGCCGTCACCTGCCGGACCTGGCCGAGGTTACGCTCTTCCAACGCCTGCGCATGGACGCCGGCGCTCGCTACGCCATGCGGGCCGTCCTGCGCTACTTCCTGATCGCCGGCGGCGTGATCTGGGTCTTCCACTTCATCGGCGTCGGCTGGTCGAGCGTGCAGTGGCTCATAGCGGCCGTGAGCGTCGGCCTCGGCTTCGGCCTCCAGGAGATCTTCGCCAATTTCGTCTCCGGCCTGATCATCCTCTTCGAGCGGCCCATCCGGATTGGCGACACCGTGACGGTCGGCGAGACGGCCGGGACCGTCTCAAGGATCCGCATCCGCGCGACCACGATCACCGACTGGGACCGCAAGGAGCTGATCGTCCCCAACAAGGAGTTCGTCACCGGCCGGCTGGTCAACTGGACGCTCTCGGACAAGGTCCTCCGCGTGATCCTGCGCGTGGGTATCGCCTACGGCTCGGACACCGAGCTGGCGGAGAAACTGCTCTACGAGGCTGCCGACCGGCACCCGCAGGTCCTCGACGATCCCCAGCCGCGCGTCTTGTTCGCCCAGTTCGGGGACAACGCCCTGAACTTCGAGCTGCGGGTCTACCTCAGCGGCATCGAGCATTACCTGGACGTCTGGCACGACCTGAACATGGCCATCGACAGGGCCTTCCGCGAGGCCGACATTACCATCGCATTTCCGCAGCGGGACACCCATCTGGACACGCTGGCGCCGCTGGAAGTGCGGATCGTGCCGCCGGAATCCCAGACCTCTGACCCATCGGGGAGCACCTCATGAACGTCTTCGTCATGGTCGACATGGAGGGCATCAGCGGCATCTGCCGCAGTGGGCAGGTGATGAGCGACGAGCCGGAGTACCAGCGGGCGCGGCGGTTCATGACGGCCGACGCCAACGCCTGCGTGAACGGGCTGATCGAGGGCGGCGCGAAGAAGGTGGTCGTCCGGGACGCCCACGGCGGGGGCTTCAACTTCCTGTGGGAAGAGCTGGACCCCCGGGCGGAGTATATCCAGGGGCGCAGCGGCCTGGAGCGCATGCCGGGCATCGCCCGGTTCGACGGGCTGGTCCTGCTGGGCTATCACGCGATGGCCGGGACGCCCGGGGCGATCCTGGAGCACACGATGAGCTCGCAGGCATGGCAGAACTTCTGGATGAACGGCGTGCGGTGCGGCGAGCTGGCCATCGACGCGGGCATCGCCGGGGACCACGGCGTGCCGACCGTCCTGGCCAGCGGGGACGACAAGCTCTGCCGCGAGGCCCGGCGGTTCGTCCCGGGCATCGTCACGGCGCAGGTCAAGCGGGGGCTGGACTGCCAGGGCGGCCAGCTCCTGTCGCAGCCGCGCGCCCACGAGCTGATCCGCCGCCGCGCGAAGGAGGCCGTCCCCCGGTGCGAGCAGATCCAACCGTACCGCGTCAAGCACCCGGTGCGGATGCGCCTGGAACGGGTCAGTCGGGGCCAGGTCCCAGCCGGACGGAAGGGCGTGAAGGTCATCGACGGTCGGACCTACGAGGTGACCGCGCCCACCGTGGAAGAGGCGCTGCGGGCGCTGTAACGGCGGGGGAGCACGGACCGGCGGACCGTGCCCTTACGAGCAGAGGCCCACGACCAGTTCCCGCATGGCCCCGGCGGGGCTCGTACCGGACTTCATCGCCAGGTCGGCGCGAATCAGCCGGCGGAAGTCCTCCCGGAAGGCGGCCAGGGGGCGGCGGCGCAGCATGCTCTCGAATGCGCGGGCCTGCGCGCGGGGCAGGCGCGGCAGGGCCCTGCCCGGGCTCTCGCCGGCGAGGAGCTTCTCCTTGGCGAGCGTCGCGCGCCGCAGGTGCCACCCGATCATCCCCAGCGTGCGAAACTCCTCGCCGCGGGTCTGGAGCATGCCGGCCAGGGCCGTCAGGGCGGCCTGGGGGTTGCCGTCGGTGATCGCGTTGGTCAAGTCGAACGCGCCGGGGCCCGCCGAGGCGGTCACGATGACGGAGACGTCCTGGGCGGTGATGTCCGCCCGGTCCCCCACGTAGAGACTGACCTTCTCCATCTCGCTGTCGAGGGCGGCGAGGTTCCGGCCGATCCACTGCACCAGGAGCTGTGCGGCGTCGGGCGCGATCCTCTTGCCGCGTTCGGCCGCGTGTTGCGCCAGCCACCGCCCGAGGTTGCCCTTCTCCGAGAGGGAGCAGTCGATCGCCTCGCCGATCTTGGGGACGAGCTTGGCCAGTCGCGTGGTGGACTTCCACGACGTGACGATCAGCAGCAGCGTGGCCGAGGCGGGCGGGGATTGAAGGAACTTCTCCAGCGCATGGCGGTGGGCGGAGACGAAGGCGTCGGCGTCTCGGACGATCGCCAGGCGTCGGGGCGCGAGGAAGGGCAGGGTGCGCAGCTCGTCGAGAACGTCGGCCAGTTCCGCGGACCCGTCGAAGGCCGAGACGCAGAGCTGCGGGTCCGCCTCGCCGACGACCCGGTCGACGATCTCCCTGCGACGGGCGTCGAGAAGGTAGGCGTCGTCGCCGTGCAGGACGTAGATGGGCTTGGGGGCATCGCCGCTCATGGGCGCGAAGGATAGCAGATCCGCCGTGGAATGAGAAGCGGGGATCGTGCGGACGGCGGTCCCGCGCGGCGCCCCGCACCAGGGACGGGGCGGAAAACAAGCCGCGGCGCACCAAGGCGCGCCGCGGCGATGCGTGCACGAGGGCTACTTCTTGGCCAGTCCGATGACGACCGGGCCAATGCGTACGGCCGAGTCGCCGTTCAGCATGGTCTTCAGGGCGTTGGCCGCGCCGCTGGAGCGGTACTCGCTGAGGGAGTAATGGATTTCCTTCCCTTCTCGGCGGTTATCCACAAGTCCGGCCATGCGGAGGATGGCCAGATGGCGGGAGACGGTCGGCTGGGGGAGTTTGAGCGTCTTGCAGAGCGCGGTGACGTTCCTCTCGCCTTCCTGGAGGGTCCGCACGATGCGCAGGCGCGTCTTGTCGCCCAGGATATGGCAAAACTGAGCAAGGGCCTGAAGATCACGATTCTGCCTGGCCATGTTGAATCCCTATGCAATTACGAAACCCTCGCCCCTCCGTCGGGAAAGGGAAGGCGGTCCTGGTCAAGTCAACGGCACGGACGGAGGAACACCCCAATACGGAGACTCCGCTCCGTTGGAGGCAGCATGCGGCAACACGTCGAAGCTCACAGGCCACAATACGTCAAGGCCCCGTGCGAGGCCCCGACCCGCCGGGTGTCCGGTGCGTCCCGGGCCGGCGAGGCGAGGCGCGGCCTATCCGCCGGGTGGAGGGAATACGGCTTAGTACTGTCTGCGGCGGTAGATTACCAGGAAGGCGATCAAGCCAACCAGGACGAGCAGAAGAGGAATCTGCCACCAGAACAGCCACTCAATGCCCCAAAGCTCTGCCAGCGGCAATACACTCGACATAAGGTCATCTCCTAAACAGGGAACTACCAGCTTTTTCCGAACGTTCGGCTTTTACCCAGCGGCCGGGAAAGCGTCAAGGGAAAACCTGACCGGGCGGAGCCGAGTTGACAGGACGGTACGCGGATACCGAACTAGCGGCGACTGGACTTGAACCAGTGACCCAGGGCTTATGAATCCCTTGCTCTGCCAACTGAGCTACGCCGCCATGAACGCTCACAGTATGGAGCCGACCGCCATCGATTGCAAGCGCCTTCCGGCCGGCCGCCTGCAGGAAAGAAAGGCGGGCCGCTCCCGTCGGAAGCGGCCCGCCGGCTCGCCTTATCGTCTGACGCAAGGGCCTCACTCAATGATGATGTTGCCCCCGCCCTTGGGCTTGGTGTCCTTGCCGCGGTCCTTCTTGGTCCGGGGCTCGCGGGGCTTTCTCTCGGGCTTCTTCTTGAGCTGCTCTCGCTGGGCATCGGTGAGGATCTTCGCCTCGATGTCCCCTGAGAGCTTCTTCATCGCCGCCCCGTAGCCCTTGCGGTCGCTGCGGTCGGGCAGGTCCTTGGCGGCGACGGTGCACAGCTCCCGGAGGGACTTGGTCTGGTCTTCCGTCAGCTCGCAGCGTTTGTATCGACCCATGACGCCCCGGTACAGCGTGAAGCCGCCCCATTGCGCCTTCTGCTCGGGCGTGAGGATCGCCAGGACGTCCGACCGGCGGGCCTCCTCGATCGCCGCCTGCTGCTTCTGAAGCTCCTTCATCTCCCCCATGATCGCCTTGAGCTTGTCCTTGTCCTTGTCCTTGGCGGCCTGCTTGCGGGCCTCCGACAGCTCCTTGTACTTCTGGCCGCTCGGGCTCGCCTGCCACTCCTTGCGGGCCTCGTTGGCCTTCTCCACCGCGGCCTTGAGCTTGGCCTGCTGCTCGGCGTCCAGGCCCAACTCCTTGACCATGATGGCGTACTCGCCGCGAAGCGAGGACTTCTTCTGCCCGCCAGGCTTCCGGTCCCGTTTCTTCCTGGCCTTCTTGGGCTTGTCGGCCCCGGCGTCCGCCACGAGGACGGCCGGGCATAGCAGGGCCAGCGACAGCAACGCGCCAACCAACCAAGCAAACCTCTTCATCTCGAATCTCCTTGGGCCTGAAGTTGCATTCTCGCCCGCGGCCCCGGGGGGGCGGAACGTTCCGGTTGCTCGACGAGGGCCCCATTGGCTGCCTCGACGAGCGAATCGCCATATCTTGTAACGCCGATCCTCGCCCCGAATCACAGGCGGGATACGGTTTTTTTTCTCGATCGGCGGCGGCGGCGATAGAATCGCCGGTGGTGTGCTATGCAGATCGTGATCCTCATGGCCTTCGTGGTTGCGATGACGCTGATCGAGGCCGGCTTCCCGCCGGCGATCGGCGGGCGATGGGTCCTCGTGCCCGCGCTGGTGATGTACCTCGCCGGCGCGGCGGCCGTCGGGGCCCTGCGAACCGCCCTCTCCCTCCGCGCGATGGACCGCCGGCCGGGCTACCTGCCCGGGGCCTTCCGCCTGCACCGCCTGATGACCGTGGCGGGACAGGCGTGGCTGGTCGCCGGGCTGGCCGGGCTCGTGGTCGTGGGCTACGGCCACTGGGTGCAGAAGGACCTCGGCCTGGCGAGGGTCCCGCTGGTGGGCAAGGCCCTGGTGGTCTGCCCGTTCGTCGTCGCCCTGATCCTCAACTGGCTGCTGGAGTACCCGCTGTACCGGGCGATGCGCGCCCGGATCGCGCAGCACCAGCTCGCCCTGGGCCAGCCGACTCGCCGCGGGTGGACGTTCGGGGAGTTCCTGGGCTATAATCTCCGCCATCACCTGCTGTTCATCGCCGTGCCGATCGGCCTGATCCTGCTGCTGACCGACGCCTTCGATCTGCTGTACGGCTACTGGCCGGCGGGCTGGGCCCCCGCGGTGACGGCCGGCGGGTCGCTGCTCTGTGCGCTGGCGGTGTTCCTCTGTGCGCCGCTGCTGATCGTCCGGGTGTGGAAGACGGACCGGCTGCCCGAAAGCCCTCTTCGCGACGAGCTGCTGGCCCTCTGCCGCCGCCTGCGCCTGGCGTGCCGCGACCTGCTGGTGTGGCGGTCGGCCGGAATGATCGCCAACGCCGGCGTGATGGGCCTGATCGGCTCCGTGCGCTACGTGCTGCTCAGCGACGCCCTCCTGGAGCACATGGACCGTCGCGAGATCCGCTCGATCTTCGCCCACGAGGCCGGGCACGTTATCTTCCACCACCTGCCCTACTACCTGCTGTTCGCCGTCTCCTCGGTGACGCTCTGCTCGACCGGGGGGTACTTCCTGGCCGACCTCGCCGGCCAGCCGGGGTGGGTCGCGGAGGCGCTGACGATGGGAGGCCTGCTCGTGGTCTGGGGGCTGGGCTTCGGGTGGATCAGCCGCCGCTTCGAGCGGCAGAGCGACGTGACCGCGGCCTGGCTGAGCGGCCCGGGCGAGCCGATGCCCGACGGGCGGATCACCCCCGAGGGCGCCGCCGTGTTCGCGCGGGCCCTCGAGCGCGTGGCCCAACTCGGCGGCGTCAGCGAACGGCAGCGGAACTGGCGGCACGGGTCCATCGCTTCGCGGGTGCAGTATGTCCTGTGGCTCGGCAGCACGGCCGGGGCGCGACGGGAGATCGACCGAACCGTCCGGCGGATCAAGATCGGCCTGTGGGTCGCGACGTTGGCGTCGGCGGGCGCGTTCTTTGGGCTGCTCGGGCTGGAGGGCTGATCCGTGGGACCCAAGGTCGCGGTGGTCACGGGCGCGTCGTCGGGGATCGGCAAGGCCACGGCCGTGGCGCTGGCCCGAAGGGGCTACGACGTAGCCCTGGCGGCGCGGCGGGCGGACCGGCTGGAAGAGGCCGCCGAGGCCTGCCGCGCAGTGGGACGCTCGGCCCTGCCGGTCGTCGCGGACGTCACCCGCCAGGAACAGGTCGAAGCCCTGGTCGCCCGGACCCTCGACGAGTGGGGTCGGCTCGACGTGATGGTCAACAACGCCGGGCGGGGCCTGCGGGCCCTCGTCCACGAGATGACCGACGCCCAGATGCGCGCGATCTTCGACGTGAACTACTTCGGCGTGTTCTACGGCGCCCAAGCGGCCGCGAAAGTCATGATGCGGCAGCGCAGCGGGCATATCTTCAACGTCTCGTCGGTGATCGGCAAGCGGGGCGTGCCCTTCAACGCCGCCTACTGCGCGACGAAGTTCGCCGTCGTCGGCCTGACCGAGGCCCTGCGCGTGGAGATGAAGCCCTACCACGTCCGCGTGACGTGTGTCTGCCCCGCCCTGACGCGGACCGAGTTTTTTGCCGCGATGGAGAACCCCGCGCCCAGCTCGGGCACGGCGTTCGCGCGGACGCGCGGCCTGACCTCACCACGGACCGTCGCCCGCCGGATCGCCCGCGCCGTCGGCAAGCCGGTCCCCGAGTTGGTGTTCTCCCCGGGCGGGAGATTCCTCGTGATCCTGTCGGTCCTCTGGCCCGCCGCCGCGGACCGGATCATGCAGGTGTACCACGACCGCCTGATGCGGGATGTGCCCCCGCCGCCCGGCAACGGCGAGGGCCTTGCGCATGACAGCCCCCGCCCGGATTGTATAGAATAGGGCACGGTACGAGCGCAGGAGAACCGGTCATGCGAGCGATTGGCGCGACGGCGGCGTTAGCGGTCCTGCTGGCGACCTCGGGCTGCTTCCAGTTCGACGTCAGCCCCAAGATCAACCTCGGCGGCAGCGGCGGGGGCGGCAGCGGGAAGACGGGCGGAGGCTCGAACCCCAGCCAGTTGCCCTCCTCCGGCGGGGGATCGTGGCGGGACCTCGTCACGGACGTGGTCGGGCAGACGTTCGTCGGCGCCGAGCACGGCGCGGTCTTCTACGCCTTCGACACGCTGGCGTACCCCAACCAGCCGGTGGACCTCACCGTCAAGCTGCTGTCGGCCCGGGACCTCAAGGCGATCGGCGGCGTGACGGTCGGTTTCTACCGCGACGAGTACCTCGCCGGGCGCGTCACCACCGATTCCGACGGCGTCGCCAACCTCCGCTGGACCCCGCCCGGGCGGGGCACGTACACGTTCCACGCCCGGATCGTCGCCGTGCCGGACGAGAGCTTCGGCGAGCTGATCCAGGTCGCCCCCGCGCCGCTGATCGTCTCGGCCCAGTCGAAGGACACGCCCTTCGCCGTCGTCGACCTCGATCATACCGTCGTCGACAGCAGCTTCTTCCGCGTCCTGCTGGACGGCGGGCGGCCGATGGCGAGCTCCGTCGAGGTCCTCGGGCGGATCGCCCAGCAGTACGCGATCATCTACCTTACCCACCGGCCCGACCTGCTGACGCGAAAGTCCAAGCAGTGGCTGATCGCCAACAACTACCCCCGCGGGCCACTGCTGGTCAGCGAGATGAAGGACGTCCTCGACAGCGGCGAGTTCAAGACGGCCAAGCTCTCCGAGGTCCGCAAGGCCTTCCCGGGCGTGGCGCTCGGCATCGGCGACAAGCTCTCCGACGCCCAGGCCTACGTGGACAACGGCCTGACGGCCTACCTGATCCCCCACTACGACGACGACCCCGACGATATGCGGGACATGGCCCGGGACATCCGCCGTCTCCGCGGGCAGGGCCGGCTCCAGGTCGTCGCCGGCTGGCGAGAGATCGAGCAGGGCCTCTTCGCCCGCCGGCAGCACACCCCCCAGGCCTTCGCCACCTGGCTCGACCGCGAGGCCGACCGCCTGGAGAGAGAAAAGCGCCGCCGGGACGATGACGACGACGACTGATGTGGGCCCGCTACCCCAGCAGCGCGACGGGGCGGCCCTCGGCGGCGCTGCGGACGGCGGTGTCGATGATCTGCTGGCCGATTCGGGCGAGCTCGACGGTCATGGGGCCCTCCAGCGGCGTGCCGTTCTCCAGGTGATCGACGAAGTGCGTGATGGTGTTGTTGAGGGGCGCGGCGAGAGGATCGGCGGGGATATCCCGGCCTTCGGGGCAGGCGCGGGTCTGGACGCGGACGTGCGCCTCGTGCCCGTAGACGCTCAGCGTGCCGGCCGTGCCGACGATCACGAACCCGCACTTGGGCTGGGGCTGGTGCGTCCAGGGATCGGTGAACGTGCCCCAGCGGGTCTCGAACTTCGACAGGCCGCAGTCGTACCGGGCGAGGGCGACGGCGTGCTCGTCGACCTCCAGGCCGGGCGGGTGGTCGGTCATGCAGAGGACCTCCGTCGGGGCCTTGCCGCCCAGAAACCACGTGCCGAACGTCGTGCCGTAGCCCATGTAGTCCAGCAGGGACCCGCCGCCGAGGGCCTTGCTGTAGAACCAGCTATGCGGCTTCTCGGCGGCCACCTGCTCGGCGGTGCGGTCGATCCTGTCGTGCGTGTGCCACAGCGGCCCGCGGTTGCCGTTGTAGTAGTGCACCTCGATCGGCTCGCCGATCGCCCCCTCGGCGATCAGCCGCTTGGCCGTGCGGCAGTTGGGCGACCACGTCAACGGCCAGTGAATGGCCAGCTCGCGCCCGGCGGGCAGGGCGGAGGCCATGGCGTCGGCGTCGGCGAGGCGGGCGGCGAAGGGTTTTTCCAGGAGCACGTGCACCCCGCAGGCGGCGACGAGCTTCACCAGTTCCACGCGGCCCGCCGTGGCGGGGCACATCTGGACGATGTCGGGGTGCGTCTTCTCGATGCATTCGCGCGGGTCGGTGAACACGCGGTCCGCGGGGATGCCGAAGTCGCGGATCGCGTCGGCCATGCGCTCGGGCTGGGCGTCGCAGAGGCCGACGATCTCGACGTCCGGGTGCTCGAACGCCTCGCGGAGATTGTCGCCCATGTGAAAATGCTCGAAGTTGATCCCGGCGAGTCTCCACCTGGCCATGGCGTTGCCCTTTCGTTCTGTCGGCGAAAAGTGGCCGCGAGTGCGCGGCCGAGTATACTCGCGGCGGGGCAGTGCGCACAGAACGCGGCGCCTGCCGGGTAAGGCCGACAAGCGCCGCGCGGAGGTCACCAAGGTCCGGGCGGGACGAGGCGCCTAGTCCTCGCCGCGTTCCTCGCGATCGCGGTCTCGGAGGCGTCGGCCTTCTCCCTCTTCGCGTTCGCCGCGTTCCCGGTCGGGGATGCGGCGTTCCTCCCGCTCCCGGCCTTCGCGGTCGCCTTCGCGTCGGCGCTCTCCCTCGCCCTCACCGCGGAGGCCGCGGGGGCGGGGGCTGCGGCGGCGCTGGTTGTCGTCCAGGACCTTCTCGTAGATGTCCCGCTGAAGCTGGTGGAGGGTCTTCTCCCTGGCTTCCGCCACCGCGGCGGGGGGCTTGGAGGACTTGCCCAGCGCGACGAGCTGCTTCTGGGCCTTCTCGCAGAGGATGTCGATGTCGTCGAGCTGGCGGTTGGTCAGGCGGACGGGGTTCTCGGCGTTGCGGCGGTCGTACAGTTTCGCGATCCGCGTCGTCGCCCACAGGGCGCGCTGCTCGGGCGTGAAGACGCCCATCAGCCGAGCGTCGGCCTTCCCGGCGACCTCGCGTTCCTCGCTCCGGAGGCGCCGCAGCGTCTCCTGGGCGCGTCGGAGGGCCTGCTCGGCCTCGCGAAGGCGGGCGGCGTTCTCCTGCCGCCACTGGCGGAGATCGTTCTCCTTCGCGACGAGGGCCTTCTTGAGCTGCGCTTCCTGGGCGTTGGTGATCTTCACGGTCTCGATCATCTGTTGGAGCTCGCGCGGCAGGCGGACGCGGCCCTCGCCCTCGCGCCGGCGCTCTCGTTCGGCGCCTTCGCGGTCGCCGTCGCGGCGGCGCTCTCGTTCGGCGCCCTCGCGGTCGCCCTCGCGGCGGCGCTCTCGTTCGGCGCCCTCGCGGTCGCCTTCGCGGCGGCGCTCTCGTTCGCCGCCCTCGCGGTCGCGCTCGCGCCGGCGCTCTCGTTCGGCGCCCTCGCGGTCGCCGTCGCGGCGGCCTTCTCTGACCTCTTTGCCGGCGTCTCGGACGACCGGGGGCCGCGTCAGCTCCTCCCCGCCGTCGTCCGCGCGGGCCATGCCGATCAGCGGCGTGCCCAGAATGCCCAAGGCCATCAGGCCTGCGGCGGCGGCGAGCAGCCAGCGGACCGGGCCGCTGGACTTCGATCGGTGAGGCTGTCCAGTGTTCAGGATCATCTCGATTCTCCTTCTCAAGTGGCACGCCAGGCCGCTGACGCCTGCGGGGGCCCTCCGCAGGCCCAGCTCGGCAAAGCGGGCCAGGGTTCTCGCCAAGTCGATCGGCCGGACGCCGCACGCCAGGGCGTGGTCGTCGGCCACGAGCTCACTCTCGATCTCCGCCCGCCGCCGGAGCCACCAGACGGCGGGGCACCACCACGCCAGGGCGACGACCGCCCGCGCGAGGACATACCACATCGGATCGCGCCCGCTGAGGTGGCCCAGCTCGTGGGCCAGGGCGCTGCGAAGGACCGGGCCCAGCGAGCGCGGGGCGCGGTCGGGCAGCGCGATGGCGGGGCGGAACACGCCCGCCGCCGCCGGCTGCGACAGCCCGGGCACGACGTACACGCGGAACCGGCGCGTCAGGCCGATGCGCCGGGCAAGCCGCTCCGTGACCGAGACCCACGCCTTCGGCGCCGGCAGCCACCGCCGGCGCCACGCCGCCAGACGCACGAGGCGGCAGGCCAGCAGCAGCGCCAGTCCGGCCGCAAGCGTGGCCGCCGCTGCGAAGATCACCGCCGGCCAGTCCACGATCCACGCGGCGTCGTTCGCAAGAGAACTGGCCGCCGCCGGGGACGGCTCGTCCCGCGGCCCGTGCCGGTCCGCACCGGCCGGGAGGGGGGCAGGGCGTTTCTCGGCCGGAAGGGCCGGCCGGGCCCTGTCCGACCTCTCGCGCGGTTCGGATGCCGCGGCGAGAGGCGCCCACGGGGCCGTTTCCACCTCTTCAGGGCCACTAGCTTCCCGGGAGGCGGCCGGCACGGTCTCCGCCACCGGCTGGACGAGCAGCCCCGCCCACGGACGCCAGACCGTGCCCGCCACCGCGCCCGCCAGCACGACGGGCACGACCGCCAGGCCGACGCGGCAGACGTTTCGTCGAACGACGGCCGGGGCCTTGCCGAGCAGCATCACCGCCGTGGCCGCCGCCGTGGTCCACAGCACGACCGCCCACGCGCCGTTGATCAGCAGTTGGGAGGTCATTTCGCCTCCTTCTCGGCCTCGCGGACGATACGGCGAATCTCCGCCAGCTCGGCCCGGCCGATCTGCTCGGCCCCGAGCAGGTGACAGAGGAGCTTCTCCTGCCGCCCGCCGAACAGGTCGTCCACGAGCCGGTCCACGCTGTCCTCGGCGTACTGTTCCCGGCTGACCGCGGGGCGGTAGAGGTACGCCTTGCCGACCGTCTCGTGCGTGACCATGCCCCGCCGCTCCAGCGCCCGCAGCGTGGTCAGCACGGTCGTATAGGCGATCTTCCGCTCCGCGGACAACGCCTCGTGCGCATCGGCGACGGTCGCCTGCCCCAGCCGCCAGACCACCTCCATCACCTGAAGCTGCAGCTCTCCGAGGGCGTCGGGCATGGGGTCGCCTTCCTTTCTACTAGATGTTACGTATGTAGGGTATAGTAGAAAGGGGCCCGTTTCAAGAGGGATTCTCAGTTTTTTTCGTCGGGGCCAGGGCTCGGCGTCCGGGCCCTGCCGCGGGCGCTTCCCGACCCTCTCGGCCGAACCGTCCGGCGAACGGCGGCGGTGGCCGGCGACGATGGCAGCGCCGTCCCGGCTATGTGTCACTCATGTGTCCGTGCCGCACGCAGCATGGGGACACGTGCACGTATATCTATCTGTTTGTAAAAGGTTTATGTCCGAAGTTGTTCCGGAACGGCCCCACGGGGTGACACACGGCAACTCTGCGCATAGACCCCAGTATCCTCATTCCCCCAATCCGCCAATAATGCCCTTTTGGCTTTGTTTTGGCGATTGCGTGGTGTCTGCCTATGCCTTATGACGGCCTGACGGGGTAGCGGAGCCACTCTTCGAGCGTCCAAACGTGGTCCGACAGGCGAGCTACCATCGCGGGTGTTCGCTCCCGGTAGTGGCCCG
>Ga0272441_10004661_pt1 | contig 24535 bp, 16 predicted proteins | sample SSMProp6N_FD_193582 | JGI IMG/M metagenome (GOLD analysis project Ga0272441, IMG submission 193582) | Marine sediment archaeal communities from Little Sippewissett salt marsh, Falmouth, MA, United States - SSM-Prop-6N | ecosystem: Environmental > Aquatic > Marine > Wetlands > Sediment ...
GGCGACTCGAGCGATACGCTGATGATCTCGTCCTTCTTGCCAACCGTCACGTTCAGAGCACTCTTGAGGTAGCCGATCCTGTTGGTCGCGTTGCCGAAGCTCCTGAGCCCCCGGATGTCGGGGCCCTCGATCGCTCCAGCCAGAATCGGGGTGGACTTGACCAGCTCGGCCTGCGTGTACAGGTAGTTGTAGGAGTGCGTCATCACCCCCTCGGAGTCGGAGATGATTCTGGGGCCTTTCTGCTCGACGTAGAGCCGCGAGGTGCTCGTGTAGAGCGGCGTGGCCCGCGACAGGTACGCAAAGCCTGCGGCAAGACTCATCACGCAGGCGAGCAGCACGACCCACCGACGGCGCCAGAGGATGTGCAAGAGCGATCGCTGGAGGAGGCTGAGCTCCATCGCCGGTACCGGCTGTGGCGTTTCCGCCTCGGGAACCGAGCGAATCGGGACAGCGCCCTCTCGTAGCTGTATCTCGTTCATATTCCCGGCTTCCCACATGGGCTCCAACGGCCGCGGTGCACTCGCGAAGGGCTGGATCCCATCATCGTGTCCCCGTTATGGGGAGCGTTGCGTAGACACCGACACGAAACACGCCGGCAAAGAAGGTGCGCAATCGCGTGCGAAGCGTATGCTCCAAACTGACCACGTCGCCAGGCTTAATCGCGAGGGTGGCCCCGCCGCCGAGCGCGGCACCACCGACCTCGAACCGGGCGGACAGGAGCTTCCCGTCCCCGTTCTCCCGGTGTACCGTGGCGTGCAGGGGGCCGGCCACACGATCGGTGCCGCCGGCAAAGGCCAGCGCCTGCTGGAGCGTGTACTGTGCATCGGGCGGATACGGGAACGTGCCCGGCCGGTTCACCAGACCGACCACGGTGAAGAACTGGGGGTCGAGCCGTTCCACTTCAACGATGTCGCCCTCCTCCAGGGCGACATCCGCGAGCGGGACATTGAGGTCCTTGACCGGCACCACAAGGGCCTGTGCATCGCCGCGCTGGTCAGCGTGGCGGATCCGCACGACACCGGCCCCCTCGGGCACGACGCCGCCTGCCTTCATCAGCAGGGCAAGTAACGACATCTCGTCGCTGCGAAGCTCGTATCTTCCGGGCTTCTCGACTCCTCCGACGATGGACACAGCAGTGCTTTGGTACTCGGCTACCGTGGCCACCACAGTGGGGCGATCGGCGGCATACTTCGGGAAGTACGCCGCCGCCACGGCCGACTCGGCCTCGGGCAGAGCCTTGCCGGCCACGCGCACCTCGCCGGCGCCGGGAAGGACGATGGTGCCCGTTTCGCTGACCCGACACGTGTAAGGCCTGCCCTGGCCTTCATCCCTGAAGAGGCCCGGCTCCACCTCGACGGCATCGCCGGCGGCCAGCACCACGTCCCTGGCAGGGATCCCACGTCCCTTGGTCCGCACGACCAGCGGGTCTGGCTCCTTGGCCCGGCGAAGGCGGATCACGCTCGCCCCCTCCCGCAGGATGCCGCCTGCCCTCATCAACAGGGTAACTAACGACATCTGGTCGCTGCGGAGCTCATATCTTCCGGGCCCCCTGACCGCACCGACGATTGAGACGGGGACGGTCTGGTACTGGGTGATCTGAGCGACCACGGAGGGCCGCCTCCGAACGTACTTGGGGAAATAGGCCGCCACCACCGCCTGCTCGACCTGGGAGAGAGAGCGGCCCGCCACCTCCACCGCGCCGGCAGTGGGAAGCCACAGCGTGCCGTCCTGGCCGACACGGCATTCGTAGGGTTCGACCTTGTCGGCGACGGCTTCGCCGACGGTGCGCAGCACGGCCGGCATGCGCAGCTCGATCACGTCGCCTGGAGCGACGCGGTAGACACCTGATTGAGGAGATGAGGAACTAGGCGTGGTGGATGCGCCCGGCTCGGCCGCGGCAGCGTGAAGGGCGATCGCGAGCACATCGCCAGGGACGAGGCGGTACGGGCCTGCGACGATCCTGGCCTCGAGCAGTTCCCTGTCATCGACTGCGGCCCTCACAGGCCCGGCTGCGTTGAATGCGGCCAACTGCTCGGACGACGCCACCCTGGGGGCACACCCAGCGAGCGCCAGGAAGAGGGAAAAGGCTGCGGAAACACTCCCCAGAGCACGTGCTCGGGTGCACGCGCGAGCCAGCACAAGGTTCATCAGCCGTTCCCTCCCAGAGCGAGCCGCATCCCCACCCTCAGGGAACGCGTCTCACGCCTCCTTCAGTCATGAGTTATCGGTCTTCCGGGGTAAGACCGAACTCCTTTGCGCCTCCGTGCGAAAAGCACAACACGAGGCTCGTTCCGCTCCCTCCCCGCCGACGCGTCTCGCCGCCATCGGGCGATGCGGTCAGCGACACCACAAGAACAGCTCATCCTCCTGCCGGCGTCTCCCGATCAAGGCCACGGCGGCTTGAATGGCGAGCGCAGCGGCGGCCTGGCAGGGATACGCGGGGGGGGGCGGGGGCCGTACGTTCTCGTGCCGGCCCCGACCACAGGACTCCTCGAGCCAGACGCGACCACCGGGCTGGCCGCTCCGGGTGCAGCCACCGGGCCCATCGCCTTGGGCGCGGCCACAGCGCTCGTGGCTTTGGGCGCGGCCACAGGGCTCGTCGCTCTGGACGCGAGTGCCGAGTTCGTCGCTCTGGGAGCGAACACTGGACTCGTCGCTTTGACGATAGCAGGAGTGTGCGCGCGACTCCGCGCGCTGAGTGGGTCGAATGGCCCGAACGGGTCGAAGCCAAGAGCGTCGTACGCCGCCCAACCACCCGGCAGGAACGCGATGCGGTCGGGCCTCGCAGCGCCCATCGCATTCCTCGACAAGCCCGCAATACTGATCATCGCGCCAGCGAGCAAGAACCCTCTTGCCAACGTGGCGCACAGAGCGCCTTGCCTGTTCCCACCCAGATTCATCGAACCCCCCTTCAGCCCTCTTGCCAGTGAATGCCCCGGTATTGCCCAGGGGCCATTCTCGCCTGGACGTGTCGGCCTATCCCCGTCGCCTGCGACGGGCCCACAAGACCAGGCTGCTCAAGCCCAGCAGGCTGAGCGTCGCCGGCTCGGGAATCATCAGCCGCAGCGCGTCGCCGGCGAAGCAATGCTGGTCTACGGTGCCCGACCACAGATGATCGTAGACCTTCCCGTCGCTGCCCACGCCCGAGGCCACCGCTCCGTAGCCGAGACCAATGGCCACGCTGTAATCGGCGAATCCCGCCGAGTGGGTGGCCATCAGGCCCAGCGTGCCGAACACCGTGTCCTCCGTGTAGCCATAGGGCTGGCCGCCGGACGAGGACCCGTGCCCGAACTGCCAGTAGAAGCTGCCAGCGTGGTCGCCCGTGCTCTTCTGGTGGCCGAGCAGCATGTCGGGCAGGTCCTCGAGCGCCACGCCGTCCCATGTCGAGCCAGGCGGTGCGGAGGGGTCGACCAGCGTGCCGTCCATCGGGCCTGTCATGGCCAGAGCCCACACGCTCACGCCGAGGCCCATGACAGGGTAGAGCGCGGTGGCGTCGCTGATGTCGCCCAGGAAGTCGATCAGGCCGCCGCGCCAGACCGCCTTGTCGGTGGCGTCCACATAGTGAGCCGCGACCGCGTGGTGGCCCACATAGAACGCGGCCAGCGACGGGTCGGAAGCGCCGAAGAAGCTGAGGTAGCCGCTCGTGCCGCCGCCGCCGTGGGGATAGCTCTCGACGGCCGTGTAGAAATCACCGACGCTGGTCCGCCACGGATTGCTGGCAGGATCGCCCGAGATGTCGCTGAGGCAGGTGAGGGCATATGCCTCATCACCGTAGAAGTTCCCGCCGGCAGAGGCGAGGATGTAGTTCCCGCCCAGCATGGCCGCCGTCTTGTATGCGGCCTTGCCGGTCATCTGGTACGCCCGCACCAACCCGGGCACAATGGAGCCCGTGTAGGCTTCCTCCCCCGCCCATCTGCCATCGCCAGCCTGCTGGCCTACCAGCCGGTCGGCAGCCGCAACGAAGCCCCCGATGGCAGGCACCGCTGCCAGCGCCAGAACCAGCGCCGCGCCAAACACCACCAGCGCGGGATGTCTGTGCATTTCTCACCCTCTCCGGATAGACTCGTTCACTCGTACACACCGCAGGGACGGGTCTGCACCCTGTGTGCACTCAGAGCGGGCGCGCGCTCGCTACCCGCTGCTTGCGAAGCGACACTTGAGGAACGTTGGGACGGTTGATGTAGAACTCGCAGGTGATCCGGCCGCGTCCCTCCCGCGTTCCCGCCTGGTCCCTCCACTTGAACCAAGGTCGTTGCTTCCGCCGATTGCGCCGTGCCTCGCGCTTGTATCGGCAATCACACTTACCGTTGTTGGAGAACCGCGCAAATGCCGTACCGGAATACGCAATTCGGCCGACGATCCCCGCGCCCCGCGCCGTAAGACATTGCTCGATAAGTCGTTCGGTTTCTTCAGACGCACCTTGTGCCTGGGCGTCCGCCCCGCCGCGCAAGAGGACCAGGGAAGCATCTTCGTCTGATTGGGTTGAGTCCTGTCAACTCCTGCTGACAGTTCAGCAGGGACACACGAGGCGCCGAATCCTCCTCATCGAGTCCTCGTCGGGGGGGGGGAGCCAGCCCGCATTGCTCACCAGCTCCGGCCGCCAGAGGCCCCTTCTCGCCTTGCGCGGCGTCCTCGGCGGCGCTGCCCTGTTTTCGTTCAGGCCAGGCCGCGGGCTCGGCGCCACTTGTCGAATGCGGCTTCGAGCTGGTCCCAGGCTTCGGCCTCGCGGATTCTGGCGAGGGATTCGGGTTCGTTGGTGACCAGGTGTGCGACGAATCGCCCCGCTTCCTCCACGAGCGCGCGGTCGGCGATGTCGGGGTAGTCGATGGCCAGTTCCTCGCCCTTGCTGCTCACGACGATTTCGTGGGTGGGGAAATAGGCCAGCAGCACCTTGCCTTCCGTCATGCGTAACCTCCTGGAGTGGCTGTGGCGGCCTGGGGCCGCACGGGAGGGCTGAGCCCGCATTTCTCACCAGTTCCGGCCGCCAGTGTCCGCCGTACGGCGGATCGCGTGTGCGGCTTTGCCTGAAGACGAGAATCGGCGCACTGGGCACGCGCAGACTCTGTGAGAGCCGGGCTCTGCTACGTGATGCTATCCCTCGCTCCTTTCACAAGATGCTGCGACCACGCCCAGACCTGGTGACAAATGCGGGCTCAGGGGACGCGGGCCTCGGCGGGTGCGAGGCGTGACGCGATATCGTGGAGGGACTGGCCTTCGAGGCCGGCCTTGCGGACGTCGGCCGCGGCGGCGAGCAGCTCGCGGACGGCATGGACGAGCGGCCCGTCGCCGCTGAGCTCGAGCGGCTCGCCTGCATTGCGGATCGCGGCGATGACCATGGCGGGGGTGATGTGGTCCAGGGGCCGGGCCGGCTGATAGGCGCTGGCGTTGCGGGTGACCACCTCGGAACAGATTCCTGCGTCGAGAAGCACATCCATGATGTCGAGGACGAGCCGGGAGGGAGCCTTCATCCGCTCGGCGAGCTCGGTGGCCGTGAGAGGCGTGGCGTCGGCCTGGAAAGCCACGGCAAGGTCGACCATGGTCCTCAGGGCGATGGCCTCGCGAGCGGCGAAGCTGGCGCTGGCGGATCGGCGTTCCTCCCAGTATCGCTTGACGCTTTGCGAGGCCCACGAGACCTCGGCGCCCAGGAGCACGATGGACCAGCTCAGGTAGAGCCAGATCATGAAGACCGGGAGTGCGGCGAAGGTGCCGTAGATGGCGTTGTACTTGGCCATGCCCACCTGGAGGCTGGTGTAGAGCAGGAATGCGGCCTGCCACACGGTGCCCGCAGTGACGCCGCCGATGAGGGCGGCGACGAACTTCACGCGCGTGTTGGGCATGAAGAGGTAGAGGGCAGTGAAGGCGATCCAGGTGGTCACGTAGACGAGGGCAAACTGCACGAGGCGCCCGAGGAGTGCATTGGCGAGGACGCTTCGGGCGGCCGGGCTGCTCTGGAGTGCGGTGGCCGCGCTCATGCCGGCCAGAAGCAGAATGGGGCTGATGACGAGCATGCTGATGTAGTCGGTGACCTTGCGGAAGAGGGTGCGGCTGCGCTTGACGCCCCAGATCTGGTTGAAGCTCTTCTCGATGGTGCCGAGCACCTTGATCGTGGTCCACACGAGCATGAGGAGGGCGATGGCGCCGAAGGCCGTGACGCGGGTGTCGCGGATGTAGGCGCTGGTGCGTTCGATGAAGGCGACAATCTGGGTGCCCACCTCCTCCTGGTTGGCGGCGACCCACTTGTCGATGAGGGGCTTGATCTGGTCCTGGATGCCGAAGCCCTTGGCGACCGAGAAGGCGACGGCGAGCAGCGGAATGAGCGAGAGGAGCGTCACATAGGCGAGCGCGGTGGCCTGGAGGAGGCACCGGTCGCCGAGGAAGCCGCGGACGGCGAGTGTGACGATGCGGGTCGCGTGGATGCCGCGCGCGAGGAGGCGCGACGGGGTGGTCACCTCGCGCCACAGGCCGTTGAGCAGGAAGTCCTGGAGACGCCTGAGCTTCTCGAGCATCGCTGCGGGCTCCATCGATGCCGTCGGTGCGCCGGGGGACAGTGTAGGTGGGGTGCACGGGGCTGTCAAGCGTCTGAGCGGAAGGTCACTTCGCCTTGGGCGTCTTGGGGGAGCCGGCGGTGGGCACTTCCTGGGCTTCGATGAGCTTGAGCGTGGCCTGTGCGGTGGCGGCGTCGGAGAGGCCGGGCTCGCGCGCCAGGGCGAGCTCGAGCGCGCGCCGCGCCCGCCGGCGATGCCCGAGTCCGTAGTCGATCATGCCGAGATGGTAGAGGTAGACGGCCTCGGTGGGCTCGAGGTCGAGTGCGGCGAGCACTTCCCGACGGGCGGCGTCGTGCCGGCCCCGCAGGAAGTGGATCCAGGCAAGCGTATCCCGGTAGGAGGCGGCGTGGGGGGCCTCCGCCACAGCCACGGCGGCCAGGCGCTCGGCTTCTTCGAGCTGGCCGGGCTTGTGCAGGGCGTAGAGCCAGGCCAGGTTGTTGTGGGTTCGGATGTCGTTCGGCGCAGGCCACCAGTTCGAGTCGACGATGGCGCGCATGGCCTCGATGGCCTCCTCGGCTCGTCCGGCAGCAGCCAGGCGCTGGCTGATGATGAAGCGGGCGCGTTGCTGCTGCTGGGTCAGCAGCGGCAGCGCGCGCAGGTAGGCGTCGAGCGCCGCCTTCTTCTTGTTCTGGCGTTCGAGCACTCCCCCGACGAGCAGGTGAGCCTCGGCCCACTCGGGGCATCGCTTCGCCAGGCGCAAGGCGGATGCCAGGGCGTCAGCCAGGCGGCCTGTCTCCAGGCGGCCGCGCGTGGCGCCGTGGAGGACCAGCGGCTCGTCGGGCGCGTGCTCGAGGGCCGTGGCGAACAGGTGGGCAGCACGCCCGTGCCAGCCATACTCGGCCGCGACGGACCCCGCGAGCACGAGCAGCGCCAGCTCGGCGTTCTCGCGGACCCGTTGCGCGGCGGCCACGGTCCACTGAACGATGGCAGGGTCCGCCAGGCGGAAGCGCTGGACCTCGTGGCGCGCAGCCGCCTGAGCGCGGGTGAGGGCCAGGACCGCGAGCAGCGAGACCGAGGAGCGCTCGCCCCGAGGGCGCACGCTCAGCGCGCGCAGCGCCGCGTTGTGGGCGAGCTCCGCCTTCCCCGAGGCGAGGCGGGCGGGTGCGAGGAGTTTCTCGAGCTCGAAGACCGCTCCCCGCTCCCGAGCGCGCGCGGCGGCGAACGCCAACTGGCCGGCCGCCTCGCCATACTCCCCGCTCAGGATGAGCAGGAGACCCACGTCCGCCGCGATCTCGGGGTCCGCGGCACCGTGGTAGGCCCGTTGGCACACGGCCAGCGCCGTGGCCACGTCGTCGAGCCGTCGGCAGGCTTCCACTGCGGCGTGGCGCGCGCGCGCGTGCGACGCGTTCTCGTCGAGCACCTTGCGTGCCATGCCGAGCGCCTGCTGGGCCTCGCCGAGGACCAGATGCTCCTCCGCGATGCGTGCCTGGACATCGTGCCGGGCTGCGGCGTCGTTCACCCCGAGCGCGCTGAGGTGTTCAATGGCCTCGCGGCCGCGCCCCATCCGAGCCAGGGCGTCGGCGAGCCGCCTGTGCAGCGAGAAGCGCTGCGGGGCCGCCGCGACGGCGCTGCGGTAGGCATCCACCACGACCTCCCCGCGGCCGAGCTGTGCGGCCACCCGGGCGAGTCGCAGATGCGGCGCGAGGTGGGTCCCACGCAGCCAGTGCACGGCGAGGTAGTGGGTGAAGGCCTCTTCGAGGTCCCCCCTGCGTTCGCTGAGCACGCCGGCGAAAAAGCGCAGCCTCGGGTCAGCCGCGGTCCGCCGCAAGGCACGGCGGCACAACGTGGCTGCAAGACCGGTGTCGCCGTCCGCCACGGCGAGTATCGCCCGTTCACAGGAGTTCGGCGTATAGCCGGGATCCGCCGCCGAGCGGCCGCGAATCACGTCGGCCGCCTCCAGCATCCGGTCCACTGCAAGCATGGCGTCCACAAGCAGCGCGTAGGGACGCGGGTCGTGGGGATGGCGTGCGGCGGCGGCCCGCGCGTGGGTGAGCACGGTGGCGTAGTCCCCCTGCTCGCAGGCCACCTCCGCGATCGTCAGGTGGGCGCGGATGTCGTCGAAATACCGCTTCAGGAGGTCGCGGCAGACCTCCTGCGCGCGCGCGTGCTGGCCTCTGGCGCGGTATGCGCGCGCGAGCTGATGGGTCGCCTGCCGGGCGTCGGGGTGGTCTCGTGCGAGACGTTCGCGCATCTTCAGCTCGTCGTCGGGCCGCTGTGCCGCTGCGTAGCACTCGGCGAGCAGGATGCCCACCGAGAGGTCCTGCGGGGCCAGGCGCCTGGCCGCTTCCGCGGCCCCGACGGCCTCAGCGTGCCACCCACTCCTCCCGTAGAGGCGGGCACGCCCGATAGCCAGGGCGAGCTCGGCCCTCGCGGCGTCGCGATCGCGCAGCAGGTCGAGCAGCCCCCGCCAGGAGACCGCGGGAGCGCCGCCGCTGTCCGCCAGCGACTGCTCGGCGGCGCGCAGTCCCGTCGCGTCGCCCTTCGAGAGCCAGAAGCCTGCCAGCAGCTCCCCGGCCCATCGGCTCGGCCCCTCCTCACGCGCTCGCCGGCAGAGCTTGAGGACCTCGGTGCCGTGGCCACACGCTTGCTCCGCAAGGATGCCTCCCGCCAACACGCTGCCCGACGGCTGGGGCGACGCGAGTGCCTGAGCAAACACCTGGCGTGCCGCCTTGTAGTGGCGCTCGTGGATGTGGAACAGGCCAAGCTGGAGCGCGCCCTCGCCGCCGCCGTCGAGTGCCGCCGCCTCCTCGAGGGGGGCCTGCACCCCACCCCAGTCGCCCGCGGCGCGCAGGAGTTCGGCCTGGAGCACGAGGGGCGCGGTCTCGCCCGGCGCAAGGCGGCGGACGGCAGCGAGGATGGGTGCGACCTCGCTGCTGCGCCCCGCGCGCACGAGCGCGCGGGCCAGGTCCACGTGGGCCTGCACGTCGTCGGGCACGATCTCGATGATCGCGCGGAGCACGCCGGCGGCGTCCGCGTGGCGCCCGCGGCTCACGTAGAGCTGAGCCAGCCGCCGAAGCGGGTACGGCAGCTCGGGGTGCACGCGGGCCAGCTCGTGGAGCTCGGCGGCCGCGAGATCGAACCGGTCGCCTCGAAGGAGCGCATCGGCGAGGTTCAGGCGGGCGGCCACAGCCTTCGGGTCGAGCGCGACGACGTGGCGGAACTCCTCGATCGCCGCGCCCACGCGCCCTTCCCACAGGCAGGCGAAGCCGAGCAGGTTCCGCGACTCGGTGTCCGACGGGTCATGGTGTACGCGCGCCCGCAGACGAGCGACGGGCGAGATGCGAGAGGCGACTTTCGTGCTGCGGAGGGCACTGAGCACCTTCCGCTGGTCCACCGACCAGCGGGCGAAGAAGCCGTCGCGCCGTTCGCCCTGCTCGCGCAGGCCGCCCCACGTCTGGACGGGATCGCCGAGGCCCACGCGAGCACTCGCGAGAGCACACCACACGGCGAAGGCTATCCACTTGGAGCGTCGCATAGTCCGGTTCCATAGCCCTCAGCGTCGGAAGCGCAGGCTCGCGAGAGCCTGAACCGCCTCGGGAGCAAATTCGGCGGCGGGGTCGAGCCGGAGCGCCTCGTCCAGGTGGACGGTCGCCCGGTCGCTCTCGCGCAGGCGGATGCAGGCCATGCCCAGGTGGTAGTGGTAGAGAGCCTTGTGGGGTGCCGCTCGAACCGCCTTCTCGAGCATGTCCACCGCAGTGCGAAGCTCCTCCACGGGATCGGCAGCAACGCCGCTCTTGACCCGCACGTAGCACGTCCAGCCCACGGTGTCGAAAGCCGCAGGATGCTCGCCCATGGCCTCGAGGGCATCGCCAGCGGCGGTGCGCGCCGCGTCGAGCTTGGGGTCGAGAGCGCTGGCGAGCAGCACGGCGTAGTTGTTGGCGCCCGGCACGTGGCGCGGTTCGGCGTGGAGCACTCGGCTCCAGGCCTGCGCGGCCGCGGCGGGCCGGCCGCGGGCCTCGCTCAGCAGGGCCAGCTTGGTGCCCGCGTCGAACGGGGTTCTCTCGCCGCGCCCCACCTCGCGGTAGAGCTCCTGGGCGCGGTCGAGTTGCCCATCGAGCACAAGGATGTCCGCGAGCATCATCTTGCCGTGGGGTAGGTCCCGCCTGGCCTTCAAGCCCCGCTCGCACACTGCGATGGCCCTCTCGCGCTGCCCTGCGCGCTCCCAGAGCACGGGCGCCAGGGAGCAGGCCACCAGGCTGTCGGGCGCGAACTCGAGGATCTTCTCCACCTCGGCCGCCGCCACGTCGTGCCAGCCGACGCTCTCGTAGACGTGGGCGACGAGCAGGGTGCGGGCGATGCGGCGGGCCGTGTCGGGGTGGCCCTTGCTCAGCGTGGCCAGTTCCATCCATGCCGCGAGTGCCACATCGGGAAGCGCAAAGTCGCGGCAGGCCGGTGCGCTGAGCACGTCGTCGCCGCGGGCGAGCTGCATGAGGGAAAGGATGAACCCCGCGTCGCAGTCCTGCCGATCGCTGCTCACGGCCCGTGCGGCCGCATCGAGTGCCTCGGCCTCCTTGCCTGCCAGGAAGCGTGCGATCGCCGTGTCGAGCTCGATCTGTCGGCGGCGCTCGCCGTGGCGCTTCAGGGCATCCTCGCCCGCCTCCACGGCCGCGTCGTAGAGGCGCTCGTGCACGCAGCCGGCCAGCCGCTCGTAGACCACGAATGCATCGGGGTCGACCGACGTCGCGATGTGCCCCAGGACCGCCAGGAGGGCCTCCCACGAGCCACTGGCACGATGGACCCGCGCGAGCAGCTTGTGGGCCTCGACGCTCTTGGGCAACCGCCGCCCGGCCTGCGCGGCCACCGTAGACGCTCGATGGGCCTGCCCGACAGCCAACAGGTGGTCGACCAGGATCCCCAGGCTTTCGAGATCACCGCGGGCACCCGCTGTGGCCAGGAGTTTCTCGATCGTTTCCAGCCCCGCCTCGTTGCGTCCCTCGCAGAAGCAGAAGCGGGCGTAGGCCCGGCGGACGTGGCGCGAGTGGGGGATGGCCCGCAGGGCGCGCTCGTAGACTTCTTCGGCCCCCAGGACATCGCCTCCGTGCACACGCATCTCAGCCCAGTCCAGGTAGGCTTCGGCGTACGCCGCGTCGAGGGCCACCGCCCGTTCGAAGTGGCTCTCGGCCTGCTCGACCTGTCCCAGCGCGGCCTCGACGCGCGCGCGCAGGCGGAGCAGCGGAGCGCTCTCGGGCTGATCGCCCAGGGCGTGGAACACCACGGGGAGGGCTCTGGCCGGATGGTCGTGCCGGAGGTAGAAGCCACACAGATCCTCGGCGGCACGCGGCGACCTCGAGAATCGGCGCACCCGTTCGAGCAGTGCCTCCTCGGCCTCCGCCAGGAACTTGTGGCGTTCGCAGAAGGCGGCAAGCCGCTCGTAGGTCTCGGGAACCTGCGGCCAGCGCGCGACCCCCTCCTTGAGCTCGCGGAGGGCTGCGTCGACGTGCCCGTCGCTCTCGAAAAGCCGGACCAGCTCGTCGCGCGCCTTCACGATCTCGGCGTGGCCAAGCACCCCAACCGCCGGCGCCTCCAGCGCGTCCACGAAGGCCTGTCGCGCCTCGTCGCGGTTCCCGCCGCGCAGGAGGGCGATGCCCAGGTGATAGCGGGCGCTGGGATCCTCGTGGATGGCCAGTGCCTTGCGCAGTTCCAGGGCCGCCCGGTCGTAGCTCGAAAGATTGATGAACGCCCGGCCCCGAGCGTAGTGCAGCGGCCAGCTCGACGCCTCGGGCCCCAGGACGGTGAGTGCACGATCGCCTGTGAGCACGGTGTTCTCGTTGTCGCCCTTCTCGAAGTAGCATGTGGTCAGAGCCACGTACGCCGTCCCCTCCTCGCCGCCCTGCTTGATGAACCGCTGCCAGAGCTCGATGGCACGGTCGTAGTTGCGGAGTGCCTGATGAATGTCCGCTGCCCGACTCAAGGCGCGGAGCCATTGGCTGCGCGCGTGGCGTGTGAGGCGCTCGGATGTCCCGAACGTGCGGATCAGGTGTGTGGCGTGCACCAGCGCCTTATCGGGCTGCCCGGCGCGCCACACGATGTCGATTGCAGCGAGGCGGGTGAGGCGGGATTCAGGCTCGAGCTCCACCGCCTTGTCAAGGTGTGCGACGGCCGAGGCCAGGTCGCCCAGGTGTGCCTCCGCCTCGGCAAGGACTCTGTATGCCGGCCCGCACTCAGGATGCCGAGCGATCGTCGTTTCTGCATACTCCACCGCCTTGTCCAGGTAGAGGCGTTGGGCATGCGTCAGGTCGGGCACCTCAGCATCGAGGGCATCCCACGGGCCGGCAAGCACCAACTGGATCTCGCCCGCCAGCAGGCCGGCCCGGTAGGTGGCGTCGTGCTGGAACGCGCGCTCGGCCCACGAGGACGCCGCGGTGAGTTTCCCCCTGTCGCGGTAACACACCGCCAGGCCGCGGAGCGCCGTGGGGTCGGTGGGGTTCACCCGGCGGGCCGCTTCGAACTGCGCGATGGCCTCGTCGAAGCGTCGGGCGCGCCACAGGATGCGCCCGCGTTTGAGGGGAGCCTCGAACTCCTCGCGCTGCCGCCACCGCCGCGCCACAACGACCGCGATGCCAGCGATGAGAATCACGGTGAGCGAGAGCACGACCAGCGCGATGAGGCGGGCGCTCCCCCGGCGCGCACCGGAACAGTGGACGAGGCGGCTCATGCGATCGCATTCCATGCGGTGTGCCATTGCGGACGTTCGTACCCGCACCCGTGTCGCCGGCGCGTCCTGCGCCCCACCGTGCATCGCCTCGTGCGGGGCAACGTGGCCGAGCCCCGGCCGCCCCTTCTCACTCCATTGGTCGGGCGAGGCCTGGGCATTGCTGCCCGAGCCTCTCACGGAATTATACTACGCCCTGTGCCCGATGCCAACCGCCCCGTGCCCTCGGGGCAAGCAGGCGCTCGCATGCCGCCGCTCCCAGCCTGAGCGTGCTGAGCATCGGAGCGCAGCCGCGGCTACTCGTCGCCGCCGCACTCCCGCACGAGCGCACGTGCCTCGACGTCGCCGCCGGTCAGCGGCCACAGCGTCGCCCGAGCCTTCCCATACTGCTGTGTGAAGAAGTGGTTGTAGCCGAGCACGAAGCGCGCCGCCCGATCGCCGGGCGAAGCCGACACGTGGCGTTCGAGGGCGGCGAGCTGCCGATCGAAGACGGCGGGGTCGCCGTAGAAGTCGCGGCGATTCATCCGCACGCGCAGCATGGCCGGGTAGAGCCGGATGCCTCGGCGCAGCTCGGCGGCGGCCTCTGCGTAGGCGCCGGCTGCGAACAGCCCGTGGCCGAGGGCAAGCGCCGCCACTGGGTCGTCCGGTCTCTTGCCTGCCGCCGCGCGATAGGCCGCCACGGCTGCTGCGAAGTCCCCGCGGACGAACGCATCGTCGCCGCGGTCGACCAGCACGCCCGCAGACAGGCTCGCCAGATCGGCCGACGCCGCTCCCGGAGCGGCCCGCATCCCCCCACAGGCCTCCGCAAGCCGCCGGCCGTGCCCGAACACCGTGCCGCCAGGGGCATTGTGGAAGATCACAGCGTCCGTGCAGGTCCACGGCCCCACGCCGCGCCACCCCGGACCGCCGGCCCACCCGTGCAGGCTGGGAGAATAGGGAAGCCAGCCGCGGTAGACCGTCGCGCCGCCGAACGCTGCACTGTAGCCCGGCGAGCCCAGGCAGCCGGAGCCCCTGGTGCCGGTCCAACTCCCACCGCCCAAACGCAGCACCATACGCGAGTGGGACGAGCGGCGGGCGACGCTCAAGCCTGCCCCGCGCCCACGACACCCACCGTGGCCGAACGAAGCTCGGATGCTCGACCGCGCCGACGCCGTGGAACAAGCCAACGCAGCCAGCACGATCACATACCCTCGCATGGCTCACCTCCTGAAAGGCCGGCGACGCGGGCGGCGGGGCCGTCCCGCGCACGGCTCGCCACGAGGGCGTGGTCTTGCGGCGAGCGTGGCGCTAACCCGCGCTTCTCACCAGGCCTGGGCGCGAGCGCCGCATCTAACGAGAGGAACAGGGGATAGCACCAGCTGCCAAGGCAAGCTCCCAAACAGCCTGCGCCTGCCCAGCGCGCCGATTCTCGTCTCAGGCAAGGACGCACACACGATCCGCCGTACGGCGGACACTGGCGGCCAGAGCTGGCGAGAGATACGGGCTAACTCGTTTCATCGGGCTCGGGAGCTAGCGTCTCTTCCGCGCCCTCGGCCTTGGCGGCCTTCTTCTGCTTCCCGCCAACCCTCACCTTGTGGACGCGGACCTTGGCGAGGCCGAAAACCGAGTCGCCCTCCTGCCACCTCTCGACGTCGGCCAGCCGCTCGACGCGCTCGGCGCGCGTGAGCACATTGCGATCGCGCTTGAGGGCAGCGGCCGACACCAGACTTCTGTGGATGGACATCTTTGGGACCTCCTTATGTGGATTCAGTAGATTCCGCAGACGGATCGCTCGGGGGCCTCGGCGTGCGGACGAGCACCCCAGCGCCACGGCCCACCCCCAGGTCGGCCGCTATGTAGTCGCACTTGGCCCGTAAAATGTGGAAGATGCGGCGCTCCGCGGTGTCCAGAGTCTCGAAATTGGCCTGCCCCTTGCTGATCACCACGTCGGCCTCGGCGAAGCGTTGCCGGAAACCGGCCGAGCACACCCCAAGCGGCACGCCGAGAGCCTCCGCGCCAACGTCGATGACCGCCCCGAGCCGCCCGAGGCCCACGGCTTCCGCATCGGCCCGCGTGACATCGTTGATGATCGGCGCCTTGCGCACCACACACGTGATCTCGGGCGCGTGCAACTGCTCGATCACCAGCTTGTCACACACCGCCTCGCCCGCGTTGTCGAGGATGTACATCACCGATCGGGCCGAGGCCAGCTCCTCGCGGAGCGCGGGGTAGTCGTTGATGGCCAGCTCCAGTTCCGAGGCGTCCTTGGCCAGCTCGCCCTCGATGTGGTCGACCGCCACGATCCCCAGATCGATCATGTTCCCCGCAAGAGCGAAGCGGATGGCCGCGAGCAGCGGGTCGGGCGCGGCCAGCACGTCGCGTCGCATCTCGTTCTCGACGGCCAGCATCTTCTCCGTGAAGAGCGCCTTGTCCGCCTCGAAAGGGTCCGCCACGCCCAGGTACTTGCTCGCGAAGCGCAGGCAATCGAACGAGAGCTCCGCCGGGGTCCGGTCGAAGTTCAGTGTCGGCAGGTACTCCATGACGGCGAACAGGAGCTTGCGGCGCACCCAGGGGTCGTCCGTCGCGCGCCGCGCGGCGCCCAGGGTCTGTTGCAGGAGACATGGGAGACAATCAGCAGAGGCCTGCACTGCGGGCTCCTCGGACCGGGGCAGCGCCAGCTAGGGCGCCAGGAAGTCGCTGTCGCGATACTCCCGCTTGCCGTGACGGGAGGTGAGCCTGCGGACCTGGTCGCGAACCCTGTTGCGGGTCGCCTCGTCCATGCTCCGCAAGCCGCGGGCACACACGCGATACTTCCCGCTCCGGTCGAGCCAGCTGTAGGCCTCGATCTGAAGCGCCCGGAAAGGGCCGTAGCTGTTGAGGTACTCGACTTCCATGGCCACGCTCTCGGCATCCTGCTCGCCGCGCCCCAGGGTGAGGAGCGTGAAGATCGTGCCGTCGACAATCTCCGGCCCCGTGGCGCCCGGCGTGGTCGCCGAGTGCGTGGCGGGGCTGGCGGCGGCCTGGCGACGCGCCCGTTCGAGGGCGGCTCCGTGCGCCTCCCAGCCGTGGTGGCGCCCGAGAAGATAGGTCACCAAGCACAAGAGCGCCACGATCACAAAGGCGGCGCCCACGGTGAAGTAGCCGACCGTCACGGTGCCCTGGAGCCCCCCCTCGGCCGGCGGGGCCGGGGCTTCCTCCGTGGCGTCCGAAAGCACGGGCGTGCGCTCGGGCGCTGGCGGCTCCGAAGCCTTCGGTCGCTCGGCTCCGCCCGGCTCCCGCGACTTCTTGCCTTCCTGCATCTCGCGGAAGACTTCGAAAAACTCCTCTGGACCACTGCGGCGCGGCACGTTCGGGCCTCCCGACCGAGATCAAAGGGCCGGCGGAACTATCCGGATGAACGCCTCAGGGCACCCTCAAGGAGCCAACGGACGAGGCGGACAAGCCCCTGAGGCAAACCCCCGTCTACGGTACCAGAAACCGCCTCAGAAGTCAACGGCGTTTACCGACTTCGGGCGACGCCTGCGCGAGTCCCTCCCAATTGGCTTGATTTTTGCTCTGGAGGTGGTATAATACGCGGGACACGCTGATGGGGAATGGTGTAATTGGCAACACGCTTGACTCTGGATCAAGAGATTGGAGGTTCGAGTCCTCCTTCCCCAGCCAGCCGAGGAGCGAGACAGGACTCGGCGCAAGCCCCCATCGTCCAGTGGCCTAGGATATCAGGTTCTCAGCCTGGGGACAGGGGTTCGAATCCCCTTGGGGGTACCACACGGCGGGCCGCTGCAAGCAAGGCAGCGGCGGCCTGCGGGCGCCCATAGCTCAATCGGATAGAGTAGCGGTCTACGAAACCGAAGGTTGGAGGTTCGAATCCTCCTGGGCGCGCCACGAAGGCTGGCGGCCGTGCGGCGTGTCTGCGCAGCCAAACGGAGAAGCGCTCGTCGGTCACGCCGCGAGAGGCTTCTCTTTGCATGTTTCGTGAGGAGCCGGTGAGCAGCACGCAGCCCCTACCGATCGGACCACCGTCGGACGAGGCTCTGATGCGGCTCGCCCTCGATGAGGCCCGCAAGGCACTGGCCTGCGACGAAGTACCGGTCGGGGCCATCGCTGTCTTTGAGAACCGAGTGGTCGGAAGGGCGCACAACCAGCGCGAGTTGCTCCACGACCCGACGGCACACGCCGAAATGCTGGCCATCACGCAGGCCGCCGAGTCGCTCGCCCGCTGGCGCTTGACGGGCGTGACGCTGGTCGTTACTCTTGAGCCGTGTGCAATGTGTGCCGGGGCCATGGTGCTGGCTCGCATCGACCGGCTCATCTACGGGGCATCCGACCCCAAGGCAGGAGCCGTCGAGTCGCTCTACCAGCTCCTCGACGACCCTCGGCTCAACCACCGCGTCCCCGCAGTCGGGGGCGTGCTGGGGGAGGAATGTGGCAGCCTCCTCCAGGACTTCTTCCGCAGGCGACGGGGCCGCACCCCGCCGGCCTCCTAGCCCGTATTTCTCACCGGGTGTGGGCGTGAGCCCCGCATCTCGTGAAAGGAACGAGCGATAGCATCGAGCACCAGAGCCCGGCTCTCAGGCAGTCTGCGCGTGCCCAGTGCGCTCATTCTCGTCTCAGGCAAGGCCGCACACGCGATCCGCCGTACGGCGGGCACTGGCGGCCAGACCTGGTGAGACATCCGGGCCAAGCACGGAGAGATGCCGGAGTGGCCGAACGGGACGGTTTCGAAAACCGTTGGAGAGGTGCAAGCCTCTCCCGGGGGTTCGAATCCCCCTCTCTCCGCCAACTGGCCGCGCAAGCCGCCGGCCCTGCCGGATGGGCGACTTGCCTCCCGGCAACGCACTCGAGCAGGCCGGAGACCTGAGCCACACGTCGCGCCCCGGCATCCGCCGGCCGCGGAGAGGTGTCCGAGTGGTTTAAGGAGCACGCTTGGAAAGCGTGTGGCCCCTGATAAGGGGGCTCGCGGGTTCGAATCCCGCCCTCTCCGCCAGTGTCCGATTCCGCACCGTGCCATCGGGGCACGGCGCCCGACAGGGAGACGGAGAAGAGCACGAATGAACCGTCGAGCCGCCCTCTCGCTCGCCATCGCCACCCTCCTGGGCGCCGCCTATGGAGGCGGGCTGCCCTTCGGCGGCTTCGGGCCGCCCGCCAAGGCCAACCCCAGGGTGGCCAGCCTGCGCGACTACTCGGCCACCCTGCACACGAACCTCGGCGACGTGGCTCTCGACCTGTCTCCCCACGCCGCGCCCAACGCCGTCCAGACCTTCATCCGCCTCGCCCAGCGCGGCGCCTACGACGGCCTCCCCGTCCACGCCATCTTCAAGGACAGGATGATCGTCGCCGGGCCCGCGAAGCCCGATGGCGTCGAGAGCATCGACCACGAGGACAGCCCGCTCACGCACGCCCTGGGGGCTGTGGCCATGGACCGCGCCGCCGACGGCCGCAACACCCCCACCAGGCTGCTCCTCATCCTGAGCGACCAGACACACCTCGACGGCGACTACACGGTCTTCGCCGAAGCCGCCGACGGACGTGAGGTGCTGCGCCGCATCGCCAGCACCCCCACGCGCCCCAAGCAGGGCGCACCCGCACCCATCGAGGATATCGTCATCGAACGCGTGACCGTCACCCGCAAGAAAGCGGAGGACTCAACGCAGACCACCGACCGCTAGAGCCTCAGAAAATGGCCGTGCTAGACGGGGAGTTAGCGGTGCCCTGTAACCCGGAATCCGCTATACCGGGGTCGAACTCTCTTTTGAGGCTCTCGACTCATCGCAGTGCGACACGGCAAGTAGTGATGAAGGCTGGGTCCCATGCAATGGGAGGGTGTGAACCAGGTCAGGTCCGAAAGGAAGCAGCCTTAAGCATCTCATCTCATGTGCCGTGGGGCTGCCTGGCTGGAGCCAACTGCCGCGTTCGGCTGTCCTGAGCGGAGTCGAGGAAGAGTGCACGGCCTTAACTAACCCCCGCCCCGTGGCGGATAGGCGACGAGACGTGGACTACCTGGTTCTCGCGCGCAAATACAGACCGCAGACGTTCGACGAGGTGGTCGGCCAGGAGAGCATGGCCACCACACTCCGCAACGCCATCGCCGCCGGCCGAGTCGCCCACGCCTACCTGTTCAGCGGCCCCCGTGGCGTCGGCAAGACCACCACCGCCCGCATCCTCGCCAAAGCCCTCAACTGCGAGTCCGGCCCCACACCCACCCCCTGCAACACGTGTGCCTTCTGCACCAGCATCGCCAACGGCGACGACATCGATGTGATCGAGATCGACGCCGCCTCCAACACCAGCGTCGACGATGTGCGCGTCCTGCGCGACAACGTCCGCTACGCCCCCGCACGCGCCCGCTACAAAGTCTACATCGTCGACGAAGTCCACATGCTCAGCCGCTCGGCATTCAACGCCTTCCTCAAGACCCTCGAAGAGCCCCCGGCCCACGTCAAGTTCATCTTCTGCACCACCGAGCCCCACCGCCTCCCCGAGACCATCCACTCCCGCTGCCAGCGGTTCGACTTCCGACGCATCGCGACGGGCGACATCGCGAAGCGCCTCGAGCAGATCTGTGGGAAAGAGAAGGTGGAGGCCGACAGCGATGCCCTCCATCTCATCGCACGAAGCTCCAAGGGCGGCATGCGCGACGCCGAGACCCTCCTCGACCAGCTCACCTCCTTCTGCGGCGAGCGCATCACCACGCAGGACGTCGAGCAGGCCCTCGGCGCCCTGCCCCGCGCCGACATCTTCGAGCTCTTCGACCACATCGCCGCCCACGAGCCGGACAAGGCCCTCCGCCTCGTCCACCAGGCCCTCCAGGACGGCAAGGACAGCGAGAACCTGCTCACCCAGCTCACCGACCACGCCCGCTCGCTCCTCCTCCTGAGCGTGTGCGGCTCCGACCGTGCGCTGCTCGACGAGACCCCCGAGGACATCGATCAGCTCGACACCCAGCGCCAGCGCTTCACCGTGGATGCCCTGCTCTACGTGAGCCAGGTCCTCTGGGAGACTCTGCGGAAGGTCAAGGAGAGCGCCCAGAGCCGCCTGCCCATCGAGCTCGCGCTCATCAAGCTGGCGCAGGACGACGGGGTGACCCCGCTTGGCCAGATCATCGAGCGCCTGCGCGCCCTCGAGGAACGGCTGGGAGGGCCGATGGCGGCGCTGCCGCCGCCCCCTGTGGCGCCGGCGGCCCCCAGGCCGCCGCACCCCACGCCCACACCGGCCGCCACGCCCACCCCTGTGGGCGAAAAAAAAAAGGCCGACCCGGCGCCGGACCCCCTAGCCGCCGCCGATGACGAGCTCGTGCGCCGGCACGAAGCGCGCCTCGAGGCGCAGCAGAAGCTTCAGGAACGCGTTGCCCGCAACCCGGTCGTCAGCGAAGTGGCCCGCATCCTCGAGGGCCGGGTGATCAAACTGGAAGAACCCAGCGGAAGCGGCCAGGGCGCATCCTGAGGCCGCTCGCCAGGGGGCCGCTGCACACGAAGCCCAAGGAGCTCGACGACATGCCACGCGGATTCAGCGGAATGGGCGACCTCGTGCGCCAGGCCCAGAAAATGCAGCACCGCATGGCCGAGGTGCAGGCCGACCTCAAGGAGCGCGTCGTCGAAGGAACCTCCGGCGGCAGAATGGTCCGCGTCCTCGTCAACGGCCAGCAGGAGGTCGTCGCCGTCAAGATCGACCCCGAGGTCGTCGACCCCGACGACGTGGCCATGCTCGAGGACCTCATCCTGGCCGCCACGCGCCAGGGACTCAAGAAGGCCCACGACCTGGCCCAGGACGAGATGGCGAAGGTGACGGGCGGGGTGAACCTGCCCGGCCTCATGTAGCCGGCGGCCCCGCTGGCCGCCGAGCACGGGAGCATGCCGTGACGAGCGTCTACACCGAATCGCTCTCGCGCCTGATGGACGAGTTCGGGAAGCTCCCCGGCATCGGCCAGCGCACCGCCGAGCGCCTCGCGCTCCACGTGCTCAAGATCCCTGAGCCCGAAGCCATGGCCCTGGCCCGCGCCATTCGGGACGTCAAGCGCAACACGCGCCACTGCTCGATCTGCTGCAACGTCACCGAAACCGACCCGTGCGCCATCTGCCGCGACCCCCGACGCGACCACGCCACCATCTGCGTCGTCGAGCAGCCCCGCGACCTGCTCGCCATCGAGAAGACCAGCGCCTACCGAGGCGTCTACCACGTCCTCATGGGGCGCATTGCCCCCCTCGACGACGTGCATCCCGAGGACCTGACCATCGACAAGCTCCTCGAGCGCGTCCAGGCCGGCACCGTCGAAGAAGTCATCCTCTACACCAATCCCGACCTGGAGGGCGACGTGACGGCCCAGCACCTGGGCAAGCTGCTCCGGCCCCACGGCGTCCAGCTCACCCTCCCTGCGCGTGGCATCCCCACGGGCAGCCAGATCGAGTACTCCAGCGAGACGATCCTGCGCGACGCCCTCGATGGGCGGCAGGACATCGGCACTTAGGAGTAGCCCACCATGCAGATGCGAATGGAAGCCGTCCTCCAGCAGCGGCCCGAGCTTCGCATGAAGCTCGCCCCCCAGATCATACAGTCGATCGAGATCCTTCAGCTCCCCACCCTCGAGCTCCAGCAGCGCCTCAAGCAGGAGCTCATGGAGAATCCCCTCCTCGAGATGCAGGAGATCATCCCCGACGAGGAGGAGGAGACGGCCGAAGACCCGCCGCGCGAGGAACGGGCCGAGACCGACGATGATTTCGAGAAGATGAAGGAGATCGAGGAGGCCGTCCGCGACTACGGCTCCCAGAAGGTCCGGCGATCCCCCGAGAGCTCCGAGGGCGACCGCAAGTACGAGGCCATGCAGAACACGGCCGCCCGGCCCATCTCCCTCCAGGACTACCTCTTCGACCAGTACAGCCTGCTCGAGACCCCCGACGAGCTGTCCGAGGTGGCCGAGAACCTGATCTACAACATCGACGACGACGGCTACCTCCAGTACGACCTCGAGGAGATCGCCGAGTCGATGGACGGGCGCGCCACGCCGGAGGACGCCGAGCGCGCCCTCAAGATCATCCAGTCGCTCGACCCCCCGGGCGTGGGCGCGCGCAACCTCGGCGAGTGCCTCCTCCTCCAGATGCGCAACGACCCCGACGACCACTCGCTCGCCCGCGAGCTCATCGCGAACCACCTCGAAGACCTCTACATGAACCGCATCCCCAAGATCGCCAAGAACGCCGGGTGCTCCGTCGAGGAGATCAAGGAAGCCGTCGAGTTCATCAGCCACCTCAACCCCAAGCCCGGCATCGCCTTCAGCTCCGACGTCTCGCCCTACGTGATCCCCGACGTCGTGGTCGAGTACGTGGATGGGGAGTACGAGGTGCGCCTCGAGGACGACCGCCTCCCCCGCGTCTACATCAACTCCGCCTACTCGCGCCTGCTGCGCGACCGGCGCACCAGCGAGCCAGCCAAGGACTACATCCGCAAGAAGATCCAGGCCGCCCGCTGGCTCATCGACTCGATCGAGCAGCGCCGCAACACCCTCTTCAAGATCTCCCGCGCCATCGTCGGAGTCCAGCGGCCCTTCCTCGAGAAGGGCGTCGCCCACCTCGTGCCCCTCAAGATGCAGACCATCGCACAGGCCACGGGAGTCCACGTCTCCACCGTCTGCCGCGCCATCTCGGAGAAATACGTCCAGACCCCCGTCGGCATCTTCCCCCTGAAGTTCTTCTTCACCGGCGGCACGCGAACCACCGATGGCCGCGTGCGATCGCGCAAGAGCGTCAAGGAGCTGGTCCGCCACGTCATCCACACCGAGGACAAGAGGAACCCCCTGTCCGACGACGAGGTGGCCGCCAAGCTTCAGGCCGATGGGCTCGACATCGCTCGCCGCACGGTCACCAAGTACCGCAAGGGGATGAGCATCCCCTCGTCGCGTCAGCGCCGGGAGTACTAGGAAACCACCCCGCGCCGCCTCTCGACCAGATGGGAAGAGCGGCGGGTGTAGTGCGCCCTTCTTTCGCTGCCTGGCATCCGCCTCGGCAGCCAGTTCCGCACGCAATCCCAGTGGTTCAGTCTTTCGGTGGGGTCTGCGGGGCGTGGGCAACCTTCTCAGCGGGGGCGAACACGATGTTGCGCAGCCAGTAGGTGGTGCCGGCGCCGTTTCCGCCGAAGCCTGCCTTGAGATACTTCTCGTTCGAGAAGTTGCCGATCATCGGTTCCCACACCATCAGAAACTTGTCGTCGGGGTACTTCTTGCCAAGCAGCCCCAGAAGGTCGAGCTCCACGTGGTGCCATTCGCCGTCGGCCCCCACACCGGCGTCGGCGGCCAGGTCGCGCGCCATCCACGGCGCCTGCTTCGGGCCTGCCAGGCGGACCCGATAGAGCTGCTCCTGGACCGTCAGGTAGAAGTCCACCTTGGCCTTGGGCGAGAGCTTGATGTCGAACGACAGGCGCGGGCAGTCGAACGCCGAGAAGACGCGCGGCCGGAGCGCCACTGCGAACGGCCCGCCGCCCATGGAGTTGGTCACCGCGTAGGTGGAGCCGTGGGGCTCGACGATGGCCTGGCTCTCGGCGCATTCGCTGGTGAGCATGTGGTCGGAGAATGGAGCGTGGGACCGCACCTGGGGCTCGGGCTTGCCCAGCCCCTCGGCCATGAGCTGCGCCTTGGCGAGCATCATGCCGTTCTCGACGTTCCAGATGGCGCAATGGCCGTCGGGGAGCGGGTCGGGGTCGCGGTATGTGAGCGCCTCGTGGCCCCATAGGGAGAAGCGCACCGTGTCGCCCTCGCGGGCCAGTCGGATGTGCATCCATCCGCGGTGCTGCGAGTAGAGCTCGCCCTTGAGAGCTCGCCGATTGGGCAGGAGTGCCCTGTAGTCGGTCGTGGAGGCCACGGCCTCCCCGCGCCGGTAGAGCACGGTTCTGCGGTTGTAGTCCGCGCCCACGACCACGGTGTAGCCCGACGCCACGTCGTGGTTGTGGCCGCAGATGGTCACGGCCATGTCGCGCATGTTTTCGTAGCGGCCGCTCAGCTCCATCATCATCGGCCCGACGTCCACCGCGATCGCGCAGTCGCCGTGGAGGGCACGCTTGCTCCATATGGCCAGCAGCCCCTCGTCGTTGCGGCCGCCGAAGAACGACCAGCGCGGATCGCACACCCAGCGGTTCATCACTTCCCAGTGGCCGCGCACGACGTGCCACTCGGTGGGACAGCGGTTGAAGTAGTCGACCAGGATGTTCGGCGACTCGACCTGGGTCTGGGCGACGACGACGCCCGAGGCGCCCACGAGGCCGCCGCGGAGCGGCTTGCCATCCTCGTAGGTGAGCCACGCCTTGCCGTCGAACGCCACGCTCACGCGACCCGCGGAACGGGATAGCGTCAGCTTCTCAGGCAGCGCCCCCTTGA
>Ga0272441_10004662_pt1 | contig 24527 bp, 22 predicted proteins | sample SSMProp6N_FD_193582 | JGI IMG/M metagenome (GOLD analysis project Ga0272441, IMG submission 193582) | Marine sediment archaeal communities from Little Sippewissett salt marsh, Falmouth, MA, United States - SSM-Prop-6N | ecosystem: Environmental > Aquatic > Marine > Wetlands > Sediment ...
CCCCACAACCGTATCTGCGGCCCCATAATATACTGCAAGGCGTCCCGTATCTGCATCACATAAAGCGGCACAGGGGAATACGACATTTGGAACATCTCCTACGCATTAATAAAGGGTCTGAGGGGAGAGAATATAAGGTTTGGCTCTTGCGATGACTTTCCAGGGTTGTTCCAGATCCAGCAATGCCACGCCTGCACTGTATACGTAACCATTGCATGACGTCAGTACACCGTGATAGATGAGCAGCCAGCCTTCAGAGGTTTCGATAGGGATGGGGCCCGCACCTATTTTTGTATACTGCCAGGAATTACCAACCGGCCCCATCATAAACCGATGCTTTCCCCAATAGCACATATCAGGACTTTGGCTGTAAAAAATATCACCAAAGGGTGTATGGGCATTGTCACTTGGACGACTCATGATACCGTAAAGGCCGTTAATTTTTCTTGGGAATAAAACCCCGTTTCTGTTATAAGGGATAAAAGCGTTTTCAAGCTGATGAAAAGTCTGGAAATCATGGGTATAACCAACACCAATGGTCGGCCCATGATAGTAATTGCACCATGTTACATAATAACGGTCCTCAATCCATACCACACGTGGATCATATCCATAAACAAAGTTGCCTATCTCTTCATCCTTGCATTTAAATTGAATCGGATCCGGATCAAGTTCCCACTGAATGCCATTTTTGCTGAATCCGCGATGAAGGACCATTTTTCTGGTTTTGTCGTCGCACCGGAACACACCGGCGAATTGACCCTCACGGGAAATCACTGCGCTGTTAAAAATACTGTTGGAATAATTAGGAATCAGATCCCGGGGAATAACAGGATTTTTACTGTAGCGCCACATTACATCCTGACAGTTATCAGGTCGGTCTTCCCAGGGAATATTGGGTATTGATTTTTCATTGAAAATTTGAATTTTAGACATAGGCTGTTACCTTTCAGGGTAAAATATTTTTAAAAACGATCGTTCGTATTTTAAATAGAATCTGTTGATTTAATTTTTCATAAAGTCTTCACTGAATATGCATAATAAAATCATAAGACATAAATATATTACCTCTGTTCATTAATATTTAAAGTGAAGTAGCTTTAAAATAGTCAATTGGCACTGGAATGTCAATCCATTTGTAAGCGAGATGACATTTTCAATACAAAACTCAATCTTGACATTTTATCAGGATTTCACTAAGTTAAGTTCGATAAGAATGAACTTCAATAAGTCCGGAATCCAAATTTTGCACACCTTTCATTTCTTTCAGGAATTGATGAATATCCCTTCGCCGTCCGGGGAAGAAAATCAGATTGCTTCTTTTTTACTTGAATATCTGGATAAAAAGGGTTTTTATGTAGAACCCATTGATGTACCGAAAGGCAGTTTTAATGTATATGCCTATCATGGAGATCCCTGTGTTGTAATGAGCACACATATGGATACTGTCCGTCCTCTCATCCCTTTTTCAGAAGACAAACGCTATTTCTATGGACGCGGCGCCTGTGATGCTAAAGGTATTCTGGCTGCTCAGGTTATGGCCGCAGAAAAACTGATGGAAATGGAAGAAAAAAATTTCGGTCTTCTTTTTCTTGTTGAGGAGGAAAGTGAAAGCAATGGTGCCAGGACAGCCAATAAATTTTCCAATACCTGCAAGTATTTAATCAATGGTGAACCGACCGATAATCGCCTGGCCCTGGGTTCCAAGGGTTCTATTCGGCTTGATATCCATGTCAAAGGAAAAGCGGCACATTCAGCCTATCCGGAACAGGGGATATCCGCAATTGATACGCTGATCAGCATATTGAATGATTTGAAAAAAACGAGGTTCCCCTCGCACCGAATTCTGGGTAAAACAACCATGAATATAGGTGTGATCGAAGGCGGATCGCAATACAATGTTATCTCGGACCGTGCTGTGGCCAAATTGATGTTCAGGACAGTTACGGAGCATGATCAATTAAAAAGAAAAGTTGAATCCGCGGTTGGGGGCAGGGGTGAAATTGAATACCATCTTGAATGTCAGCCCGTTTTTCTTGAAAAAGTCTCGGGATTTGATACAACGGTGGTTTCATTTACAACCGATATCCCGAATTTGACCAACTGGGGAAAACCGTTTCTTATCGGGCCCGGTTCAATATTGGATGCGCATACATCCAATGAAAAGATCTCCAAAAAAGAGCTGTCACGGGCCGTTGAGCTGTATGTAAAGCTGGTTGTTCAGCTTCTGAAAAAATGCTGAAAGATTTTATTTAATCCTGAGGATTTTTTATGCTGATTATAAAATTCGGTGGCAGCACACTGGTCAATGCCAAAGCAATCCGGGACATGATTGATATTGTTGAGAGTAAAAAGGAGAGTCAGCCGGTTCTGGTGGTTTCAGCCATCGGAAAAACAACCAGGAATCTTCTCGAAACAGCCGGACAGGCCGCAGCCGGTCATCTGGAAGATTCAAAAAAGAAACTGAAAATGATTCAGGATTTTCATCTGAGTCTCGTGCAGGATTTGAAAACCAAAGGCAGTGATGATGTGGTTGAAAATCTTGATATCTATTTTGAAGCAATGGACAAGCTGCTGGAAGGAGTGTCCGTACTTAGAGAGCTTTCACTGAGAACACAGGATCAGTTTCTGGCATATGGAGAGCTGATTTCCAGCAGAATTGTGGTTTCTGCTTTTATTGATCAGAAGTTGGATGTGGAATGGACAGATGCCAGACAGTTTATCATTACAGATGCTGTTTTCACAGAAGCATCCGTACTGTATACGGAGACTTTTGCCGGAATAAGATCCAAACTCAATCCACTGTTAAAGGCAGGTAAAATTCCGGTTGTTCAGGGTTTTATCGGTGCCACTGAAAACGGACACACAACAACACTTGGTTTTGAAGGATCTGATTTGACGGCGTCTGTTCTGGGTGCTGCCCTGGAAGCAGATCATATTGAAGTACGTAAGAATGTACCGGGTATTATGACGGCAGATCCGGCTGTCTGTAAAAATGCGAAAGCCCTTGAAACACTTTCTTACCGTGAAGTGGCTGAAATGACATTTTTCGGAGCCAAAGTGCTGCATCCCAGGGCCATTTTTCCTGCACTGCAAAAAGGCATTCCTCTGACCATCTGTGATTCGAAAGAAAACGCCGTACGAGGAACCCGCATTGTTATGAAACCGGAAGATGGCAAAGGTTCTGTAAAGTCTGTCGCTTACAGAAAGCCAATGTCTCTTGTCAGTTTAAATCCCCTGGAAAATGTGGATACCCACTCCTTTACTCAGAAAGTGATGGATATTCTCCGGAGAACCAATATCAGGCCGTATATCTTTCAATCTGCTGAAAATGCATTATCTTTAGTCGTGCAGGGAGATACCGTACTGGATCCCTTTATTTCCAATCTGAAAAGCATTTCAACGATGAAAATACATAAAAATCTCGGGACGGTTTCTTTAATAGGAGAAAATGTCTATTCAGTAACGGATTTACCCAGTCAAATTTTGAGCATGGCAAAAAATGTGCAAATATATTTAATTTCTACCGGTATCACCTCATGTAATTTTACCATACTGGTTGCGGAGGATACAGTCCATGAGGTTGTCAATGCGTTTCATCAGTATTATTTTGAAAAGTAATTGGAATCAACAAGAGGTATAAAATGAAAATCGCTCTGCTGGGTTATGGGAAAATGGGGAAAATGATTGAGGAAATGGCTTCTCTGCGGAATACGGAGGTCTGTGAGAGATTCTGGGATGTGAAACCGCTAAAGGCCGACACACAGAGTCGTGAATTACTGAAGGATGTTGATGTATTGGTGGATTTTTCAGTTCCGGATGCTGTACTGGACAATGTAAAAACAGCCATATCTCTGGGAAAAAATATGGTTATTGGGACAACAGGATGGCACCAACAAGCTTTGCAAATATCTAATCTAATAAAAAACAGTGAGATCGGATGTGTTCATGCGCCCAATTTTTCAATAGGTATCAATCTATTTTATAAAATAGCAGGATTTGCCGCTCAGATCATGTCTGCTTTTGAAGAATATGATCCACATCTGTCAGAAGCGCATCATAAATTTAAAATTGATGCACCTTCAGGAACAGCTCTTATGCTTAAAAAGATTGTTGCGGAAAGTTACGATCCAGAAAATATCCCTGTTTCATCTGTAAGGGCGGGATATATACCTGGAACCCATCTTCTGGAGTTCGACTCAAAAGTGGACTACATAACCCTGAAGCATACAGCGAGAAACAGAGAAGGATTGGCTCTTGGTGCGTTAACAGCAGCTGAATGGATTTGCGGACGTAAAGGATTATATTCATTTGAAGAGGTTTTAAATGAGATACTCCAGAAACAAGCAACAAACGGAGATAAGTTATGAATATTTTAAAAAATATCATTGGATGTGGAACTGCCCTTGTTACGCCATTTAATAACGAAAAGAAAATTGATTTTAATAAGCTTGACTCGCTGGTAAGCCGACAAATTGACAATGGTATTGATTTTCTTGTCCCTTGCGGAACCACAGGGGAGAGTGCATGTATATCTGTGGATGAGCATCTGGATGTGGTTGGGTCTGTCATCAAATCAGCCGGTGGAAAAGTACCCGTAGTTGCAGGTGCAGGGGGTTATAACACAGCCCACGTCATCTAGATGGCAAAAGAGGTAGAAAAACGGGGAGCAAATGCGATCCTGTCCGTTGTTCCGTATTACAATAAACCAACCCAGAACGGTTTATACGAACATTTCAAAGCCATAGCCGGTTCCGTTCATATACCCGTTGTTTTGTATAATGTGCCGGGCAGAACAGGATGTAATTTATTGCCTGAAACCGTCTACAAACTGAGTCAGATTGACAATATCATTGCTGTCAAGGAAGCATCAGGAAATATAAGCCAGCTTGTTGAACTTGCCACCCTCGTTTCCGCGGATTTTACAATATTATCCGGAGATGATTCAATCACCCTGCCCGTTATCGCACTGGGCGGAAAAGGGGTTATATCGGTTATTTCCAATGAAATGCCCAAACAGATGACCGAATTTGTACATGCATGTCTGGATGGTAACTATCCGAAAGCCCTGAATTTACAGAAAACGCTTCAACCTCTGATGAATATGAACTTCATTGAAACCAATCCGCTTCCTGTAAAAACCGCTATGTCTATGATGGGACTTTTAGATGAAAATTTCAGATTGCCCCTGGTACCCATGTTAAAGGAAAATCGTGATAAACTGCAGCTCTGCCTTAAAAATATGAAGTTGATTTAAACAGCAAAAGGCCTTTTTCAATGAAAAAATTACAAAGCCGTATTGAATCCGCATTTATTGCAGATTCCATTGAGTGGGGGAAAGAGGAATTAGAATCTCTCTTTAATGAATTTAAACGAGAATTGAACCTCGGTAAGGTCCGTTCCGCTGAAAAGAACGGATCGCAGTGGATTGTGAATGACTGGGTTAAAAAGGGTATTTTGATTGGTTTCCGTCTGGGACGGATGGAGGATATGTCACTCAGCGACCATTTTCTCTATTATGATAAACATACCTATCCATTAAAGTCGTTTTCAGTTTCAGATAAAATCCGGATGGTTCCGGGAGGTTCTTCTATACGGGACGGCTGCTTTGTGGCAAACAATGTAACCTGTATGCCGCCGATGTATATCAATGTTGGTGCGTATGTGGATTCCGGGACCATGATTGATTCGCATGCTCTTGTGGGTTCATGCGCACAAATCGGAAAGCGGGTCCATCTCAGTGCTGCCGCTCAGATTGGCGGTGTGCTTGAACCAGTAGGTGCGATGCCGGTAATTATTGAAGACGATGTATTAATAGGCGGCAATTGCGGTATATATGAGGGTACCATTGTGAAGAAGGGTGCTGTTATAGGAGCGGGAACCATCTTAACCGGTTCAACACCTGTCTATGATATAATCAATGAAAAAATATTGAGAAGATCAAAAGAAACGCCTTTGATTATACCTGAAAATGCGGTTGTCATACCAGGCACTCGGCCTGTATCCAAAGGAATCGGCAAGGAATGGGGATTGGCCATCTATTGTCCTGTCATTATAAAATACAAGGACGAAAAGACGGACAATGCCATTCAGCTTGAAGAAGTCCTGCGATAATATGACATTATTTTTTTATATGATCTTCATGAACCTGAAACCCATTTGTCTTCTTGACTTTAACCCTCCAATTTGGTATATTTTATTCAGACATTTAAATTGATATTGTTATTCAATATTCCAGGTCGAGGGGCTGGTGGCGTCCCCCAAATCATTTTAAAAGCTGAACGGCATGCAGACGTTCGGCTTTTCATAATCAGAGACAAAAATTTTAGAAATTAAGGCAAGGCATTCGTATGGCTTATGATGATTTAAAAAATGAACTCTCAGCGCTTGAAGATCGAATTTCCGAACTTCGGAGGCATCTTTGACATTGAGGGAAAAAGCAGCGAAATAAAGGATCTGGAAACCAAAACCACAGACCCGAATTTCTGGAACGACAATGAAACGGCACAGAATATACTGAAAAAAATAAATGATTTGAAGGCATGGACTGAAACGTGGAACGCAGTACACAATCAGCATGAAGAACTGGCGCTTCTGCTGGAACTCGCCAATGAAGAGAATGATGAAAAAACGTTTACAGAAACCTCTGATCAGCTTAAAAATCTGAAACATCAAATAGAAGATCTCGAATTAAGGCGTATGCTGGGTGATGAGGATGATCAGAGAAATGCCATTTTAACCATACATCCGGGAGCAGGGGGGACCGAGTCACAGGATTGGGCTGAAATGCTTTACCGTATGTATCTGCGGTACGCCCAGAATCATCAATATGAAGCCAATATTATGGATTTTTCAGGAGGTGATGAAGCCGGTATAAAGAGCGCCTCTATTGAAATTCGCGGCCCCTATGCATACGGATATTTGAAAGCCGAAGCCGGTGTACACCGTCTTGTACGTATTTCACCGTTTGATGCAAACAAAAGACGACACACATCTTTCGCTTCGGTTTTTGTATTTCCTGAGATTGCAGATGATAAACAAGTGGAGATCAATATTGATCCAAATGATCTCCGTGTTGATACCTATCGGGCGTCAGGTGCCGGCGGTCAGCATGTAAACAAAACAAGTTCTGCTGTACGTATTACACACATTCCCTCCGGTATCGTGGTACAATGCCAGAATGAAAGGTCTCAATTTCAGAATAAGGCAAATGCCATGAAAATTCTGACTGCCCGGCTCTATCAGCTCAAAAAAGAAGAAGAGCAAAAGAAAATAAAAGAAATGGAAAACCAAAAAAAGGATATTGCCTGGGGGCATCAGATAAGATCCTATGTTTTTCATCCCTACAATATGGTAAAAGATCACCGGACCAATACAGAAACAGGAAATGTTCAGGCGGTTATGGATGGAGATCTGGACGCCTTTATAAAATCGTATCTGCTTGAATTCAGTTGAGATCGACCCGGTTTATTTAAAAAGGAGACAGATATTTGGATGACCTTCGTGCACAAAGACTTGAAAAATTAAAAGCCTTGCAATCTTTGGGTGTTAAGCCCTATGCCTATAAATTTGACAGAACCCATTTTACAGCGGATATCATTCAAACCTTTGAAAATTCCGATACTTTTGAGGAGTCGGTTTCAATTGCAGGGCGTCTGATGTCGGTGCGCCGCATGGGAAAAGCCAGTTTCGGGCATCTTATGGATAAACAGGGCCGTATTCAGATTTACGTAAAAAAAGATGAAGTGGGTGACGAGGCCTATCAAATATTTAAATTAACGGATATTGGCGACTTTTTAGGTATACAGGGAAAAGTTTTCAGGACCCACGCCGGTGAAATAACCATCGTGGTTAAAAAATTATCCATCCTTTCGAAAACGCTAAGACCCCTTCCAATCGTGAAGGAAAAGATGGATGGAGAAGAAAAAATTATTTATGATAAATTTTCAGACAAAGAACTTCGTTACCGTCAACGATATGTTGATCTTGTAGTCAACCCTGAAGTCAAGGAAACGTTTGTTGTGCGGTCAGGTATTGTGTCTGCCATGCGGCAGTATCTTGAAAACAAAGGGTATATAGAAGTAGAGACACCGGCCCTGCAGCCCCAATACGGCGGTGCGTTCGCCCGTCCCTTTGTAACACATCATAATGCACTGGATATGGAACTGTTTCTGAGGATCGCTGATGAACTCTACCTCAAACGGCTGATTGTCGGCGGTTTTGACGGTATTTTTGAGATAGCCAAGGATTTCAGAAATGAGGGTATGGACAGGGACCATAATCCGGAATTTACGATGATGGAACTCTATGTTGCTTTTCATGATTATTATTTTATGATGGATCTGGTTGAGGAAATGATTCGTACAATAGCAGAAAAGGTTCTGGGTGATCTCAAGATTACCTATCGGGATCATGTGATTGATTTTTCAAAGCCATGGAAACGCCTGTCCTATTTTGAAGCGATAGAGCATTTCACAGGAATTGATTTGTATCAAAAGGATATGAAAAGTCTGAAGGAAGCGGCAAAAAAGCTTAAATTGGACATTGACAAAGACGCCAATGCCATGCAGATTATCGATTATATTTTTAGTGAACATGTGGAACCCAATTTAATGCAACCGACATTTATTATCGATTATCCTGTTGAATTATCCCCGCTTGCTAAAATGCATCGTTCCATTGAGGGATTGGTGGAGCGTTTTGAGGGCTATATTGCCTGCAAAGAAATCTGTAATGCGTTCAGCGAGCTGAATGATCCGATTGACCAGTTTGAAAGGCTCCGGGAACAGGCGGAATTAAGAGCCGGGGGAGATGAAGAGGCCATGGCTATTGATGAGGATTATATACGGGCCATGGAATATGGCATGCCTCCGACAGCGGGCCTGGGTGTCGGCGTAGACAGGCTTTGCATGCTATTGACCAATGCACCTTCTATTCGCGACGTCATTCTTTTCCCTCATATGAGGCCCGAATCGCCGGCCGAAAAAGATGAGGAACGATGATTATGCCCGGAATGCCTTATGAAATCAGCATTGCCAGCCGTTATTTGAAATCGAGAAGCAAAACGGGATTTATTAATCTAATCAGCTATATCTCGATTTTTGGTGTAACAATCGGTGTCGCAGCCCTGATTATTGTTCTGTCCGTGATGAATGGATTTGAATCGGAAGTGAGGTCCAGAATTATCGGCTTTGATTCCCATATACGGTTACGGACATATCATGATGAGGGATTGGACAATAAAGATGAAGTGATGGATTTCATCAAGGATATTCCCCATATCATTGGCATGTCGCCGTACATTCTGGACAAGGGTATGCTGAGGAGCAAGGCACTTGGGAGAAGTGACGGAGTCATCGTGCGCGGCGCGGATCCGGGTACGGTAACACAGGTATCGGATCTTCTCGATAATATTGTTTACGGCAGCCTGAATCTTGATCCGGTCCGGATTCCCGGTGAATCAAGGCCAATTCCTGGAATCGTGGTTGGACGATGGCTTGCGGACAGGCTGCTCCTTGATCTTGGTGATGAAGTGTTTCTGATCAGCCCGACAGGTGTGCGGTCCATGTTTCAGCAGCCTCCCGTACAACGTTTTGTGGTTACAGGCCTATTTGAAACAGGGATGTATGAATACGATGATGCCTATGTTTATATCGCCATTGAACCGGCACAAAAACTTTTTAAACTCGGACAAAAAGTATCCGGCATCGAGGTCCGTCTTGATGATTTGTATAAGGCGGATACTGTGGTTGAGCAGATTGATGAAAAACTGGGCTGCTATCCGTATTATGCGCTGTCATGGTTTGATATGCGGAAAAATCTCTTCTCATGGATGCAGCTTGAGAAATGGGCCATGTTTATTATTTTATGTCTGATCATTCTGGTCGCTGCGTTCAATATTATCAGCACCCTGATCATGGTTGTGCTTGAAAAAACCAGAGAAATCGGTATACTGAAATCAATGGGCGCTACAAGGCAGAGTATATTAAAAATATTTCTATATGAAGGTCTTTTTGTCGGTGTGGTAGGCACATTGCTCGGATTTTTTATTGGATATACGCTTTGCTGGGCTCAGATAAAATACAAGTTTTTCAGTATACCCGGTGATGTATACTTTATCAGCAGTCTGCCTGTGAAAATGCAGTTTGGAGATTTTATATTTATCGGTGTGGCATCTATACTCTTATGTCTTTTAGCTGCGCTTTATCCGGCATCGAAAGCATCAACTCTGGATCCTATAGCAGCTATCCGGTATGAATAAAGGATAAAAATGGCAGAAAAACGAGAAATTTTATTAAATGCGGAGAAGATAAGCAAAAGTTATCCGATGGGTAAATCTCTGCATCTGGAGGTATTAAAGAGTATTGATTTGGAGATTTACAGAGGAGAGATTCTGGCGATTATGGGGCCTTCCGGTGTTGGGAAAAGCACGTTGCTTCATATTCTGGGTGCACTTGACAAGCCCTCGTCAGGCAAAGTGTTCCTTAAGGGAACCGACGTTTTTTCAATGAAAAAAGAACAATTGTCCCAATTCCGGAACCGTCAGATTGGATTTGTATTCCAATTTCATCACCTGCTTCCCGAATTTTCAGCATTGGAAAATGTCGCAATGCCTGCCCTGATAGCCCGTTATGAAAAATCAACCGTTTTCAGAACCGCGGAAAGACTTCTTGAAGAGGTCGGACTGGAAGACCGGATGGAACATAAAAGCAGTGAACTGTCCGGGGGCGAGCTACAGCGTGTTGCCTTTGCCCGTTCTCTCATGAATGATCCGGCTCTGGTGCTGTCCGATGAACCTTCGGGTAATCTGGATCTGAAAAACAGTCAGGCGCTTCACAAGTTGATGTGGAAACTTGTCAAGGAAAAACAAAAAACCTTTGTTATTGTGACACATAACCTTGATCTTGCAGCCTCAGCGGACAGAATTATTGAACTTTATGACGGGCGGATTAAAAAATAGTTATAAAATTGAAAACCTTTTTACTTATGAATCGTTTAAGAATGGAAAGTATAAAACCGGTGGAATGAAAAATATGATATGCGAGCGATGCAAGCGGAATGAAGCGGAGGAATATAAAATAGAAACATCGGACGGCAAGTTTAAAAAAAAATATTTGTGCAGCCAATGCTTCAATGAGGAATTGAAGGCTCAGTCAATTGATTCACTGATCGGGCTGTTCAGTCGTCAGCTTCTCAGAATGCTCCGGCAGTGTGTCAAACTAAAAGTATGTGAATTTCTAAATACCACGGATACCTGTTATCCGATAAGATGTGAAATATGCGGACTGACATGGCTGCAGTATAAAAGAATGAAAAGTCCGTCCTGTCCGCTTTGTTATGATTCTTTCAGGAAGATCGCGCTAAAAATAAATAATTTTGACTCTGATGTATGGCATTATTCGCAGATAAACGGGTCATCCCATTATTTGCATCAGGCAATATCGACTGAGCAATTTGAAAGGACTTTCCGGTGCCTTGACTGGATTCGTAAAATAAAAAGGGTAAATGATGGAGCTGTCGGTTGAATGATTACTTTGTAAATACTTATTACTATTGCATCAGGATCAATTTATCTTACAATGAATAAATTAGTTCTAAATCGAAATTAGTATGGCTCGAAATTTGCATAATTTTATTCGGTTACTTATATTTAATTATCGTATGTTTAAAGGATTTTAAAAAATGATAAGGAATAATTTTTCACAGCGGGTTCAGGTCGTCATACAACTATCAAGAGAAGAAGCGCTGAGATTGGGTCATGATTACATTGGTACGGAGCATCTCCTTCTGGGTCTGATCAGAGAAGGCGGTGGTGTGGCGATTGAGATCTTTCAGAATCTCGATATGGAATTGGATGAACTGAAAAAAGCAATTGAAGATGTGGTCCGGTCCACCGGCGGTACGATTACAATGGGAAATATCCCTTTTACCAAGCGTGCAGAACGCGTTCTGCGTGTAGCCGCTGCTGAGGCTGACCGTTTCAAATCAAATGTTATAGGAACAGAGCATCTTCTTCTTGCATTGCTCAGAGACGGGGATGGTGTGGCTGCTCAGGTCATGCAGACTTATGATGTGACCTATGAGATAGTCAAAGAGGAACTGGAAAATATTTTAAAGGGGACCTCATCTCCAAAGGAAACCAAGACAAAGTCACAAACACCTGCACTGGATCATTTTGGCCGGGATTTAACCGAACTGGCACGGAATGATGGATTGGATCCGGTCATTGGACGCGACCAGGAAATTCAGCGTGTTGCGCAGATACTCTCCCGCAGGAAAAAGAACAATCCGGTGCTAATCGGCGAGCCTGGTGTAGGTAAAACAGCCATTGCTGAAGGTCTGGCTATGCGGATTATCGAGAAAAAAGTATCACGGGTACTGCATGACAAACGGGTGGTTACGCTGGATCTTGGCTCAATTGTCGCAGGGACCAAATACAGGGGTCAGTTTGAAGAACGGATGAAAACAATCATGAATGAACTCATCAAAAATCAGAATATCATTCTGTTTATTGATGAATTGCATACCATTGTCGGTGCAGGAGGTGCTTCCGGGTCTCTGGATGCTTCAAATATGTTCAAGCCCGCTCTGGCCCGCGGGGAATTACAATGTATTGGAGCCACTACATTGGATGAATACCGGCAATTTATTGAAAAAGACGGAGCCCTGGAACGTCGTTTTCAAAAAGTGATGGTTGATCCTCCTTCGGTTGAAAATACACTGGAAATCCTGAAAGGATTGAAGGAACGCTATGAAAAACATCACAGGGTTTCCTATACCAGTGAAGCCATTGAAGGTTGTGTCAATCTTTCCGACCGTTATATTCCTGATAAATTTTTACCGGATAAAGCAATTGATGTTATGGATGAAGCCGGATCAAAGGTTCATCTTGCCAATATTTCCGTTCCAAGAGAAGTAACCATTCTTGAGGAAAGGCTGAAAGTCATTCGTGGCGAGAAAGAAAATGTCATAAAAAATCAGGAATTTGAAAAAGCGGCGGTTTTACGGGATCGTGAACGAAAACTGACCATGGAACTCCAGGACGTTAAAAATCAGTGGGAATCAGATGAAGGTCAGGTATTAGCGGAAGTAACGGAAGATGATATTGCTGAAGTGGTTTCCATGATGACCAATATTCCTGTCGCCCGTGTTGCGCAGTCTGAATCTGAGAAATTACTTCAAATGGCAAAAGAACTGAAGAAAAGTGTGGTGGGGCAGGATGAGGTTATTGAAATTTTAAGCAAGGCCATAAGAAGAACACGGGCAGGATTAAAAGATCCGCGAAGACCTATCGGTTCATTTATTTTTCTAGGTCCGACAGGTGTCGGAAAAACCTATCTGGCAAGAATACTGGCAAAGTATTTATTTGAGGATGAATCCGCTCTTGTTCGTGTGGATATGTCTGAATTCATGGAAAAATTTTCGGTTTCAAGAATGACAGGTGCTCCTCCGGGTTATGTTGGTTATGAAGAGGGCGGACAATTAACAGAAAAAGTACGCCGTCATCCTTATTCTGTTGTATTGCTGGATGAGATTGAAAAAGCCCATCCGGATGTTTTTAATATCCTGCTGCAGATACTTGATGAAGGGCATCTGACCGATGGAATCGGCAGAAAAGTTGACTTTAAAAATACCATATTGATTATGACATCCAATCTTGGAACCCGTTCAGTTCAGAAGGGGGGATTTGGATTTGGAAAAAATGATAATGAATTGGATTATGAATCCATGAAGTCAGCCATGATTGAAGAAACAAAGAAACTGTTCAATCCTGAATTTATTAACCGTCTTGATGAAGTCATGGTTTTTCGCCCGTTAAACCGGGACCATATCCTGGAAATAATTGATATTGCAGTGGATGAAATTCTTATTGGGCTGAAGGAAAGAAAAATTGAAGTCAGTTTTTCGTCATCTGCCAAAAGTTATCTGGCCGAAAAAGGATATGATCCTCTTTATGGAGCAAGACAGATTAAAAGGACCTTGAGAAAGTATATTGAGGATCCCATCGCTGAAGAACTTCTTAAGGGTAAATTTCAGGACGGCAGCAAAATTGTCGTTCAGTGTAAAAATGACAAGCTCCAGTTTACTGAAAAGACTGCAGCGAAATCAACAGAAAAAAAGAAAACCACAAAATCAAAAGAAGCAGATCCGCAAAAATAAATCACAGGATAATTGAATATATGATTAACCGAAGGAATTTTCTGAAAGGAGCAGCCGGTATGGCTGCTCTTTCTTCTTTAAATCCAAAATCATTTCTGGCAATGGCGCAATCCACTGATAAACCAGATGTTGTGAAAGTAACAAATGGTGAGCCTGTTGATCTCGTAACCAATGCGATTCGGGCCCTGGGTGGAATGGCTCAATTTATTTCGAAGGGCGACCGTGTGGTTGTGAAGCCGAATATATCATGGGACAGGAGGCCTGAGCAGGCAGCGACAACGAATCCCGCTGTTGTCGCAGAAGTTGTTAAATTATGCCTGGAAGCCGGCGCCAAAGATGTGGTTATATTTGATAATACATTAAATGAACCGCGTCGTTGTTATAAAAGAAGCGGCATTCAAAAAGAGGCTGAGGAAGCGGGCGCTGATGTGCAGCATGTGTATGACAGAAAATTTAAAATAATTAAGTTTTCTGAAGGTGAATTGATAAAATCGTGGGAAGTATATGATGAGGTACTGGAAGCGGATAAACTCATTAATTTACCCGTGGCCAAACATCACAGTATATCCGGTGTATCACTTGGCATGAAAAACCTGATGGGTTTGATTGGAGGCAACAGGGGCCGTTTTCATCGAAATTTTAATGAAAAAATAACCGATCTGAACGCCCAAATTCGTCCGGTATTGACAATTCTTGATGCTTATCGGATGCTTCTTCGAAATGGTCCAAGTGGAGGCAATATTGCGGACGTGGCGACACGAAAAACATTGATTGCAGGAACTGATCCGGTGGCAGTTGATGCAATGGGTGCATCCCTTTTTAATTTAAATCCCCAGGATCTCAAATTTTTAAATCTTGCCCAGGATAGGGGACTGGGAAAAATTGAAATAAGTCCATCCCGCATAAAAAAAATCGATCTCATGTCATAAACAGGATTTCTGTACATGCAATTTTTGCGACGTGTTTTTCAGGTTCTGTTTTTAGCAGGATTTTTTGTCCTCTTCCTGCTGGCGACATTTCCATTGAACAGTGTGATTCCTGTCGATCTTTTTTTACGTATCGATCCTTTAATTGCAATCAGTGCATCTGTTGCTTCACGCTCATTTATTGTTAAAATGATTCCGTCTGCGGTTATTCTGATCATTACATTCATTTTGGGGCGTTTTTTCTGTGGATGGATTTGTCCAATGGGTACAACCATTGACAGTGTTGATAAAATCCCGAAAGAAAAATTAAACAAAAAAACGGAAAAAAATAATTATGGTTATTCCTGGTTGAAGTATGCTGTTCTCATTTCAGTAATAACCACAGCTGTTTTTTCTGTCCCGCTTACCGGATATATTGATCCCATTGCCCTTTACACACGTACTGTGGCTACTGTAATTTATCCCTTATTTTCGTTTGTCTTTCAGGGCATGTTGATTCAACTCTATCACCTGTCTTTCCTTGAAGATATGATATTTAGCATAGAAGAATTTTTACGCGGTACCATTTTGCCTTTGAATCCTGTGGCCTTTCAGGGGAGTCTGTTTTTTGCTGTCTTTTTTTCCGGGATTTTGTTAACAGCATTTCTGACAAAAAGATTTTGGTGCAGAAATTTATGTCCCCTTGGTGCTCTTCTGGCTATTTTTTCCTGGTTCCGTCCTTATCGCAGATATGTAACGGATGATTGTACATCCTGTCAGCTATGCTATAAAAAATGCCGAATGAATGCAATTGGAACAGATTACAAGTCAACCCGGCACCTGGAATGTATTAACTGTATGGATTGTCAGACAATCTGTCCGGTCAATGCAGTCAGGTTCGGTTTTAAGTCAAAAACTGAAAAACAGACAGTGGATCTTAACAGAAGAAGAATTCTTGGAGCAGGTCTGACAGGTTTTCTTACCATTGGACTTATTAAAACAGCACCTGATCATCCTGTAAAAAAAGGAAAAGTGATTCGACCACCGGGAGCGTTGGAGGAAGCAAAATTTCTTGATAGATGTGTCCGTTGTGGAGAATGTGTGCGGATTTGTTCCACTGCGGGACAGGGGCTTCATCATGCCATGATTGAATGCGGCTGGGAAGGATTTGCGACCCCCATTTTACTCACACCGATGGGGTACTGTGAATACAACTGCAACCTTTGCGGACAGGTTTGCCCGACCGGAGCCATCCATAAGTTGGATCTTGAAGAGAAACAGGAATTTAAAATGGGTACGGCCCACTTTGACAAAACCCGGTGCATCCCCTGGTATTACGGTGAAGATTGTATGGTGTGCGAAGAACATTGTCCGGTTCCCGAAAAGGCTATTAAATTCCGGGAAACAGAATTAATAACCATAGACGGTCAAAGAAGCAATGTTCTTTTACCCTATGTGGATGAATTGACATGTATCGGTTGCGGCATCTGTACAACGGTTTGCCCATTATACGGAGAAAAAGGTATTTATTTAACCAGCATGGATGAAGTGCGCTGGCAGGAATAAACTGGTTCATTATTAAAAAAGAATCTGATTTGGAGGAAAAGGTGAATAAAATAAGATGGTTGTGCCTTACGCTTATCATAACATTCAGCCTGAATGCCTTCGGACAAATTGGCATAAGAAAGGGCATAAAAGGCGGATATAACTGGTCCACAATGACGGGAGACCTGTTTGAAAGTACTGAATCGCTTCAGGAAATAACCGCCGGTTTTGCTGTTGAATTTGGTCTTTTGGGACTCTTTGCCCTCCAGGCTGAAGCATTGTACAGCCCCAAGGGTGCACAAGGGACAGTCTTTGGCAATACAGAAGAATACCAGCTTACTTATATCGCCTGTCCTGTATTTATAAAGAAGAAGTTTCTTCCTGTTCTCATTCACCCCTATATTCTTGCCGGAACAGAGTTTGGATTTTTGGTTTCAGCAAAACATGTTGATGAAGATATTAAATCCCATATCCGAAGCCAGGATACAGCTTTTGTTTTAGGGGGTGGGATTGAATTTTCATTCATTGGTAACAGCGCTTACGTTGAAGGACGCTACACTTACGGCCTTGACAATGTATTCAAGGATATAGAAGAGGGAGATTCAAAAAATCGTGTAACACAGGTATTTTTCGGTATTTTATTTTAAGGATCAGGATATTCCCGAAAACTATTTTTATTTGAGTCATTTCATAAAATATGCTTTTTTGCACATGCGCACATACTTCCATGGTTCCGGCCGCATCCAAGGCGGCTTTTTTTCTTAATCGATTTATAACGGCGACGGTTGCTTGAGGAGAAAATATTAAAATGAACTGGATAAAAAAATCAAATCTCGGAAGACGTCTGATTGTTGCGGTCCTGGGTATTCCTGTTATATTTTTTTTAACAATACAGGGGAAATTATATTTTACATTGTTTATTGCGCTGATATCGGTACTGGCCCTTAGGGAACTGTATTATCTTTCAGAGCAAAAAGGATTCTCACCACTTAAATGGATCGGCCTGTTTTCCATAATAGGACTTTGTGTTGATATATATCTTACAAAGGGACAGTATTTTCCATTTATTCTTCTACTGATGGTGATTGCAACTCTGGTAATCGAACTTTTTAAAAATCATCCGCAGCCTCTTGCAAATATGTCCGTCACAATTTTTGGATGGCTTTATATCGGATTGCTCTCCTTTCTAATACTTATCAGGGAAAGTCATGGAGAAGCATTTCTTTCACAGCCTGAATGTGGTTATCTGGTTATTTCTATATTTATTAGCATATGGATTTGTGATACAGGAGCCTATTTTATTGGTTCTTCCATCGGTAAACTGCCGCTTTTTAAAAGGGTCAGTCCCAATAAAACATGGGAAGGCGCATTGGGAGGTCTTGTGACCGGGCTTGTCTCAATGCTTTCTCTTCGTATGATTTTCCTGAAACAATTAACGATTATAGATGCTCTGGTCATTGGTCTTATTGTGGGTATTCTTGGTCAAATCAGCGATCTGGTTGAATCTCTGATTAAGCGCGATGCGGCAGTAAAAGATTCTTCTGATTTGCTTCCGGGGCATGGCGGTTTTCTGGATCGATTTGACAGCCCGATCCTCATTGCGCCTTTTGTCTATATTTACCTCGCGGTTAAATATTCTTTGCTTCAATAATAATTGGTTATTAAATAGATATATTTATGAAGAAAATGCAAAATATTCCGTTCATATAAGGTAATTTTTTCCTTTTCGTCAAATATTTTACAATTGTATGATAATTCAGGTATGCCCCTAAGTATTTGGAATTATGTAGCTAACGATATCCGGGAACTTGTTTGGTACACATATTGCCTTTTATCACCCCGTAGATAGTGACCATTCATAATGCTAAGAGGGTGGAACAATGGGCATTAAAAAAATATTAATCCTGGTACAAAATACCAAGGTGGGGGACAAAATCGAGCAGGCGTTTTATCGCTCAGAATTTGACGTTTTCCGTACTGACGAACCCAGCCAGGCCATTCGTTTACTACTCAAAGAAAATCCACATGCAATGATTGTCGATTGGGACCTCGCAAACGGTTCAGTTGCGACGATTCGGCAAATGATGAAAGAGAATTGTCGAAAAACAGCACTCATACTGTTATCCAAGCATAAGAAAGCTGAAGAAAGGATACATGCTCTGGAGGAAGGGGCCGATGACTGTATTACACAACCTCCGGAAATTGATGAGTTGCTCGCAAAAGTGAAGGCACTGGTTCGAAGAATTGAAATGGTGGATCAAGCGCCGAAAAGTTTGCGTATCAAGGATATTGAAATCAATCTGGATACCCATGAGGTTCGAAAAGGAGGCAAATATATCGATTTGACCTATACACAATTCAAATTGCTATATCTGCTTGCTTCCCGGAGAGATTATGTTTTCAGCAGAAATGAAATTCTCAAAGCAGTCTGGGGCGACAATGCTTATGTAACAGACAGAACGGTTGATGTCCATGTAAAACGACTGAGAGAAAAACTGGGTGAATTGAAGCATCCATCAAGATACATACAGACCATACACGGCCTTGGATATCGCTTTGCATAAGGATGATTCACTGAATTGAACAAAATGTCATAAATATGAAAGTATTGACATAACTATTGATTTAATTATCATAAAAAAGTAAAATATAGATTAAGACTTATTTTTACTGATAATTAGAAGACTGAACAAGGGGTATTTGTGCCGTCCGGCACAGTAGAGAGGCGCAGTATTGAAAGAGCATGAGGAGAGGCAACTGAACTCATATGGCAGCCGCGGCTGGAATTGCTTTCCCGATGTTCTTCCCTAAGGAGTGTTATTTTTAAATTTTTGTTTTATTTTATATGGCGTCTATGATGCGATTTGATCCGGACCCCGTATTGCAGGTGAATCTTGCTTTTTAATCGATCATAGCAGGGAGCACAAATTTTGCCAAAGTTGTTTCGATCTTTAAGTGATCGCATAGAAAATGACATTGCCACATCCCTCTGCGAGGCCTGTCTGGATTTTGGCAAGTTGGATGATTCAAAAACAAAAATAAATTTGGCCGGCAATATTCAGGTCTTTCTAAAAAGGGGAATGGATGTTACTTTCTCCATAATATTTTTAATAATAGGTCTTCCACTGTTTCTAATTATTGCGATAGCCATTAAACTGTCCTCAAAAGGAGATGTATTTTTCAAACAAAAACGGGTAGGTCATCTTGGTAAAGAATTCACCATTTATAAATTCAGAACGATGTACCAGGAACCTGAAAATGCGGAACACAAAGAAATCGTTCAGAATATCATCTCTGCAGACAGCAGCAAGCAGGATGAGACAAAAATGCTGATCGATTTTATTAAATACATAGAGAAAAGAACGACACCATTGGGTAAATTTTTGAGGTCGACAAGTCTGGACGAATTGCCACAGCTTATGAATATCTTTATTGGACAGATGAGTCTTGTTGGCCCTCGTCCCCATCCTGTTTATGAAGTTGAGGGGTATAAAAAATGGTATCATCGTCGTCTCTGTGTAAAACCTGGATTAACAGGCTGGTCCAAACTCAATCTGCGTTTAACACCACAGAATTATGAGGAAGCCATATTATACGATCTCTGGTATGTCGATCATTGGTCGGTTAAACTGGATCTGCAAATTATCCTGATGACCATTCCATTTGTATTGTCTGCAAGGGATGCGCATTAAAACATTCACAACCATTGGGTATGAAAATGCGATTTACAGGAAAAAAAGTTTTGGTTACAGGGGGAGCAGGTTTCGTTGGATCAAATCTGGTGGATGCACTGGTCCATGAGGGCGCTAAAGTCACAGTCCTTGATGATTTATTCACCGGGCAGAAAGAAAATATTTCTACTATCGATGATATCCAGTTTGTCGGTGGTTCTGTTACGGATTACGATCTGGTTGCTTCCCTGGTTAAGGATGCCGATATCGTTTATAATCTTGCTGTTCGAAATATTATTGTTTCAACCGTTTCTCCGCGACTCGATTTTCAGGTTAATGCAGGCGGTATGTTTAATGTGCTGCTTGCAGCAAAAACCTATGGAGTTGAAAGGATTGTTTATGCTTCATCCGCTTCTGTATTCGGTAATCCACGCTACATACCAATCAATGAAGATGATCGTCTTTATGCCTTGAATCCTTATGCGGCAAGCAAGCTATCCGGAGAAAATTTCTGTAACGCGTTTTATGAGACCTATGGTGTCTCTGTAACCATATTAAGATATTCAAATGTTTACGGTGTCAATCAGTCACCCAGGAATCCTTACTGCGGTGTCATATCCAAATTTTTTGAACGTCTTATGAAAGGACATCCGCCTCAGATTCACGGGGATGGTGAACAAACCAGAGATTTTACTTATGTGGATGATGTGGTGGAAGCATCTCTGCTGGCAGCGCTCAGCCCGAAAGCTGAAGGTGATGTTTTTAATGTCAGTTCCGGAAAGGAAGTCAGCATCAATCATCTTGCTGAAAAGATGATTAAGATGACCAATTTCCAGCGTGACCAGGTCTATGTGAACAGGCGTGATATTGATAATATCAGACGAAGGGTACTGAATATTGAAAAAATAAGACGTGTGCTTCGCTGGATACCACAGACGACCCTTTCAGAAGGTCTTGAAAAAACATACGAATGGCTATCGGATCAGTATCAGGTCCAAAAAAGAACCATGCGGGTTAAAATTAATCAAAAAGTGACGCACTGAATGATGCAGCAAACAAAAGAGAGATCCATTTATCGATGCATAGAATTCGATTACTTAAAGATAGATTCAGTATCCGCTCTGTTCGCCATATCTATCAAAGGTTTTTTGCCATATATAGCCGATATGGATTAAATGCTTCCCGTTTTTCAAAAACACTGAATGAGTTTATAGGACTTCTAAATCATTTCCAAATAAAAGCAACCCTTCCTGTTACTGCGCTGGTATTTAAGAAAAATTATTCTTTGTTTAAAACAATCAGTTCCAAAGCCGAGTTTGCCGTTCATGGTCTCAGGCATGTTGATTATACATATCTGGATCATGAGGTTATTGGTCGTCATCTGGAATCTTCATCACGGATTTTTAATCATTTCGGTATATGGAATTTTGGCTTTCGTTTTCCTTATCTTGGACGAAATAATAAACTGATCAGAATGATTTCAGAATTCGGTTTCGATTGGGACAGCAGTGAAGTTATTGATTATGGAATTCTGAAAAAAAACTTCAGCCATTCAAAGCAATGGAACGGGTATCAGCGCCTGATTACACACTATAATGCAAAGCCTGTCCATTCAACCCCGGGCATTCCATATACAAAGGAGGGAATTCTTGAAATTCCGGTTGCTTTGCCGGACGATGACATTCTTGTGGATCATTTTAGATGCAGTAACAGTGAAATTTTCAATAAATGGATGCAAATGATGCAAATAGCGCGGGAACGCCATTCGCATCTCAATCTTCAGATACATCCTGAACGTTTTCTTTTGTATCAAAAAGCCCTGTCTGAATTTCTTGGTACAATAACGAAACACACAGATATATGGATTGCCTCACTGAATCAAATAGCAGAATGGTATCAGGAACGTAAAAAAAGTCAAATTCAAATACAAAAATTATCACGAACACGATATCGTGTGCATTTCAGTGTATCCCCACGAACACAAATATTGATTCGGAACCTGAAAAACAAATCAAAAGATTTGTCTATTTGGAAAAGCATAGAAGTGGCCGGCAATAACATTGAATTGCATTCAGAAAAACAGCCCATTATTGGCGTACATCCTGAAACATCAAAATCCATTTTATCGTTTTTAAATGATGAAGGATTGCCTTATATTGTATCGGATAATAAGGAATCCTGTTCATTTTATATTAAAGATCGATCAATTATTTCAGAAAATAAAAAAATGATATTGCTGGAGAAAATTGAGAAAATCAAGACACCATTAATCAGATTGTGGAGATGGCCCAGGGGATATCGCTGTGCTCTTTCATTGACAGGCGATATTGATTGTGTCAGTTTTTGGGATTTTTTTACAAGATTCTATGAATGAAGAACGAACAAATACGGTTAGCGTCCGTGAGTTAATTGAGCCCTTAAAAAGGCATTGGCGTATAGTGGCAATCGCTTTTTTGAGTGTTGTGTTAACTGCCGGTTTTTTCACCATGACAGCTGTTCCTCAGTATGAATCGGTCGGAACCCTCATTTTTAGAAAAAGCGGGGATCTTACCAGTCAAATGTTTGATATCCCGAGTGTTCTTATGCAGAAATATCTTGTCAAAAACCAGATTGGCGTGCTTCGAAGCCGGTATCTTGCAACCAATATAATTCAGGAATTAAAGCAATCACCCTATGCGGACTCATTACGAATACTGGGTTATTAATCTGCAAAACAGAAACAAAACTGGCTGCAGAAGCTGCTTCACAAACCTGAAGCAACTGCATACAAATTATCAATCAATGAAGCTGTTGATATTTTTCTGGATGCATCCAAAGTCAATTACAGCGATGATACGGACATTATTGAACTTCGCATCAAATCATCCAGTGCCTGGGAAGCGGCCTACCTGGTGGATACATGGATGCTTGTATACAAAGAAATCGACCGGATTACCAGCCGGGGTGAATATACGGAATCAAGACAGTTTCTTGAGGACAAATTGAATGAAATGAGTCAGAAACTGACTGATTCGGAAAACGCATTGTCCCACTATCAAAAAGAAAAAAAGGTTGTTTCATTATCGCAGGAAACTGAACAGATTGTGAAACAATTAACCAATTTCGAGTCACTATACAATCAAGCTATCACAGAGCTGGAGGCCATTAACAACCAGATCCGATACCTGAAAGGTCAATTGGATGAAAACAGATCAACACTGGTTGATGATATGGTCAAAATTACAAGTCCGGTCCTCGAGGAGCTGCAGAGGGAAATGGGATCATTGATGGCAGAAAAGGCAGCTTATCAGGCACAGCTGCTCGGCGCCGGCTACAGAGTCAGCAATGATCCGCGATTGAAGCAAATTGACAACCGTATAAATGGCATTAAAGAACGCATTGTTGAGGAAACCAGAAAGCTGGTTTCTGATGATAATCTCAGCATCAATCCGCTTGACCGTTCAGAAAATTTAATCACTGAGATTTTAAAACATCAAACCACACAGCAGTCGCTCCGGGCAAAAGCACGGTCACTGAAAGCGATTGTTGATCAATATTCAGCCAAGTTATCATCTCTTCCCGAAAAAAATGTTGATTTGGCGCGTCTGGAGCGCGATGTCCAGTTAAATTCAAAACTGTATATGATGGTACGTGAAAAGTATGAAGAAGCAAGAATAAAGGAGTCCGGACAGCATGGTACCATAAGAATTGTGGACAGAGCCCAAATTCCCGATTATCCGGTCAGTCCGAATAAAGTTATGAATATGGTCCTGGCTTTAATTTTTGGTATTCTTTTGGGTATTGGGCTGGCTTTTTCACGTGATTTTTTTGAGGATTCGATTCGTTCAGTGACCGATATTGAAAATATGGACATCAGGGTTATCGGAAATATCGTCTTTTTTAAACACCAGAGAAGAGCTTCTTTTTTTAAAAAATGTAAAAATGAAACAACTGTCTGCAGGGCAAAAGAAATATTTCCTAATCTGCTGACCCATCGGGGAGGAACATCGGCTGCAGAGGAGGATTATCAGGCCGTCTGCACATCAATGAATCATATAATCAACCAGCAGAAAACAAAAACCATACTATTTACAAGTCCCGGACCTCATGAAGGCAAATCAACAACCACAGCCAATATTGCGATAACCATGGCAAGAAAAGGAAAAAAGATATTGCTTGTTGATGCAGATCTCCGGCGTCCGGTCCAGGATCTGCTTTTTACCGGATCGCATCGCAGAATTGGATTAACCAAAAAACTGGGTGAAGC